>TARA_R110000803_G_scaffold3046_1_pt1 | contig 11689 bp, 4 predicted proteins | sample TARA_R110000803 | Tara Oceans TARA_R110000803 (sample SAMEA4397772) | marine metagenome | biome: Polar Biome; feature: [SRF] surface water layer (ENVO:00010504); material: water (ENVO:00002006), including particulate matter (ENVO:01000060) such as... | depth 5 m | reverse complement strand
CATATCTATCTAAAATTTCTTGTCTTACATCATAAGTATATTCATCATCTTCCTCATAACCCCTATCTTGTAAAATAGCATTGATACTATCCATTACATTGACAGAATCATTTGGGAACGCTTCGTTTTCTTCCTTTACTTGATTTACGACTTCAACAAATTCTCTTTTTGTTTCAATCTCTCCACCTCTTGCCATAGAACCACCTTTTTTGTGGTATCGGTAATAAGCCCATTCAATCAAGTCTAAATCGGTATCTTCTTGTTGGTGGTCTATTTCTAAATCATTCTGCCATTCGTTATCGTGTTCATAGAACCATTCTTCCATTTCGCCACGTTTTACCTCTCCACCACTTGCCATAGAACCTCCTTTTGCGTAGGATTTATCAGTATCATAAACTATTGTAAAGCCAATGCTTCTTGTAACTTGTGGTAATAGAACTTGGTCTGAAACACCTAATTTGGAACTTATAGAGTTTATTGTTTCCTCAATTTCGTATGGGGTTCTTTCTTTTAAATCATCAACTAATAGTAAATAACCATTGGGGTTTGGGTATCGTTCAAAATCAAACCCATTAGATTTTAATTCTTTCTCAAAAGCTTTTATCTCTCCACCACTTGCCATAGAACCTCCTTTTGCGTAAAGGTTTAAAAACATTCCTTTATCGTTCATTATACCATCTTTCGTAGTGTCTTTGGCTAAAACTTCTCCTTTGCTATTTTTTATAACATAAAACTCATTTTCCTTTTCAATCGTAAAAGGATTGTTTGGCATTACTTTACTTCCTTGTATTGATGTGAATGTGTCTATTATCTCTCCACCACCTGCCATAGAACCACCTTTATTCTTATATGACACCACAGCGGATTTACGTTTGCCTTTGTATCTTTGTTCGTGGTCTTGCTTTGAGGTGTACTTTATTTCTTTTGCGTGTGCGGCATTTAATTTACCGCCACCTGCTTTACCTCCGTATTTTCTCCAAAGAACACTTTCTTTTTTCACATAGATATTGTAGTTAGCACCATGACTTCTTGATTTTTGAGCGATAGGACTTCCATCAGCTAAATCTTTAAGCATACTTTTTGCTTGTTCTGCTGTATTTGCAGAATCATACAATTGATATTCACTATTACTTGGTGCTTTTGTAACGTACCATTGTGGCTGTTTTTTTCTAGGCATATTCTTATTTTTATTTCGTAAAATACATATTACATTAAACTTGCGTAAGACCAAGAGTTGTCTGCTCCAAAGTAATTTTTTAGCCCTGTTTCTGAAAGTCCACCGTCTTCTTTCTTCTCTCTAATCTTGGATACGGCAGCTTCTTTCTTACCTGTTCCTTTATCGACTTTCGACTCAAACTTTGTAAGAATATCCATAATCTTGCTTCTTTGAGATTTAGGTATCTCTTTTCCCATTAAATCCCCAAGCTTATCAAAAAGAGTGTTAAATGCTTTTTCAACGGCTTCCAATTCAGTTTTTATTTCTGCGGGGTTTTTATTTATTTTAGTTTCAGGAACTTCTGAAACGGCTTTCTTAGCAATTGAAATGAATCCGTCAGATATTCTTTGAGTAACAGGTACTGTTGAAGCTCTCCTGATACCGTCAGTAGTGGCTTTTCTATGCTCTTTTACTTCTTTATATCTAGCTTGAACAGCTTTAGTTGCTTTTTCACAAGCTTCTTTAGATGCTAAATCAGAGAACTTATAAATCTTGCCATCAATTGTTAATTCAAATTTTTCAGTTGAATCAGCAGATTTTTTAGTGGTATCTTTTTTTGTTGGGGAACTATCTTCTTTCACCTCTTCATAATCCGCAATCCTAAGAACGGGAATTTGTGTAACAACTTTACCCGTTTTTTTATGTCGAAACTTTTTAGATTTTACTCCGTTAGGTCTCTCAATAGTTTTTTTGACTTTCGCTACAACTTTTTCAGCATCCTTTTTAGTTGTTTTTTCAACCTTGTCAACGACTTTCTCAACAGACTTTTCAATTTTCTTACTTCTTGATTCTAACTCTGCCTCAAGCTTTACTAATTTTTTTTCAGCGGCATCTTTTATTAGCCCCGTATTCCTTTCTATTACGATTCCTGCCGATTTTATTTTTTTGGACAAATCTTCATCCGATAGTTTAGTTATGTCAACTGCCATTTTTTCTTAGTTTTACTAATTATACAAAAATACTACTTTTTTTCTTAACTTTTTTATTCAATATCCTCCAACAAATCTTTAAGACCATCTAAATAAAGCTCATACGCCTCAATCAATTCTTTGTTTTTGTCTTCAACTGCTTCTTCAAGTTCGTCTGTTACGTATTCAATTATATTTACAAGTTCAGTTTTTAAGGCAGAAGAAGTTTCTGTTGATTCAACTTCTATCGCTTCCGTCTCTTCAACTTGAACTATTTGCTCTTTTCTGTTAACGTCTCCTAATAAATAATTAAGAGAAGTAAACATATCAACTGTTTCTTGGTAAGTGCTGATGCCCGAATTGAATTTTACTTTTTCTTCTTCAAGATTAGTCAACACCTCTTCAAAGTGTTTATCACTTTTTACGCTCACTAATTTAACGCCAACTTCTTCAATTTCTGATGCAATTTTTTCCATCACAAGCTGTAAGTCGTCTGAATATATAGAGCTTCCGTACTTTTCTTTGACTTTTTCTTCTGTTCTGTCAATTTCCTTTTGAAGCTTTTTAATTTCTTTTACAGTATAAGTTAATCCATCAACGTTTCTATTAAAATCCCAAGTTGATTCATTATTTTCGCTTAATTGATTTTCAATATTATCTTTTTGAGTTCTGATTTTCTTATATTCCTCAATTGGATTACCTTTTTCAAAATCTTTATCAATTTTTGATTGGTCTACATATTTGAAATAAGAGTCCGAAAACTGCTTAATTCTATCAATTTTTTGATTCAATTGGCTTAGTGTGTTGTCTACTGATTTAAGACTTTCTAAGTTGTCAGTTAGAACTTGTTGCGACTTTTTAATTTCCTTATACTCTTCTGTAATTTTATATTTTGCTATTTCGGTTAAGTCGTCAACCAAAGCCCATTTGATAGACTCTCTATCTTCCTCTCCCATATCAAGAATATTACTCTTGTCATTTCTATCAAATATATCATTAATACGAGCCGTTTTTTCTTCTAGCTTTTGAAACGTAAACGCATCTGAACTACCTACCAATAAAGGTGTAGTAATTCTAACGTTAGCGTATTGGTTTCCATATCTCCAAACACGACCCTCTAGCTGTTTATAATCAGTCGGATTCCAATCAACCCATAAGCTATATAAACTACTAGTAGACACCTGCAAATCAATACCCTCACGAATGGTAGATGTTCCAATTATAATCTTAATGTCTCCATTATTGAAAAGAGATTTAATTTCTTCCTTTTCATCATCATTTCTTTTGAAATTACCTGACCCTGCTAGAATTTCAACTTCATCAAAGAACTTGCCTCTTTTATACTCATGCACATTCTTTTTATAACCTATTTCTTCTTCAAGGTATCTTTTTATCAAATGTAGATAATCAATACCTCCGTTAATATAGATTACTTGACAGCTAAGAGGGCTTTTGTCTTTTTTGTGCCATTCTACAACTGAACGAACACAATCCATTGTGTAGCTCAATTTTGGAGACGATTTTATGAAGTCTTTCGGAGTAATATCTAAAGGATTTACACCTTCATAGATATATGGACTTATACAGTTCTTTTTGGCTTTTATATCCGCAACTAAGTGTGGTGCTTTTTTAGCCAACTCTTCATCCTTCATTTGCTCAATCAGCCATCTTGAAATTTCTTTTTGATTTTGCTTTTGTTTTTCGGTTGGATTTAAGAAAGTTGTGATTCTGTCCTCAAATGAAAGAGGTATAACCACTCCGTCAACAGTTTCAGAAAGTTTTGGTAACGTCCATTTTTCAGGGCGTTGAATATTTGCATCTTCTCCACTTTTGTAGTTCATATAACTGAAAAGTATTTTTTGAAGAGCAACTTTATTATTCCATCCCTTAATTACGGCAGCTTCTTGAATTTCTCCCGTAGATTTAATTATCTTCTCAAATGTTTGGTTTACATAATTATCAAAGAATGACACAATGTTCTTAACTCCTAGACTTTTTAATCTTCCAATATTTGTCAAGGCAAGCATATTGAATACCTCTAATGGATTATTGGTGAATGGAGTAGCTGTTAACAAGCATATATTTCCAAGCTTAGAATATTTCTGAATGTAGTTAGAAACAAAAAATGCTTTTACCGCTCTTGAACTTTGAGACCCCATTACTCTGTATTGGTTTCTGTCTCGCCCTTCAGAACCGCCACTCACTTCTCCTTTTACACTAGAAAATATCTTATTGAAGTTATGTGCTTCATCTATAACTAGGTAGTCAAATTTAGCTTCATCAATGTTTAGTATTGTTCCCTCTTGGGCTACACCGATAATTTTATTTAGTTTTTCGTCTTCAAGCGCACGTTGTCTTTCTGATGCGTCTCCAAATCCTTGATTCAATATTTCTTTTAGTTCCGATATAAATTCACTTTCTAAATCATCACCAAAGCCCATTTTTGAAAGACCTTCGTAAGTACAAACAGTAATAGTGTTTTCGGGAATCCCAATGAAATTTCCTTTTTTATCTATAATTTTACTAGAGATATTTTTATTTAGGTTGAATAATGTACAAAGCTTGTATTGAGGCAATATACCCGAACCAATTAAATTTCCTTCATCATCATAGATGCCATTTATTTCTGAAATCCATTTATCGTATGTTGGTTTAGGAACAACTATTAAAGGTCGTTTACAAAGACCGCTTTGCATTGCATTACCAACTGTAAGTATTGCAGTCAATGTTTTACCTACACCTACGTCATAAGCAATGATACCCGTATCGTTTGCTACTTGAAAGGCAACACCTTCTCTTTGTGCATCACGAATACTCAGGTCTCCATCTTTAAAGTATTTAGAATACGATAAGATAACGGGGATTTTATCATAGTTAACATCAACATACCCATTGTGAGTTCTATTCCAATCATATTCGATTCGTTCTCTTTCGGAACTTGGCAACTCTTCTGCTAAAAATTTAGCCATTTGGATAACACATTCCTGCGCTGCTTTTCTTTTAATATCTACTTTCTCAACTTTGTCATAGTGATTTGGCATCCTATTTCCGTTGATGTAGTAATTTATTATTGAATAAGTTCTAACATTATAAACAAGGTCAGAAGCACTTAGACTTCTAATATGGTCTTTAAAAGCTTCTAAAAGACTTTGATTGTCGTCTATTTGAAGCTTAAAATCTCGTACAAATTTACTTAGAACGGATAAAACCAATCTTTCATCTTTATCTCCCGTTAGTTTTAATTTCGGTGGCAGTATGTTGTTTAAGTTCTTGTACTGCTTACCTATCTGCTCTTGTAAGCCAAATTCAGCTATAACAGACTTATTATTTTGAATAGAAATAAGTTTATCGTAGATATTACCCGAATAATACATTGGAGACGGTAAATACTCCTTTGTGTCGGGATTAAAACAAAGTCTATTTCCCTTTAGTTGCATAGAAAACCAATGGTCAGAAGCCTGCGGTATTTTTTCAGTCATAAATTTAGACTGATTAATGCCTCTTTGGTCTGTGTACCATGCCCAAACGATAAGGTCTTGTTCTGTAATACCCTCGTTTAACTGTTTAACTGATTCTTCTGCTGTATAAATTTCTTGGGCGTTGTCTCCCTCAATAAATATGCTTTTGCTTTTCTTTTTTCTAGTAGACTTCTTTGGTTTACTTTTAGACTTGTTTTTGTCTTCTGTAAGCCTAATAGATTCTTCAATCCTTTGATTTTCTATTGAATCAGAAAATTGATGTGATTCTATGGCATAAACTTCTTTATTCTTGCTTGGAATTACACTATCAGAAACGTCAATTCGCTCTATGTTTTCAAAATCCCCAACAATTTTTATATCGGGATTACCAAACTTATCAGTTGTTTCAGTAATTTCTCCTAGAACTTTAGATGGATTTCTGCTTATGTATTCTTTAAATATATCTATCATTGCTACTGTTATTAAAGACTACTTTCATATTGTGCTAAAGCACTTTTAATGTCCATAGGTTTTTCAATTATTATCTCACGAACCGCTCTGTAAACTCTTTCAATTCCTACTCTTGAATTTCTAATCTTACAAAGGTTAGGATAAAGACCCGTTTCACATTTCTCAAGTTCAGAGTCTATAATTTTTTTAAGCCTTTTTTCTAAATCGTTCATTATTTTTTTCTTAAAATTATTAATGAGGTATTTATTTTCGTGTTCTTAAAAGTCTTGTCAGGAAGTAAATAAGCATCTACTATCTCCGCTCTTTCACCAATAGATAATTTAGCTTTCTCATACCCTTTGGTAAATAAGTTAGCAGTTGAAACATAAATCAATAACCCGCCCGATTTAAGAACGTCTAAACCTCTAAGCATGAAGTAATGCTCAAATTTAGATATACCGCCTCTTAGACGTTTATTTTCTGCTTTGCTTCGTTTACCAACGTAGTCTCCGTAAGGAGGATTGCCTATAACTAGGTCAAATCCTTTTTCAAAGTTAGGGTTATAAACGTTACCATTATAAAAATGCTCTTCAAAAGATTTGTTTATAACATTTGCTGTTGGATGAACAATTTTACAAATACGACTAGAATACTCACTAATCTCATAAGCCGTTATTTGGTCTTGTGGACTTGTTCTATTTAAGAAATTACCTACCCCAACGCTAGGTTCTAAAACTTTCCCTGTTAGAAATCCGTATTTGTACGCTAATCCCCACATTTTCTTAACAAGTAGTTCGGGAGTATAATATTCCCAAAGAAGTCCTCTTCCCTTTGCCCCTTGCTTTTCTAAACCACCATATCCTTCGTACTCAACAATAAATGATTTTTCTTCATTAGAAAATATATAGTCTTTACTTTTACTGTCTAAAAACTCTTCAATAGCTTTGTTTCTTGTAAAAACATTCTTATACTCTGCATCTATTCCTTTGAAGTATTCGTTACGGGAAGGTATTCTGTATTTTTTGCCCGTTTTAATATGAACAATTATACCCTCTGCATTTAATCCTACTCCATTCTCATTTATAAAACTAACGGCACTATAACTATCCCCCGTCAACTTTTTTAGCTGAGTGCTTAAAGGGTTTTCATTTGTTAATGGTTCTAGGTCGGTTATTCCCGAATCTGTATCGGGTTCTAAACCTAAAAAGTCTTTCATTTTATCCCACTCACCACGAACAACGTCTTGGGCTTCTTTAGATATTGGCTTATGTAGTGAATGTATGTTGTTAGTCAAATATTGAGATATAGCATTTGCGCTCTCTGTTTTCTCGCCTAGTTTTTCGTATTTAAGGGTCAAAGTAGCGTCTGAACCTTTTCCGTATGGACTTATTTTGGCAATAGTATAAATATCGTCATATCTAAAGTCGTTATACTTATCGCCTACTTTTAAAGTGTAATCGTCAATCGAAAATTCATCTTTACTTTTATCTGAAATAGCAGCATCAATACTTTCAAAACCATCTTTGGTTAATGCTTCATTCCCTTTAGTGAGGATATAGGCAATACCATATTTACCTGCTTTAAAATCTTTCACTTTAAACCCTAATTCAAGTGCTTTTTTGTATTTAGCTCTTGATTCGTCTAAAGACCTATCTAATGGGCTAAAATGAGTGCTAGGTTTATATTGGATAAACCAAAGGTTTCCATCTTCTTTTTTAAACGCTTTCACGCCCAAAGCAGGAGTAAAGCCCTTACCTAGATACTTTGTATAGTCAACTGTTTTTGGTGTTTCGCTTTCTGATGTTTCAATTTTTTCCTCAACAACCTCTTTGGTCTTTGCCTCTTTGCTGAATTGATTCCAATTAAACTTTTCATCATATCTATTTAGATACTCAATTAAGCTTTCTTTTTCATGGTTAAAATCTCCACTATCAGAACCTACGTCAATTTGCACATAAGTAGGATAGTCTTTAAACCACATTTTATTTTTTACATACGTTCCATTTGTAGGAGGGTCAATAGTTTTTAGCTTAGATTCAAGGTCTTCTAAACTATTGAAGCCAACATTTGCACCTTCAAAACCTTCTGACCACTCAATAGTAATAGGATATTTAGCTCTTACACTTTCTAAGCTTGGCGTAGAGGCTATCTTTTCTCTAACATCTTGTAGTGTTTGGCGGGCAATTTCTCTTTCGTCTTCATCAACAAGAACAAAGTCTTCAATAGGCAAATCGCCCCATTCATGACCATCAGTAACACTAACCAAGTCCATAGTGCTTGAACCCGTTCTTATTACTTCATATCTTACTGTGCCGCCCGATATTCTTTTTACAATATCTCCTGCCGTTATTTCTGTTGGAGTATGTGTTTCATCTTCTTCTTCTGATTCAAATTCTACAATATGACCTTGTTTAACAAGGTTTGAAGTCCATAAGTTTAAAAATTGATTTTGAGATTTCTTTTCGTAAAGATTTACTTTTTTACCGTCATATTCTGCGGGATAAACCTCTTTAATTATACCTCTGCCAATTACTCCGTCCATTTTATAAGTAAGGGCTTCCATTGTCTCCCATTCAGTATCTATGCGAACAGTCATACAAGGGTCGCACATCATGTCGCCTTGTTGTATGTAATAGTGAGAAATAGCAAGGTCGTATCTGTTTAATCCGCTTTTTTCTAGTCCTTCAACGGCTACATACATTAAAGCATCTGTTCCTCCGAAGTCCTGCGTTCTGTACTGACTTTTACCGTAAACATCTGAAACGTATTCAGCCCTTTTAAGTAACTCTATAACGTTAGGGGCTATTTTAAGCAGCCTATCGTACATAAAGTTGAACTTATTTCTAGGCATAAGAGCTTTGAGTTCTTTTTTAGCTTCTTCTTCTGATTTAGGTTCGTCAATACCCCCGCCTTTTCTATAATTCTTTGTGTAATAATTTTCTTCAAGTAATTCGGCATATTTTTCTGCTCCGTAGCCTAATTTTTTTAGGGCTTTAATGTTTTCTTTGATGTATTTGTCGTATAATCGTAAATCTTCATATTCTTTTGCTCCTTTAATGTTTTCAAAGTTTTGCTTTGTATCATTAACTAAATATAAAGCAATATCATTCCAAGACATCTTTTTGTCATATCCCAAGCTATGCGCATACTCATTCTTTTTTTCAATTAAGTCTGCCTTGTCTTGTGCTTTCCACTTTGACAGTTCTTGCTCTGTTGGTTCTGAGAATACACTTTCCCAATCAAAATCATCAACGCCACCGCCTTTAGAGTAAGAAGGTGTTTCATATTCTTTTGAATTAAGCTTTTCCATTAACTTTTTAGTAGTTTGGTAACTCATGTATAGCTCTAAACAATATAAAGCAAACATTCTGTCTTTATAGCTAAGTTTGTGAACGTTCTTTGGAACGACCTCTCCAAGTTCTTCATCATAAAAACGCAACTGAAAATCATGCGGGATTTCGCCATCAGCTATTTCTTCTTTATGATAGTCATTCATTTTCATTTTCTCAAAATCAAAGTCGGTTAAATTGCAGCAGTTTAGGTCTCCAACAAATGATATTGATGGGTCTTTAAATGATTCTTCCAATACAACGTTTGAAAATTTTCTTTCCATCATTTCACGATTGACGGTAAGTTTACCTCCGTTTGAAAGAATCTGTGGACTTTCAAAATCATTGCTTTTTATATTTAACTCTTCCATTTTGTTATCCTTTGTTTTTTAACATCATTGCTTGCCGCCTTTCATTGGATGCTCTTCGCTTAAATTCATTTGGAGAAGTTCTATTGAATTCTTGAAGCTTTTTCCATGAAGTATTCCAATTTTTATTCGCTACCTTATACTCTTCTGTGTTCTTAACATTATCGGGGGTTAAACCCATTTCGTTTCTTGGGAAACTTTTAATCGCATCAGAAGCATCATCACTTTCTTTATCAATTTCTTTTGACTCTTTTAACCACTCTTCGTAAGATTGAGTGTCTGTAACTTTTTGTTTAAAGTCATATACGCCCGCCTTTAGCTTAGAGTAGTCTTCATCTGACATCTTTTGTAAATATTCAATCCTAGCTTGAATTAGTTCAGATATTTGTAAAGATAGCCCAATTAAATGATTATTTAATTCGATAACGCTATATTCAGGTAAATTCATTAACCTTGATTCTCCAATAGTAGAGTCTGATTTGCCTCCTTTGTTTTTCTTTATAGGATTATTTTCTTCCGCTTCTTCTTTCAACTCTTCCAAGAACTCAATTCTATCTTCAAGCTCCGAAATCAGTTCTTTACTACCCTCTTCTTTAGCATCTTCTAAATATTCGTTGAGTGCTTCTATTTCTTTTGTAAGTTGCTCTGAAAGATTTTCTTCTTTTTCAACTTCAATGGCAATAGGCTCTTTTTTGGTGGAAATTGATTTTGGGTACTTTTTAATGAACTCATCATATTTATCTCCCATTAATGAAATTCCTGAATCGTCTACTCTACTTAAAGAAGTAACTATTGCATTTTCTAGGAGTATAATTGCTTCGTCTAAAAACTTGTCGAATTGCTTAATAGTTTTTAAAGCTGCTCTTTTATTTATGAAGTCATTTAAGCCTAATTCCTTATACACCACTCTAGGAGTTCCCGAACCTGCGTTCATTAAGACAAGAGCATCCCTCATTAACCCGTCATAACTAGAAAACTTGTCGCCTTTTTCGGTATCAAATACTTTATAGTCTTCTACCAATTTATTTACGTCTGAATATCTTTTAGACAAACGCTTTTCAAATAACTCGCTATCCAAATCGTCCGCAGTTTTTACTTTGCCTAAAATACCTAGTACATCTATGTTCACTTTGGGTTGATACTCCCTCCAATTATAGCCTAAACCGCTATCAATGTCTTTTTTATTAAAGTTAGAAGTTCCGCTTCTTCCTTCTCCTTTGATTGATGCGTATGCTCCATGCTTATTCACCTCATAGTAAATATCAGTTACGTCCGCACCACCTTTTGAGCTTATTTGAGCAATTAACTGACCATTTTTAAGGTCTACTATCCTAATCTCTTCATAATTTTTAAAAGTCCAAAATAGGGATTTATCATTGTTGTATCCGTCATAAAAAGTAGAATAAAAAACTTTGGTTGTTCTAGGCATTATCTTTACTTCATCTACAACACTAAACTTGTCGTATGCGGTAGAAATTAAATCTCCTTTTTTAAGTTCACTAGCCTCTATTTTCTTAAAAGGAATACCGCTGTCTAAAATATTTTGCTCTTCCTCTTCTTTTTTTGATTTTTGTTTCTCGTGGGTTAATTGATTAATTTTAGACCACAATCCTACTATATCTTTATCCAACTGCTTTTCGTCCTCACTCATTGGTGATTCTATGTCGGGATTAGGATAAATCTTCTTCTTTTTTTCGATTAATGCGTTGACTTGTTTTGTTAAGCTTTCCTTTGTTTCAGCAGGAGATTCGGCAAACATATCGTATTGCTGCTCTTCCTCTTCTTCCGTGAATACAGCACCGTTTTCAAGCACCTTATAATAAAATTCATCTAGTCTTTCGCCATTGCCACCGTCATAATCAAATACAGAATTAAATTCACCCCAATTTTCATCACTTAATAAGAAATGGTCAATAACCCATTGCGTTGATTTGTCTTCTGTAACTATCTCTAAAAGTTC
>TARA_R110000803_G_scaffold10756_1_pt1 | contig 11714 bp, 10 predicted proteins | sample TARA_R110000803 | Tara Oceans TARA_R110000803 (sample SAMEA4397772) | marine metagenome | biome: Polar Biome; feature: [SRF] surface water layer (ENVO:00010504); material: water (ENVO:00002006), including particulate matter (ENVO:01000060) such as... | depth 5 m | reverse complement strand
AGTGATTATTCTACTAAGACTATTGAACATTTAGGGTTAACCTATGGCTTTGTATACAACACAGATACACAAAAAATATGGTTAGACAGAAATTTAGGTGCGACTCAAGTAGCAACAAGTTCTACTGACACTGCTTCTTATGGTGATTTATACCAGTGGGGTAGACCCTTTGATGGTCATCAATCAAGAACATCTTCAAATCACGATGGTGATACATTAGGAAAACCTTCTACTGAATACGAAACGGGGAGTTGGGATAGTAAGTTTATTATAACAAGTACATCACCTAATGATTGGTTAAGTGTTCAAGATACATCTTTATTACAAAATAGAGATAGTATGACAAGTAAGACGTTTAATCTTCAAGCACCAACAGCTTCTGATGATATAACAATCTTTAGAACAGATGTTGCAATTACGGTTCACCGAGTCATTACAGTAAGTACGGGAACATCTCCAAGTACAACATACCAATTAAAGCACTCAAATGTTTCCAGGTCTGTAGCAGGTAATGCACTTACAACCTTAGGAACAACAACAAATTCAGGTGCGGGTGATGTAGCAACATTAAGCGATAACACCATTCCCGCTAATAGTTGGATTTGGTTAGAAACAACTGCAGCAAGTGGAACGAATGTTTATTTAAGTATTGATATAAGATATACAGAAGATTAGTAAATAAGATAAATAAAATAAATAAGATATGATAACAATAACTTTAACAGAAGATTGTGGAATTAAGGCGGGAGGCCTTGATATTTACGCAGCAGGAATAAGAAAAATAACTTGCCCAGGAAATATTGGAACTGGTGCAGGAACTATTCAAACTTTTAACATACCCTTAAATTGGTGTTATGGTGAAGCTAGTGAATGGAATTCTATTAATACAGTTCAATTAAAAATTGAAGGGTATGCAAAGAATATTATGGGGCGAGACTTTGAAATGAAAAACGAAGACGGTTCTGAAAAATATACATATTCAGATGGTGGAAAAACAGGTTTAAGTGCTCTCCATTATGTAATGAGTAATTACAGTAAACAAATCATTGAGGAATACTACCCCACTATTGGAATTATTGAAATAACATATTTAGACTAAGATGATAACGATAATTAACAAATTAGAGTTATAGGTGGAGAATAATTTAAAGCATACCGATATAGGATGCGTTGGTAAGGTCCTGTACAATATTAGTGTTTTAGGGAGGGATGAGGTTCATTATAGTTCAACACTACCTAGTACGATACCACGTAGTGCAGCGAATTTATATTTTTGACTTAATGTGTTTTAATATAAAAAAAAATATAACTTTAATAAAAACTTAAATATTTATAATTATGAACTCAAATATATACGAATACGGAACAGACCCAGAAACAGGTCTTAAAAGAAGATTAATAAGAGACACGGCAGTAGTGCAAGAAGAAATGGACTCAAATCCAAAACCAAAAGCTGTAGTTCACTTAAGATTACAAACTTATGTTGAGAACGAAGGTGTTATAACTGTAGTTACAGATATAACAGCAGGGTATGAAGTTGTTAAGGGTGAGATTTCTTACAACGTAGAGGGTAAAACCTTACCTAAGCACATTGTTAATCCTGAAACAGGTGAAATAACCACACCAATCGACCCAGAAACTGAAGAACCTTTTGTAAGAGATAATGGTTATGAAAACACTATAATATTATCTAAATGTCTAATACCTTTTGATAGTGTGTTAGATAATAGTATTAAAGAATATTATAATATAGTAGACTAGGTTGTAATAATTTATATTTTTTAAGATTATTTAATTACCCCTACTTGCCCTTATATATAAAAAGTAAGATATGAATTTTCACATTAATAAAAATGCAACATTACCAATTCTAAATATGGAATTGATTAAAGATGGTAGATATACGTATAGGGAGTTTAATGATAAAGTTCAAAACGCTAAAATATACTTCACCATGGCTAACGTAGACACGGGTGTTAAAGTTGTTGGTAAGAAGGCCGCGAAACTCACAATTAAAACTCAATATAATGGGTGTAAGGATGAGGAATATTATTTAACATATCAATTTACAAATAAAGAGACTTCAAGGTCAGGTACTTACGTAGGTAGTTTTATATTAGAATTTCTTGATGGTACTGGTACTATTATAGTTCCTATTAGAGAGGAATTATATATCCAAGTTCTTGACGGTTCTATTAAAAGATAGTGTAGTAGTTGCATTTATAAACTATTATTCGTAAATTTGTTAAGCAATTTGCAAATTGCTTAATACACTTATTTTCATTACCCTTATTGACAAGTTAGTTTAATAGTAGTACTTTTGTCTCAAAACATATAATTATGGCAAAAGAAAAGGTTGGGTTTGAGGAAATAGAAAAGTTCTTGGTAGGTAAGGACCCACAGAAATATATCGTAGCTATTGAAGCGTCTTACTACGAGAATTTTGTATCACTAGTAATCAATGACCCAGAAAAGGGTAAATATATAGAGAAGCATACATTAAAACCTTTCATGTGGCTTAAGCATGATGTGGTTGACTTACTATATGATGGTAGTAAACCTAAGATTAAAAAGGCTATGAGGGAACTCAAGGTTAAGATAAAAGGTTTGCGTATAGATGATGGTGAAGGTAATATCCCAGATAGATTAGCTAATGGTTATAAATACATCGCAACATGTGATGGTTCTTATGGTGATTTAATTAATTTTTTTAAGGATGGCGGTTGTGACGTATTTAGTGGTGATAAGATTAATCCTGAAGACGAAGAAGACCTTAGAACATATAAGAGCCTATTCGTTAGGTTTTCACCAGATGAACAATTTCTTATTCAAACTGGTAAGAGACTGTTTAAAGGGATGGATGATTATAATGATGTTCATAGGTTTCAGTTTGACCTTGAAACTCATGGGTTAGACCCTAAGGTTGACCCTATTTTTCAAATAGGTATTAAAGACAATAGGGGTTATAGTTTAATTCTAGAAACTAAGGGTAATACACCTAAAGAAGAGAGAGATTCAGAAAAAGCTAATATAGCAAAATTCTTTGATGTCGTTGCTGAAATTTGTCCTGATATTATTACAGGGTTTAACTCAGAGAACTTTGATTGGCCGTATTTTAGAACTAGATGTGAAAGACTTGGTGTGGATATCACTAAGTTAGCTAAAACTCTTAACCCTAAGAAGAAGATTAGATGGAAAGAGTCTATGATTAAGTTAGGTGGTGAGCAAGAAAATTACGAGCAAACAAATATGTGGGGTTTTAACATCCTTGACATTTCTCACGCTGTTCGTAGAGCGCAAGCTATTAATTCAGATATTAAGAAATGGAATCTTAAATATATTACTGAGTATTCAGGTGTAGCTAAGAAGAACAGAGTATATGTCCCTGGTGATAAGTTACACACTATATGGGCTGACACTGCCCCTTACGGTTTTAATGATACAGATGGTACTTGGTATAGGAATGAAGAAGAAAAGCCTTTAGAGGAAGGGTATGAATCCGTTAAGGGTGATTATATAGTGCAGAGGTATTTACTTGATGACTTATGGGAAACTGAGCAGATTGATGGAATTTATAACCAAGCTGCATACCTTATCGCTAAATTACTTCCAACCTCATATATGAGAAGTTCTACAATGGGAACTGCTGGTCAATGGAAGTTGATTATGGGTGCGTGGTCTTACGAAAATGAACTTGGTGTCCCAGATACAACACCTAAAAGAGATTTTGTAGGTGGTTTATCTAGATTACTTGAGGTAGGTTTTGCTAAGAAGGTAGCTAAATTGGATTTTGCTGCATTATACCCAAAGATACAATTAACATGGGGTATCTTTCCTTCGTTAGATATATCTGGTGTAATGGAAGGTCTTTTAACTTATGTTGTTGATAAGAGAGATGAGTTTAAATTCCTTACGGGAACACATAAGGGAGAAGCTAAAAAACTTCAATCTATACTAGACGAACATAAGAGTAGTCTTAGTGAAGATAGAATTAATAAGGCTGAATCAATGATTAGCGATAATAAGAAGCAAGGTTCTGATTTCGATAAGAAACAATTACCTCTTAAAATTCTAGCTAACTCATTCTTTGGTGCGTATGGTGCTCCTTATATATTCAACTGGGGTGATTCAGATTGTGCTGAGGAAACTACGTGTAGAGGTAGGCAATCACTGAGACTTATGGTTAGGCACTTTACTGAGAAGTATAACTTTAGAGCACTTGTAATGGATACAGATGGTGCTAACTTCGCTATGCCTGATGAGGTAGAAGATGTTAAATACATTTGTACTGCAGAGCATTGGAAGACTAAGTCTTATGGTAAAGGAACTGAATTAAGTGGTCTTGATGCTGTTATTGCTGAGTTTAATGAAAACTTTATGATTGGTAGAATGGGACTTGATGTAGATGATGTATGTGACGCGACTATTAACTTCGCTAGGAAGAATTACGCTAACCTTATCGATGGGAAGGTTAAATTAGTAGGTAACAGTATTAAATCTAAAGCAATGCCTATTTATATTGAAGAATTCATTAATGCAGGTATTAGATTATTATTAGATAATAAGGGTCATGAATTTATTGAATTATATCATAAACATGTAGATGATATTTACAATTATAGAGTACCTGTTGCTAAGATTGCTTCTAAGTCTAGAGTTAAGATGACTAGACATAATTATAAGAACGTATATTGTAAGGCTAAAAACAAAGCTGGTAGAGCTAAGGCTAGGAGGGCTCATATGGAACTTATTGAGGTTCATGATTTGAATGTGAATCTTGGTGATGTTATATATTACGTTAATACTGGTACAGCTAAGTCACATAGTGATATTAAAACACTTAAGGATAAAAAGAATGGTACTTCTGAAATACAATTTAATTGTAAGTTAATCCCAATCGATGAAATTGAGCGGAATCCTGATTATACTACTGACGAATACAATATACCTAAATACTTAGAAAATTTCAATAAGAGAATTAAACCGTTATTAGTGTGTTTTGATACTGAAATTAGAGATTTGATTATTATTGATGTCTATAAAGATAAGAAAACTAAGGTTATTAAATTAGAAGAGAAAAACCTATTTACTAAGAGTCAGTGTAAGTTGATTGCTGGTAAGCCATTTAAACCAGATGACCAAGATACTTATGAGGATTTAATGATAATGGAAGATAAAGAAATTAGGTTCTGGGATGACGTTGATAAGTTACCAAATAACATAGAACAAGAAGAATGGGATGTTGTTAGGGCTGATTACAAGGTACGTATGCAGATAATTAGAGAAGAAGGTATTAAGGCACAAACTACTAGACTTCGCAGTGTGTTTCAACGATTAGAAATTAACACTTTTAATAATATTAGAGCTGGTGAGGTGTTACCTAAAGAAATTCTTGTTTTTTCTAAAATAATTGACGATGAAGAAGGTATTTATCATTTCTATTCAAAAGAATGGGATACTAACTTAGTTTTGTTTTCTGAAATGTTTGACTATGAGGAAGATGCTAAAAAAAGAGATAGATACTATAAGTCACTTACTGGTGATATTGAAGACGGTTGTGAGTATGAAATGTGGAAAGAGTATGAGTCTAATTTAAGTATACGTTCTGAAGATTATAGTGACCCTGAAGCTTATATGTTCCAGTTCTTAAAAGATAATAAATGGCGTCATGCTGATATTTGTGATAAAACTATGTGGTTACCTCAAGATGGTGACTTCAATCGTGATAAAGGGTTTACTATTGTTGACGCTTACTTGTCTGAGTTAAACTCTCAAAGAGCGTTAGAGCTCGCTAGAAATAGACCTAAGGAGCAGTTAGTGATTAAGTTCGATGAAGATGTAAAAGGGGATAAATAACAAAAATGGGGAGTAATCGAACACTCCCCATTTTTATTTTACGTAAAATCCAAGTGGGCGGTAACTAAGGTGTTTATTTAAATTTTCAGATTCGTTAGCTGAACGTTCCATTTGTTTCGTAGATGAGAGTCTTTCAAGTCTAGCGTCAAGTCTTTCTAGGATTGCTTTCTTTTCCTCGTTACCTTCTGAAAGTAACGACTCAAATTCCATTGTTCTTTCAGCTTCAGGTGGTCCGACAATACCACCGAATTTACCTCTAGTTCTACCAAGTGTTCTTTTGGCTTCAGCTATAAATAATTGTCTTATTAAGACTTTTGTTGGTTCATTGAATTTAGAGTAATCTAATTTAGCTAATGGTACTTCGTTAGGCATTTTTATTATGTCACTATTTTGGTCTCTACAGTCTTCAACATCACCACCAGTTGTGTCGTAGTAATGATACCATACTTGACAACCACCCATACTAACTGAACTACCAGCACCACCGATACCGTGACCGAAACTCATTTTTGAACCTGGAACACTAAGTAAGTGAAGGATTCTTGTCCCTTCTGGACCTGCTGTCATTTTATACACTAATTCACTTCTAAGGAGTCTATTTTTTAAATTTAGGTCTGCAGCAGTTAAAAGTATATCGTAGGCTGGTGATATGTAATATCCACCATTACCACCCATACCCATTCCAGAACCACCACCACCTACTTGGCCGAATCCTCCAGCGAAACCGTAATCGACACCAGCGTAGTTAGCAAAAAGTGCCATTTGTGTCGTTGGGGGTGTAATCCATAACACTTCATTTACTTCTCTACCTGCAGGTATTTGGTAACTTTGTCTACCCGCTTCAATATTAATAAAATCTTTTTTTAATTCCCATGGACCTCTAGTTTGAAGCCCTACTTGTTTTGAGTAAGCGTATGTGTATTGTGTCATGAAGTCAAAATCTCTAACACTAAGTGCAAATGCCATATCAGTTGTATCTATACTCTTACCGAGTAATGATTGCCACTGATGTTCTATAAGCCATTCACCAATGTACTGTGAATAATCTTCAATAGCTATACCTAAAAGAGTACATAACATATCATCCGTAAGTTCTATTTGCCTTAACGGAGCACCTACGGAAACTCTAAATTGCTCGTAGATTCTTTGCTTATCTTCTGAACTAACACTCATAATATCTATTTATTAATAAATATCTAAGAATTAGGTAATATTAATCATTAAGGAATTTCTTTGTTAATTTAAAGGCTTCGTCAATACTTTTGAAGCTGATATCTGGAGATAGTATTGTTTTATCAACTAGCACGATAGGTACGCTATTAGTCTTTCCTATTTCCATTATTTTTTTGAACTCCGATTTATTATCTTCATCATCAATATCAACATACGTAAAGGTTATGTTGTTCTTTTCGTAATGTTCTTTTAATTCTTGACAATATGGACATTCTTCATACCCGTATAATTTAACTCTCTTCATAATCATCTATTATTTCATCTAACATTATCTCAATTGCTGCTTCTTCATTGATAGCTTTTTCACCCATAATTATATCAATTATCTTTTTCTTCCTGTGGACGGTTTCCCACATTCTAACAGATACAGTATCCTCAAATAATTGATAGTATACTGTTACGTTGTTCTTTTGTCCTAGTCTGTATGCTCTATCTTCGGCTTGTTCGTTGTTACCTGGAACCCAATCGAATGAGTTAAATACTACGTAAGTGGCCTTAGTAAGTGTAATACCTACACCTGCAGACATGATGTTACCAATAAACACTTCGGCTTTATCATTACTTTGAAACTTATCAATGGACTTTTGTTTATCCCTGTCATTCATCTCACCAAAGTGAAAAACACATTTCTTACCGAAGTGTTTTATAAGTGTTTGTAATTCCTCAGTATAATTAGTAAATATAATAGCTTTATTTCCTTGTTCGATTATATCTTCAACTAATTCAATAGTGTGTGGAATTGATTGCATAGCAACATACTTCCTAAGAAGACCCAATTCAACAAGTGCTCTTTCTGGTTCACCCTTCTTCTTTTTTCTTTTTCTTTCAACAAGGTATTCTTCCCAAAGTTCATCATACTCAGTACGTTGTTTTGTTGTTAATGTTCTATAAGCAGGTATGATGGTCTTGTCGGGCATGTCACCAATTTCGGACTTAAGTCTTCTTAAATATACATTCTTAGTCTTAATAGCTAATTCTTCAAGGTTTGATGCTCCGTTGGTGAGCCATATCTTTTTCTTAAGGCCATTCTTAAGTGTTGTGGTGATTTGTTTCCCTTCACAATATCTTATTACATAGTGTTTCCAGTTGTCCGCTATAGGTGACCCTATAAGCTTCAATAGGTTGTAGTAGTCCATTGGCCTGTTAGCTACGGGTGTCCCACTAAGTAACCAAACTTTCTTTTTACCATAACTAGTACATAGGTCTTTCATGATACTACCCCTGGCACTTTTATGATTTTTAAGTTTGTGTGCTTCGTCAATAATAACTAAGTCAAAGTCAGCTTTAGCTAAATATTGGTTATCCCAACAGATATCTTCTTCTTTTATCTTATCACCTGGAACCATATGAAAGTTCTTAAGTATATCAAAGTTGATAATAGTGAACTTTGCACTATCATCCCACTTCTTTCCAGATATAATAGTTGAATCATCACAACCGAAGTAACTAATTTCCCTCTGCCAGTTAATCTTAACCGCAGTAGGACATACAATAAGTATTTTCTTGGCTCCTGACTCTAGTGCTGATATAACAGACTGTATTGTTTTTCCAGCACCCATATCGTCAGCTAATAAGCATCCGTCCCTAGATAATAGGAATTTAATACCCACTTTTTGTATATCATATAACTTTCTACCAATAGTGCCATCAGACATTACCATTTTATCAATACTCTCGTAGTGTTCAAAGTCAACGTTAATATCTTTTTCTTCAAATAAGAAGTCATCAAGTAGTTGCGTTTTTGGTATAAAGTACATTTGACTCTTTTCTTGATTTCTTTTTAATTTACCGTAAATATGAAATGTCTTGTCGTTGTCAGCTAATAAGAATTCTATTAGTACTCTTTCAGGTACAAACGAAAGGTTTTCAGATATCTTTAATTCATTACCTAAATATTCTGTAATACCAACAATTTTATTAATAACCTTAGGTTCGAAGTTGTAGTTATTTAATATATAATTAGATTGTGTATCGGTTAATATTAACTTAGTATTATTATCTAATTTTCTTTTAAGTTTTTTTAAATACGGGTTCTTACCATTATAATTCTCTAAGATTGTGATTGCACCCCTGCCTTTTATGTCGTCTAAATTAATCAAATTTTTAAAATTAGTTAAAGCTTTTATATGTTTTAATATAGTGTATTTTGAATAAAAAATCAAGTCTTTTTAGATTATTACTTATTTCTAAATATTTATCTATAAACACATGGCTAAACCTAGAAAAGTACCAATAAATCGTATTAACAAGTTTTTTTCAAATGAAGACTTTGACCTTGAGGTGTCGATGGGTCGTGAAGCTATTGAAGGTGATGGTAATTTTGTTGTTATCCTTTATAGGGTTGATAGAGAAAATACTTCGGCTGATGATTTGTACGGTGAAGCACCTAAGGATGGTGTTAGATTTTTCCCACCTGTTGAGTTAAGGGTTATACCTACACTAGAAGAAGCTGAAAATAAAGCGTATAATTCTGGTTCTGGTGGACTTAGATATATTCAAGATGGTAACCTATCTTTTGGGATATACGAATCACAATTAACTGAACTTGATGTTCAGTTAAGTTTTGGTGATTATGTTGGCTATGCTGTTAGTGAGACAGAAGTAAGGTATTTCTCCGTTACTAATGATGGAGTTAAGAATTATGATAATAGACACACTATCATGGGTTATAAGGGTGCATATAGGACAGTTAAGTGTTCATCTGTTGATGAGCAAGAATTTAGAGGACTTTAAAATATAAATTATTATGACAAAGGAAGAGAAAATAAAATATCAAGAATATCGTGTGTCTTGGGAAAATCATGGTGAATGGTATATTGACCATATTTACCCATTATCTAGGTTTGATGTAGATTCACCAGTAAACGTTGTGAATAGTTTAGATAATTTAAGTAAAAGTAATAAGATAATATAATGTGCGCACTTCCAAAAGGATTTAGAAAAAATATTAAAATAGTAAAACCTAAAGAAGGCGTTGCTAGAAGAGAGGAACTTATTGAGGATTTCTCTAAAGGGGGTACGTTTTTACCTAGAGGCGTCTCTTATGAAGATATGGATAAGTCTTTTATCGAATTTACGGATAAGGATTTAGAATTATCAGTGGATGGGGAAAAAGTTCCTGTTATATTCTTAACACTTCAAAGGTGGTCTGAGTTTAGTAAGACTTGGCAGCATTCTGATAAGTATAAAAATATTAAAATGCCATTTATAACAGTAGTTAGGCAACCAAACCCACAAGTGGGTCAAAACCAAGCTGGACTGTATAATATCCCAGGTAGAAATAACTACACGTATTATAAGGTTCCGACTTTTGAGGGCGGTAGGAAAGGTGTTGACGTATACAAGGTTCCTCAACCGACTTCGGTAGATATTAATTACGAGGTTAGGATTTTTTCTAATAAAATGAGGGATTTAAATAAATTTAATACTAAGGTTCTTAAGGCTTTTAATGCGATTCAATTCTATATAAGAATAAAAGGACACCCTATGCCATTAAAATTAAATAGTGTCGGTGATGAAAGTAATATTGATGATTTTGAAAATAGAAGATTTTATGTTCAACCGTTTGAAATAGTTCTTGAAGGTTTTATTATAGATGAAGATGACTTTGAAGTAATTCCAGCTATTAACAGGGCTTTAGTTATGGGTGAAATTATGGAGACTCCAATTACCCCAAGATTTACACTAAGTACAAATACCACCAAGGGTACATTTTCATATAATGTCATATTTAAACAACGTTCTGAAGACTTATTTACTTATAAGGCTGAGTATAGTTCAAAATATACCAATATAATAAATCTTAGTGGTGTTAATAATATAATAATAAAAGTTAATGGGACTGAAGTCTTTAACGGTACCGATTTTAAAAATTCATTTGTCGTTAATGCTGGGGACGATATATATATAAGTGTAGATAGGGATACTTATACCTTAGCTAAATTTACATTGATAGGTGATATAATCTAATAGTGAAAAATAATATAATAGTAAAAAAAAAATAAAATATGTCGAAAATAACGATAGCAAATATAAATAAGACGAACGTTCCTACACCAAGTGGTGGTAGGGTGTCGTTGTTTAGTGATAGTTCTAATAATGACAACCCTTCGGTTAAATATCCTGACGGGTCAGTAAAAGACCTTACCGATACAGGTGGAGGTATAACTGGAGGAACTTACGTTAGTAGTGCTAGTACTATAACATTAAATAATTCAGATGGGACAGGAGTTGATATAAGTGGAATAACAACTAATAATATTTTAGATACACATGGTTATATAGTAGATGCTGTAAATGGTGATAATTCAACTGGAGTAAAAGGAAGTTACGTTAAACCATTTGCCACTATTGAAGGTGCTGAATCAGTTGCATTGTCTGGAGAAACAATTAGAGTTATTACAGATATTGCAGAAGCAAATAGAGGAAAAGATGGTCTTACTTATATTTTTGAAAATAATTCAACAATGTCCTATCCATCTACTTCTCCCGCTATTACTGGATTGGATTGGAACTCTCTATGGACAGACCAATCAGGAACTGACATTTCATATACGGTAATAGGTGGTAGATTTACTATTGATTCGTATTGGAATGGTGTCTGGAGAAGGTCTGTTGTAAGATTA
>TARA_R110000803_G_scaffold21548_3_pt1 | contig 11731 bp, 21 predicted proteins | sample TARA_R110000803 | Tara Oceans TARA_R110000803 (sample SAMEA4397772) | marine metagenome | biome: Polar Biome; feature: [SRF] surface water layer (ENVO:00010504); material: water (ENVO:00002006), including particulate matter (ENVO:01000060) such as... | depth 5 m | reverse complement strand
GATGTACAATTTATCCACGGCGAAGGTGGGACGGCCCGTACAAAAGCTAAAAACGATATGCAGAGCACCGTTCAGGGTCATATCCACACGGCTGCGTATTGTGAGTGGCTCGTTGGCAGGAATTTTAAGGTATTCGGGATGCAGGTAGGTTGTGGGCTAGATTCTAGCTCCTACAGTGCTGCTTATGCTAAAAACTTTCGCAAACAGGCAATAGGTTGCGGGGTTGTTATCGGGGGTCATACCGCAATAAATGTAATGATGGAATTATAATCAAGTGTACATATTACCCCTATATGTCCAATAGGAGTAAAAAAGTGAACGCAATCACTAAATAGCATAACCAAAAGGTAATACCACCTTAAAAACCACAAATACCGCAAAATAATATGTACAAAATAAATAACGCTCAATATAACCTCCTGCTATCTTTTGACCCCTGCGAAATATTTGAATATTTTAGCGTTACAAAATTACACGGCCTCAGCCTAGTGGAATGTATGGAGTATAATAATACCTCAGAGGACGCATATATAGCAGGCCTATGTAATGTTTCACCGAATACGGGGAAAAGGTTTATATTTATTAACCTAAGCAGGTGTACGGACGATTTTCACACAATGGGCCTAGCAATGCACGAAACTATGCACCTCGGATTTTCGCTGCTCAGTGAGGAAGAGGAAATTATTACATTTGCTGAAGTTGAGGCCTATAGAATATCGGGCGTAATTACCTCCATAATAAACAAAAAATGAATAAGCAACTTTTAGAAATATTAAAAGCGTTCGATATATCCCAGCTCCTGAAGGGGAAAGGGGATTTACGAAGGTGGAGCGCTAAGCGTACTATAGGAGGTTTAATAGTTATATATTCCTTAACCAGTATGGACGGGGGGATTACAATTAACGGTATTTTGCTATGCTGCGTAGGGGTACTTCCACTATGCCTGTCTTTTTTGGAAAAGGATTAACTACCTTTACACTGGATTTGTCCTCCATAACGTGACTGTGTTAATTTATTTTTATGCTGAGGCCCCTACTGACTATAGGGGTCTTTTCATTTTCCTAAATTAATTTATAAAAAAAGCATAATTTTATTTGGTTTTATGAAAGTGATGCCCCCATCTTTGCGGTATAACAAATCTAAAACAATAAAAAAATGTTACTTTCTCAAACAACTTTCAAAAACGGTACTGAAGTCGATTTAACTAACGGCGAACACACTTTCCCAAATATGACACTTCGTCAAAACACAAAGTACCCTGAATGCTATGTAATTGAAAACTACATGACACGTGAAGTATTCGCTACTTTCAACAATTTATACGATGCGGTTTTTTACTGTAACGTAGCACTTGACACTAACTTCAAATTATCTTAATTATGACATTCAATAAATACACCCAGAATTTGTCCGTGGTTTATAAAGACGACGGTAAATATATCCAGAGCTACAATACTATCGTAGCTAAATGCGAATACCCAAAACTGCTTCAGCTTGGCTGGTGGAGCGTAACGACACAAAAGCATATTAACTATGCGGCTGACCAGTTAGGGCTAGAACTAGACAGGCAGGGTCACTAATAAACTAGTATGGTATAAGGGGGGTTCGATTCCCCCCCTAGTTGCTAACCGCGGGAGCACCGCATAATTTATAATACCATGAAAAATAATGAAATGTTAGACTTTATTGAAAAGGTCCTGAAGGACACTAAAGCAGATAAAACCTTTCAGGAGGAAATGCTAATAGAAAAAATGGCAACTTTAAGGGGGCTGGAGGCCCTTGAAAGCTCTGACGGGTTCGACACCTGCGAAATACATTCAAAGTTGATGAGGGAGGCTCACAGTGAGGTAAAATGGTATTCTAACCGAATAGAGCACAGTAACAGTATGCTGAATCTTTTGTACACCGCAAGGGATATAAAAGCAGAGGGGTGGAACTCGGAATATCAACCCGTGAAATAATGGAAGATTATAATATAAATTTTCAGGAAATTCTGGATAATCTCACTATCCAAGAGCTTAAGGACTTCAAAGAAAAGCTAGTAAGGTGTTACGCTCAACGGCTGGCTCAGGAACTAGAGGCCACAAACGAACGCCTAAGGCACTTAAATTACCTACAGGAAAAGTAAAAAATAATTAGTTTTAATACCAAGTTTTATTATATTTGTAAAAATTAACACGGGGGGAAGCCCCCCCCACAAACCATATAAAGATGTCATCATCTAAAATAAAGTCAATCACTAAGACTGAAAAAACGTGGGCGGGTCAGTCAGGTACAATGTATGATTATATTGTGGAACTGGACGACGAATCAAAAGGAACGGCCTCCAGCACCTCCCCAGAGGCCCCACCGTATGCGGTAGGGGATGAGGTTGAGTACACCAAAACTGAAAACCAGTTCGGCACAAAGCTTAGAATAAAAAAAGAAAGCACCTTTTCAGGAGGTGGAGGGTGGAAGCCTGACCCTGCGAAAGATGAAAAGATAACAAATTCATGGGCCTTAAATGCTGCTATACAAATTATAGGAAAGTGCGGGGAAAATATGACCTATGACGAATATATCGAGGGTGCGGGGCTTGTGGCCCAGTTATTAATATACAAAAGGGATAATCTAAAATGAGTAAATTTAGCATTCAGGCGTATATTGACATACAACCCAGTATAAAGCCTTCTGAGGAGCTTATAATGAGCTTACTTAGCCGCGGGGGGGCTACCCTTAGGGAAGTGGCCGATAGGCTCTCTATGCCCCTTCAAACGGCCTCAGCGAGGTTGAGCGAACTGCATGACAGGGGCTTTATACACCAGTCCGAATATCATAAGGCTACTTACACTTTAACCCCTCCTGAAAATGTCGGGAGGGTTAAGGAGGCTAGGGATAAAAAGAGGTATGAAAAGTGGTATAAACTAGGAATTATCGAGGGTTACTTTGGTAAAGAAACTAGGGACCTCATGGACAAAATATATGACGAAAATGGTAACGAGCGAAACCCGCTACCTGAATTACCGAAATCACAATTAGCATTTTAACTATGTCAAAGCACGAAAATAGCGACTTTAAGAAATTTATAAAAAAGCACTACGGTACTCAGGCAAATTGTGCTAAGGAACTAGGGGTAACTAAAATGACGGTATATCACTGGCAGACTAATAATCCTAGGGGAATGCTTAAACACGCTCCCGAAATAGTAGGAAGCTGCAATACTACGTGGACGCAGCTAGCAGGCGAGGTACTTCATAGAGAATCTGAATTAAAAATAATTAAAAACTAAATAAAATGTCAAATGTTAACGTAAAAAAGGGGAAATCAAAAGCAGAGGCCCCCAGTGAATCAAAGCAAATTATTATAACTACCCTCAATATAAAGGAGGGTGATATGATTGCTACAAATAGAGGCTGGAAAAAGGCCAAAACGGATGCGTACCTAAATAAAGAGGGTATTATTTGTGTTGAAATTAAAACCTTTGGTATATGGAAGTGGATGAGCCACGACCAAAGTATAACGGTTATCAGATGATAAATATACGGAAAGGCAAAGCAGACGGAAAAGGGAAGCGGGGGTTATCCCCTCGTAACCTTCGCCGCCTTGCTGAAAAGAAATTAAAAAATAAAAAATAAAAATGAAAAATAAATTAACACAATTATCTTATTCGTCCCTTAAGGCGTTTATGAAGTCACCCGCACACTTTCTAGCCTATAAAAATAAGGAATTTGTAGAATCTTCCTCAATGCGGCTAGGTACTGCGGTTCATTCTGCTTTGCTAGAGCCTGATAAATTCAGGGCTATATATGACGTTACCGATTTGCGTAAAAATACCAAGGCCTATAAGGAAATGGTAGCCCTTAATCCTGATAAAATATACTTAAATAATTCTGACTGGCGAAGTATTCAGGAAATAAAAAGGCGTTTTAAGCAAAATGGTGAGGCCTCGGACCTTTTGTCGCTTTGTGATATAAGGGAGCAGGAGGTAAAAGGGGTCATTAAGGGCACCCCGTTCAGGGGATTTGTGGATGCAATGTCAAGGGACGGAAATATTATACTGGATATAAAAACTACTCAGGACGCTAGCCCCGAGGGGTTCGGTAAAAGCGTGTACAATTTTGCATACCATTTGCAAGCTGCTATATATAAGGAAATAACAGGGGCTCAGCAGTTCTATATTATAGCTATTGAAAATACCAGCCCTTATAATGTTTGTATATATGGCCTCAGTCAGGACGCCTTAGATAGCGGCTATTCGGTTATGCAAAATGGAATAGAAAAATTCAATCTTTGGGACGGAAAAGAAACGGGGTACACTAATTACGGTATCATAAATTTACCACCATGGGCGAAGTAGTAAGGCAGTTCAAAGGTATATGGATACCTGCGGTTATATGGCTCAATAAGGACCTCAGTGCTATAGATAAGGTCCTGTTATCCGATATTGATTCGTTTACGGGGAATGGTAAAACATTTTACAAAAGTAATGCAACCCTATCTAGTGAGCTTGGGGTATCCGAGAGTACCGTTAAGCGCTCTATTAAGGCACTTTCAGCACATGGGCTAATACAGACGTCAGGAAGCACGCGAAAGCGGTACTGTGCGTCCCTAATTGGTTTTGTGGATTCGGTTCGTAATGAATCTAATTCGGTTCGAAATGAATTTAATAAGGTTCAGAATGACCCTTTACTAGGTTCGAAAAGACCCACTACTAATACAGTTACTAATTCAACTACTAATTCACTACTAACAGAGGGGGTTATGCTTCCTTTTGATAGTTCAATTTTCAAATTAGCTTGGGTCCTGTGGATAGAAGAAAGAAAGGCACGGCGTTACGGAAGGTACACCCAGATAGGTGAACAGGCAGCGCTGCATAAATTGTATAAAGAATCTAACGAGGATATGGACACGGCTATAAATATGATAAATACTTCAATAGCGAACGGCTGGAGGGGAATTTTTCCACTTAAAAATAAAAAAAATGGACAACCTAGTAACAACTTCAATAGCTCAGAGTATAGCGATTATCTCAAGACCCTCAAATAAGCTAACGCCTGCAGAGGCTTGGGATACGGGTACTAATGTCCGTAGCGCATTCAGATACCAGCCTGTCCCAACTCATACCGCACTTATGGCCCTGCTAAAGGATGCTATAGATTATTTAGATTTTAATAAAACTATCTCAGGTACACGAAATTTTGTTGATGCGGTTGACTACTTAATTAGTGAATTTCCAGCTATGAAATTAGAGGAATGGGCCGTAATAATGAGTAGGCTAAAAGCTGGGGTATATGGTAAAATGTACGAACGCTTAAAGCTCCCTGAGCTAGTAGAAATTTTCCAGCAGTACGAGGGTCAAAGGGCCGAAATGATGGAACGTAGTATAAAAAGGGAAAAGGATAAACCCCCTGCCCCCCTAACTGAAGAGCAAAGGGGGCTAATGAAAAGGCTACTAATTGACTTGAAATTACCTGAGGATGATACTGACGATAGGGGAAGATGGGACTATATACAACACCCAAATAGTACAGGGTGAAGTAAAAGGTAAATAAAATAGCGTATATTGTGCGCATGGCCTCCCCTCGACAAAAATTAATTAAAGACCTAGATAAGGTATTCTCTTTATTTATAAGGATGAGGGCCGCAGACGATTCGGGGTATTCTACCTGTTTTACCTGTGGCTCAGTTAAGAGGTGGCGCGAAGGGGATGCAGGGCACTTTATCGGGCGCAGTGCTTACTCAGTACGATTCAATGAAATGAACGTACAATTTCAGTGTAAAAAATGTAATATTTTTCAGAGCGGTCAGCAGTACCTCTTTTCTGTAGCCTTGAATGGTTTATACGGGGAGGGTACTGCTGATTCTCTATTAAGGGAGTCAAAGCAGCTAATTAAATTCAGCATGGACGACCTCAGAGAAATGGTTGAATTATATAAATTAAAGGTTGCAGAAATCAGAGCAGATAAAGGCTTGGAATAATTGGGTTGAGCTAAATTACTCGACTTTATTAAATTCGTCAAAGAAATTCCATAAGGATTATTATGACCTTGTGCACCATGTTTATTTAAGGGTTATAAGGTTAAAAGGCGTAAATATTGAAAAGGTAATGCTAAACCCCTTCGGGTATTTTAATAGGACTATGTATATGGAGGCCACTAGGGGAAAATTTAAGAAAGATTATAAACTAGTGGACAGGAAATTTGATGTAATTCAAGTTCACGAATACGATATGTCCCGAGCATTTTTATTAGAGAATTTTCAACTGGCTGCAGATAGGTTAAATTGGTTCGATAGAACGGTATTAAATTTATATTGTGACGGTTTTAATTTGTCGGAAGTAGCCCGAGAATCTGGGATAAAAGCGAGCACTTTTCATACGTCACTTCATAGGTCAAAAATGAAGTTGAAAATACATTTTAACGAATCTACCGTACTATGGTAACCACCCTCCAGACAGGTATTGAACGCAAGGAATTTAACGAACTCCACAAATCAATGGTATTATATATCAGGAGGGTGATATGCCCTAAATGCCCCCTTAAAACGCCTTAGAGTATGTTTTTAATATCAGCACAAAAGAGGTCAAACAGGATGCAAATATGCAAAAATTGTGACCATTATTTGACCGTTACGAAGTCATGCGGGACACTCGGGATAGGGTCAAAAGTAGAGGACGAAAACGGGGAAAAAGTAAAATTATGCGGGTGTGTTATGCCGATAAAAACAGGGTTAAAAATTTCCTCCTGCCCCCTGAATAAATGGAGTAAGGATATAAAAACTGAGGACCTAGAAAACTTGAAAATGCTATTAAAAGAGCTGGAGGGGGCCACTACAATTTCAGGCAGCCAGAATAATCAACTTACTCAATTATGGAATATAGCTACAGGAGGTAATAAAAGGGTAAGCAGGTGTAATACCTGTGTAAGACAAACAATTAACGAGCTAAAAAACTTTATAAAAGATGAATAGTATAAATATGATGGTAGGTAAATTAGCTTATTCTGATAGTGATTATGAGGGGGATGTAGCTATGAGCCAGTGCCTGCGAGGGGTTCAGAGGCTTGGGGTTGAATGGGATGAGGTGAAAAGCAAAAGTAGAAAACGTAGAATAGTGGACGCACGGCGGTTATGCTGCAGCCACCTGAGGGCAAAGGGATGGACTTTTGAAAGGATAGCTGAGGCAGTAGGATACACAAATCACGCTACCGCAATTCACCACGTTAACGTAGTTCAGGAGCTTATTGATTATGATAAGAATTTTAAGGATAAATACCTAAAATTTATGCACGCATGACCCCACGTAGAGCGAAAAGGTATATTAATACCTCAAAGGACTGGATATTATTTGCTGAAGAGATTAAGGGAGATACTCATAATTACAGGGTCCTGCTGAGCAGGGAGGAAGCATGGGAAATCCTATTGAATTTAGCAATAACAGACTACCCCATTAGAGAAACATTAAGAAATATATTAGATTTAACAGATGAACACCTTAAAAACAACCCAAATACACCCGAATAAGGGTAACCCTAGGTATATTAAAGATAAGGCCTTTAAGAGGCTTGTAAGGTCCCTTAAGGACTTCCCTGAAATGCTAGAGGCAAGGCCAATAGTAATTAACCCCGATAATATGGTTCTGGGGGGAAATATGCGGCTAGCTGCATGTAAGGAAGCTGGAATTAAAGAGGTGCCCGTATATCGGGCCTCATGGGACGAAATAAAGCAAAAACAATTCGTAATAACCGATAATATATCGTACGGTGAATGGGACTGGGATATACTAGGGAATGACTGGGACGAATTACCCCTAAATGACTGGGGGCTAGACGTATTTAAGCCTGCTGAGGTTGATTATTCTATATTAGATAGTGAGGATTTCGGTACTAAATTAGACCAAATGGAGGGGGATGTACGCAGGGCTATACAGATACCATTTGAATCTGAGGACTATGACGAAGCTAAGGAACTATATAAACACTGGGCCGACTCGGGGGCGTACGTTGGTGGGATGATATTGGAATTATTAAGGAAAGAAAAATGAGAAAAGTAGAACTTATTGAAATAGAGCACAGTGTAAAAGTTGGGGATAGGTGCGAAAACAAAACCCCGAATATACTCGAGGACACTATATTTATGGATAAGGGCGAGCCTGTAGGATTTTTCCTAAAGCATATAGATGGTAAGCTGAAGCAATTTATAGAAATCGCAAATAACGAATTTAGAAGCCCTAGGGTGCCTAAGTCTAAAATGAAACGTTCCAGCGGGGTTATTCAATACTCAACGGTTATAGGAAGCTGCCCCCCTAAGCCTCACATGAGAAGGCCGTACCCCAGCATATCAAGCGTGCACAAATCAGACACCGCCCGTACCTTTATAAAGTCCATGTTAGGGGCCTGTAGAGAAGCTGAGGAACTAATACGCGAAATAATGCCTGAGCAGTTCGAACGTCAATTAAAATTAATAGAGGAAAACGTACCCCCTAAATATAGATTCGGAAGGCTATTTACTAGCAGCATTAACAACTTCAATATATCAGCACCTTTTCACAGGGACGCGGGTAATATAACGGGGTGTGTGAACGTAATCGTAAACAAAAAAGTGAATGCAACTGGAGGGGATTTGCACATACCAGACTATAACGCCACTATGGACGGGACAGATAATAGCATAGTGGTATATCCTGCGTGGAGAAATATGCACGGGGTAACCCCGATTATCCCAACCGCTGAAGGAGGGTATAGAAATTCACTTGTATTTTATCCATTAAAAGCTTTCAAGAATGCTAAATAAACCTGACATATCGGACACTAAAAAAGGGGTCCTACTTGAATCCCTTGCTAAATCTTTAGGGGTAGTTACTACGGCCTGCAAAGCTGCAAAAGTATCCCGCGACACTCATTATAGATGGTATAAAACAGATGAGGACTACAGGGCAAAAGTTCAGGAGCTAGAAAATATAGCCCTAGATTTTGCTGAAAGTCATTTGCACCAGCTCATAAAAGACGGTAGCCCCGCTGCTACAATTTTTCTACTGAAAACAAAGGGCAAAGTAAGGGGGTATATCGAAACTACCTCAATAGAAGTAACTGAGAAAAAGCCTCTAACGTGGATGAATGAGGTATCCAGAAAACAAAAAAGGGAAAATAAATGAGGCAGCCCGCTACATACTACCATGCAAAAGAATCGAAGCAAAAAATTCAAGTGCACCAAGGGGGCAGCCGTAGCGGTAAAACGTACTCACTATTAACTCATATAGTAGAACTATGCTACCATAATGAGGGGGCGGGGGCAGTAGTTACAATTTGCCGTAAAACATTCCCAGCATTGAGGGCCAGTGTAATGCGTGACTTTTTCGAAATCCTAGAACGGGAGGAACTTTATAACCCTGCTTTACATAATAAGTCAGATAGCACCTATAGGCTATATGGTAATCTAATCGAATTTATCAGCGTCGATTCCAGCGAAAAAGTAAGGGGCCGAAAAAGGGACCTGCTATTTATTAACGAATGTAATGAGCTGAGTAGAGAGGACTGGAGGCAGTTAATTTTAAGGACTACAGGAAGGGTATATTTAGATTTCAACCCCTCAGATGAATTTCACTGGATTTATGACGACGTAATAGGGCGGGATGATGCTGACTTTTTCCAAACAACTTATAAAGATAATCCATATTTAGAGCAGGCCGTAATAAATGAAATAGAGCGTTTTAAGGACGTGGATGAGAATTTCTGGAAGGTTTACGGCTTAGGTGAACGCGGGGTAAACAGGAGCGCCGTATTGACCCACTGGAAGCAGGTAAAACAAATCCCCCCAGAATATACGCTATTAAATTACGGGCTCGATTTCGGGTACACCAATGACCCTAGTTGTATAGTTGCCGTTTACTCGGATGGTAACGGGTTTTGTTTGGATGAGATATGCTACTCCACAGGGTTGTCAAATGACCAAATTTGCAAGATAATGCAGGCGGCTGGAATTGAATCCAGTGACATTATAATAGCGGATTGTGCTGAGCCAAAAAGTATAGATTATATTCACGGCCAGAATTTTAACGTACACCCCTGCCGTAAGGGGGCTGACAGTATAAGGGCGGGAATAGACTACCTAAGGTCACACCCCCTAATGGTTACAGAGCGTTCTGTTAACGGTATTAAAGAGCTGAGGAACTACAAATATAAAGAGGATAAAAACGGGCGTATTCTAAATTCTCCCGTGGATTTGTTCAATCATTTTATTGATGCGTCACGATATGCAATTACCTTTAACCAGTCTAACCCGAATTACGGGAGCTATTCACTAGGGTAAGGAATTAACCCTTTAATCGTTATTAAGATATGCAGTTTACAATACCGCTAAAATATGCTGACCTCACACTAGGCCAGTTAGTTACAATCCAGACTGAGCCCGATAAGCTTAAGAGGGTTGCAGCGTGCGCAAATATTACATTAGAGGACCTTAGAGCGGCCCCCCTAAATGACGTCAACGAAGCAGATAAACACCTCAGGCTAATAGCTGAAGAGGAAACAGGGAAGCATCTAAGGGTCATAACGCTAGAGGGTAAGGAGTACGGATTTATTCCAAACTGGCAGGAGTTTACCCTTGGCGAGTGGATAGACATTGAAAGTTATAGTGACGATTTTTGGAATAACTCAGCAAAAATTATGAGCATTTTATACCGTCCTATTTTAAGGAGGCAGGGGGAAAGTTATACTATAGAGAAATACACGGCGAAGGAAGATTCTGAGGTATTTAACCAGCTCCCTGCTGACTTATTCGGGGGGTGCATCATTTTTTTTTTGACTTCAAAAATAAAACTACAGAGCATTATTCTGTCCTCTTTGACGGTAATGGGGCAGAGCCTGACAAATTCTCTGCTAAATGGGGATGGTATCCCAGCCTCTACGCCCTTGCAGGGGAAAATTATCTTAAATTGGATGAGGTTACGGCTCAATCGGTGGGGGGCGTATTTACGCACCTTGCGTTCCTCAAAGACCTCCACTATAAGTTAAAGAATGATAACGTATAATAACATAATTGGGCGCTTTGAGCAGTTCGTAAAAGTCCACTACTTCCTAAAAACCTTTACGCACGGTTCACCTTCAGGGGTGGACCTTGAAAAGTTCGAAGTTTACCCCGCTATGCACGTAGTTTATACGGGCGCTACTTACGAGGACACTTCAAAAGAGTACACTTTTGAGGTATATATTTTAGACCTACCCCCAGACAAATCTAATAAAATAGATAACCAGACCCAGCTAGTAAGCAATGCGGAACAGGCTGCAGAGGATATATTAGCGGATATGAGAAACGGAAATAATATTTTCGATTTCGGGCACCTTTACACCGTAACTAGCGCCTCAACTACGCCGCTGGAAGAGGCAGAATCTAACTCACTTTCTGGGGTCCTGCTAAATATAAGCATTGAGGTAGGCTATACTTTAGACGCTTGTAACGCCCCGTTTAAGGGGGGAGGAACTGCGGGCAGCATAATTCCAAGCTCAGGCACTGGGGCTATGTCAACTGTTTTTTATACCACCACCACTAATACTAGTTTTACTGCGGGCGGGGCTGCAGTAGTGCTAAATTTACCACAACCTACAGGGCCTGCAGCAGGGACCTCAGTGTGGACTACGGTAGATATTAACCTTAATAAAAGCCTAAGCTACCTACAGAATCCAGTAAACAATAGGCACGAATTTTTTGGGCTTAATTCCTCAGCGGTAGTAAACTTTGAGGCAGAAATAGAAGTAAC
>TARA_R110000803_G_scaffold18998_6_pt1 | contig 11762 bp, 24 predicted proteins | sample TARA_R110000803 | Tara Oceans TARA_R110000803 (sample SAMEA4397772) | marine metagenome | biome: Polar Biome; feature: [SRF] surface water layer (ENVO:00010504); material: water (ENVO:00002006), including particulate matter (ENVO:01000060) such as... | depth 5 m | reverse complement strand
AGCATCATTGTATCGTTAGGAATATTACATCCCTGAGCAAAGGTGATGTCGTATACACCTGGTTTTAGATTCCATACTCCATCCTCTAAAGATACCTCCTGGTACTTACCTAGCACAGTCTTACCTAATAAAGGAATATGTCCTCCTCCTAAGATCCTTTTGATTGCTACAAGGTTAAGATCAACCCCATGCATCTGTACATTCTTGTCCAAGATAGGACCTGTAACGATCCCCTTGTCTACTAATTCTTTTGCGTTATACATAAACTATCTTTTGTTCTTTATATTAATATACGAAATAAATCCTCGCTAGTCAACAAGGTCTCTATATTTTAATTTAAGGATTACCTGAGCTGTTGTAACTCTCTCTTGAGCTACTACTCGGGTTCGGAATCCCATGGCGGGGTTGTCTGCATATAACCTCTCATAGCAATCGATGAGGTTTCTAGCCCCATCGATATGCTGTGAAGTCTCACAAGAGTATATGGTCTTGATGACCCTCTTGTATGCTGTTGTGCTAGAAGAGATATCCATTAGGCTACCATTGATGTAGCCAGCTTGAAGAGCTCCTGGTTCAACTTAATGTCTGTCTGGAAAGACTTAATGCTCTTCACCTTACGAACCTTTGATCCTCTAAGTGCAGCACTGAAGCCTCCTTTAATTAACTTCTCTTGTACTCTATTGAATACTACCCACAAGTTATCTCCTTCATCAGCTGGACGAGTTACCTCAAGGATCTCATCTAAAGTGTCTTGATCATACTCAATACCCTTAGCCTCTTCTGATCCAAGCTTAATGCCCTTACGAAGTAACAATGCATTCAAAGCTAAAGTCTCTTGCTCTGCTTTGGTAAGCTCCTTAGCATTCATCTTATTCATTACCTCTACCTTACGTGGTACCTCTTCTACTACCTGAGCAACAACAGTCTGCAACTCCTCAAAGGTATAACCTCTGTGACGGATGTTGAAGTTTGCAAACTCCTCATCTGCTACTACCAATCCATTCGAACACACCATACGATAGATACCTACCATAAACTTGAACGATGATAACCCATCGTGTGAGTTTGTTAAGATGATCTGTGGGAATGCATCATCACCATTCTTACCTTTGATCATAATGTCAGGGTTACGAAATGCGATCATGTGCTTAGAGTAGTTAGACTTCTTACCTTGCTTGGTTGCAGTCTGCTTAGCCTCTACTGGAACCCATCCTAGCTTACTCAAGTCTTCTACTACTCGAGAGGTTGGTAAGTGGATGTACTTGTCACTCACTGCACGTGATGGGGTTGATAGAAATGCATATGGAACTTTGTTCTTGAGTTCCTGCATTGTTAGCTCCTTTGCTGTGGCTGTGTTGTTGAAGATTAAATCTGACATAACTTATTTGTTTTTTATTATTATACTTTAAATATAAGGAATATATGAACGCAAAGCAACAGTTAAGTCGAGAAGTTTGTTTGAAAATATCCATTTTTTCCAAAGTTTTCATTCGGTACTCCACAATCTAACCATGTGTCTCCAGACTTTGTACGAGAGTCGTATATCTTTTCAGAGTCTCCATACTCCAGATCATATACTCTTTCGTCCTGTTCGAACATAAGCTCTTGAAGATAGTGTAGGAATTCCTCTTCTGTCTCTCCAACAAAGTCCTCAAAGTCTTCTGTGTTGAACTCTGCTGGATCTGTAGCAACAATGACAGTGTACTGCTCTAAATGTCTTACTTGTATCTTCATATCAATCTTAATTGTTTAGCTCTAGCATACGATACCCATTTACCTTGTTCGGTCTCGTACTTACGTTTAGTCTTTGGAAGCTCTTCGTTCTGCTTAAGGAACTTTGTCATATCATCAGGACCTGCTGTAGCCCAGAACCTTTCACTCTCTACACGGCGTGGCCAGATCTTATACACTATGTGTCCGTCTTCAGTCTCCTTACGCAGAGTGACTGGATAGTTTGGTATCTCTATTCTACCAAACAGTGGAGCCTTTTTTTGTTCTTGAATCATAACCTATTATTTAATTGCTTTTAACTTACGTTAAAGATACGGAAAAAAGAAAAGCCAGACAACAGCCTGGCTTAACTTTATTCGTAAATAAATCCAAATTCTTCATAATCTAACTCCACTCCATACTCCTCTGCTCTTGCAATTAGTAGTTGGATAGTGTCCAACATCTTCTCTGGTTCTGACCACCAAAGGTAAGATTGGATAACCTTTCTTGCGAAGGTAGGGTCATCATATAAAGGGTTGTGACTTATGTTCACTTATTAGAAGTTGTAACGAACTGAAGCATTCCAAGTACGTCCGAAACCGAACCATACTGAGTTAGCAGTGTTTACTCCGTTCCATACTGCATCACCTTCTTCAGCATGAATGCTGGTGTTAGATTCTGCAATGTAGGTTGTATTTAATAAGTTGTTTACGTTAAGACGTAATGTCCAATCACCTACTCTATGTGTTGCTCCAAAGTCTACTAGACCGTACGAAGGAAGCTTCACAGCACCTCTGTTACCTTCTGTGTAGAATTCTGCATCAACAATTGAGAAGTCAGCGTACAAACCATCTACCAAACGTAGACCTAAGTCTAAGCTAGTCTTCTTCAGTACTTTATAGTCTGCAGAGAAGTAAGCTGTAGTCTGAGCAGCATCACCCACTTTAGCACCTTTAAGATATAGAGTACCCTCACCTACAGATTGTTGGTTGTCATCAAACAACTCAGCTGTAAAGTTCTTAGTGTATCTCCAATCACCTAATGAAGCCATTGCTTTAAGACGTAACTTAGATGTAGCAAAGTAATCTGCTTCAAACTCAATACCGTTGTGACGAACATCAATGTCTCTAAACTGAGCTGTACCATCAACACCATTAGCATTGCTTAGTGATACTGTCTGGAAACGATTACCCCATGTTGTAGAGTAAGCATTAACATTGATACGTAAGTTGTCAGTTGTATAACCGTAACCTGCTTCAACAGAAATGATCTCTTCGTTCTCTAGGTCTGGGTTGATGTTATTTGCATAACTAGGGAATACTGCACCAAACTGAGCTTGACGTGAGATGTAACCTGCATTCATAAAGAAGTTAGACTCATCTGTAGCATTGTAGTTTGCACCACCTTTCAAGTAACCTCCTAGCTGATTAGCTGTCGTAGAGATTGGATTGGTTGGTTGGTCGAAGAAGTCTTCACGTTGGAACGACTGATTAGATACACCACCTTGAAGGACTGCATTGAATACATTATCAGAGTTGTACTCTACTAATCCATTAAGTCCAGCCCAACCTACGTTACCTACATTGTAGTAATCAATCTTAGGACCATTCAATCCTGTGCTTCCAAATGGAGATGCAGCAGTTGTAGTCTCAATGATCTGACCTGCAGAGTTCTTGTTACCTGTTGAGTAGTACCCATCAAGTCCCATTAGATCGTTTAGTACACGGTAGTGAAAGCCTTTGTAGCTTCTCAAGTCAACACCAATAGATGTCTTGAAGTTACCGAACTGTCCTTCTAAGTTAGAGATCGCTCCAACCCAGTTGTGTGAGTTCATAGATGCACGACGCACCAAAACAGCTCTGTTAACATTACTGTCACGGAAGCCATTCGATCCAATCTTTAAACCTGCAAAGCGAGATAGCTCACCTGTGTAGCCATCAGTCGATGCTTGGTTCTCTGCAATAAGTGCATCAAAGTCAATTGTACCATCAGCATTTCTTGCACCTGAACTATCTTGCAGGTAGTGCTCTGTCAAGTCTTTTCTGAATGGAAGTATGTCCAAGGTGCCATTGCGGTAGTTGTTACCACGAGGTCCTGTACCACCACCACGACCAGCTGAGCCATAGAAGGATGAGACTAACTTAAGGTTAGAATTGATTTCCCAATCCCAGTTCAATGTAGCGAGTGGCTTGTTGTAAAAGTTTCTACGCATAGAGAACTCTTCCATCTCACCATCAGCATTAGTTCTGGTTCCACCATTACTATTCCATCTGCGGTTGATCTCTCCATCGTCACCTTTGAAGCCATTGTCACCTGTGAAGTTCTGGTAGTCACGAATGCTTACCCAAACATCTCTTTGGTGGTGCCATTGACCTGCACCTAAGAAAGTTAAGTTCAAGCTATGATCAGAACCTTCTGGAGCATAACCTATAGCTGCAAAGTAGTTGTAACCTTCACCAGAAGTGTTGTTGATGTAACCATCACCCATCCATCTACTTAGAAGGAATGAAGATGCCCAACCACTAGAGCTCTTACCTGTATTGTATACAGCTGAGGTCTTATAGTAACCATCATTACCAGCACTCTGAATTAAAGCACCACCTTCTTTCTTGTCAGCTGCCTTAGTAAAGATACTTACCGTACCACCTACTGAAGGGACTGCTAACTTAGATGCACCAAGTCCTCTCTGGATCTGGATACCTGATGCAACGTCTGTAAGACCTTGCCAGTTCGACCAATACAATCTTCCGTTTTCCATATCATTAACCGGCTGGCCATTGATAAGAAATGAGGTGTTGGTCTGATCAAAACCTCTCAATGAGATTCTTGAATCACCATACCCACCACCTTGCTTGGTAGCGTATACACCTGGAGTAGTGTTCATGATTTCAGGGAACTCCATGTTCCCTACCTTCAATGAAATCTCTGCTGTAGAGATTGTAGATACTGCAACGGGAGTCTCTCTCACCTTTGCAACATCGATGACTCCTGAGTTCACTACTACCTCCTGGAGGAGTTGTGAATCAAACAGAGAATCAATTGCGCTAAGACTTTTGTCTTGAGCGAATGCAATGTTGGCTGTCATTAACGAACCAATCATTAGCATCAATAAATTACCTTTTTTCATTAGATAAATTTAAATTAAACATAGTTTTGTCAGAACCTTTGAATCTATAAGATACAAAAAAAGACTTACCGAAGCAAGCCTTTTAGATTTTATTATTTAAATGTCTACAACTTTATTGTCCATCTTATTATATGAAAAATTTAGTTAGGATCAAAATACAAGCCGTAAGTATATCCTATAAATATAAACTGCTTTCTCTCTCCGTACTGTATATGAGCTCCTAGATCTAAGTAAGCGTGCGTAGCATCTATTACTCTAAAATAATTAGAGGACTTTACCATAAACCCTCCGTAAGATATTCCAGCTTTAATTATTTGCCTATATCTTTTATACTGAAAGGATTTACCTACTGAGTAGTATAGTTCTTTATTGCGTTGAGGTCCTCTATAGGATATAGGTTCTTCTAAAGTATTAATTAGGTAAGACAGTCTTCCTGCTCTATTCTGTACTGTATTGTTGAATCCTATGTTTATCTCGGTAGGTATGTCTAGCATCCCTAACTCAAAATAAAGTCCACTTCTAACGGTTACGCCTATTTGAGTATAGGGGTAGACGAAATTATGATCTGTGTATACTCCGTGCTCTATTGACTTAATGTAACTTTGAGTATATAACTTAGGAGGGAATATACATAGTAGTATTGCTATGTATAAGAATCTTTTCACTATTATAAATAGTGGGTGAGATAGCGCTACTATCTGTGTTGGTTTTATAAATATGTTTAATACTTAATTCTATTTCCTAAAGCATTATCCACACTTAACTTAAGAGATTTTATCTCTAGATTTGTCTTGTGAGTAGTGTTAAGTAGGTCTACTCTAATCTCTCCAGAGATTGTTAGTATGTCTGATAGCAGCTTCTGGTCTGCTAAGATCCCATCTTGCTTTACAGCTTTAATGTGATTTGACATTTCCTCTTCAACTTCATCCAGTGCTGTTGATACTTTCTCTAACGCAACTCCTACCTGAGTAAGTGCTTCAGAGTTTAAGGCTGTGTACTGAAGAATTGCATTCTGGGTCCTTGATAGATGTATAGTCAACCATCCACAGTAGCATAGTAGGAGTATTAAACTGATTACAATATATGTCATCTTATCTTTTTTTAAATTCAACTACACTACCTACACTATTCATAAATGAAAAGGTTACTCCATCAAAGGAGACCCCCATGCCGTTAAGCATGTGGTCGTAGGTTTGTTTACTAATTAGACGAGAGTCTCTTAACTCTCCTATCACTCTAAGTGTTTCTAAAATGTCCCAACTTGTTAACTTCATATCTATTTAATTTTGTGGAGAATATCGGAGTCGAACCGATGACCTCTTGCGTGCAAGGCAAGCGCTCTAGCCAGCTGAGCTAATCCCCCTGAGCCTCCAGCCGGACTCGAACCGACGACATGCACATTACAAATGTGCTGCTCTACCAACTGAGCTATGGAGGCTTGTACCATTATCTAAAAAGGTAGTTCGTTTCCATCTTCATCATAGCTTTGTTCGGTACTTGTTGGCTCGTAGAGAGTGTACTGACCATAATAGAATCTATACATAGCAGATGGGTTTGAATTAATATCAAACTCACTCTGCATCTGTAATGTGCTTGTGGTACAGTGATCGGACCTCGCTACCCAACTCGGAGTCGTTGGCTAAGCCTTTTATGAGTTCCTTTACTATTGATGCGAAGTACGCATCATCATAAAATCCATCTGGTGTGTTCATAACCTTATCTTGTTTTATAACTCTTATTAAATATACTACTTTAATTCCGTATTTGCAACGGGGGGTATGTCTTTTATTGGTTCTACTTTAACTTTTTTATCTTCCTCATTCCACATCTCATCCCAAAATGTGTAACCTACATCGCTATCATTCATTAACCAAGTTGGATAAGGCTTGACTATATATATCCACTTGGGCTAGCTTTGGGTGATTCAATCTAATTTCCCCAGCTTTATTCATTACCTCTTCGTAGATGCCCAAGGAATGGGACTTGTATAGAATCTCTTCTAATTGTTCTTCGTTACTCATACTCACACAGTTTAGTTAACACCCATTGGATCTATAAATATAAAGCTAAAAGAGAAGGCAGACAACAGACACCTTTCTTTTTTTAAACTTTTACTTTACACTACCTTAACATCATCAACTCGATCACAAAGTAAGTAGTACCCATCGTGCTCAAGTACATGGTCACAAGTGTAGAATTCATCTATAAAAAGCTTAAGGTGTCGCTTTGTCTCAAAAAAGTTACACTTCATCTTTCTACGAACCACAAAGAGCTCTTGACCTCTCTCAACAAACATTTCTCTACGTATCATATTTTATCTCTTTGTTCAGCTGGGAGTCTTCTATTCCCTTGTACTAACCTACAATCTCCTGTGTACTCTACTTGAGTGTTGGTCATCAATACATAGATGGGTCCATGGTACTCTAACGTCCCAGGTGAGTAGGATTGCTTCGTCTTACTGTCTATAAAGTATTCAGTAATCCTACGTGGGCCATCCCACGAACGGAACTCTCTTGCTGTTAGCCTACACCAACTACCCCTACTACTTTGAGCCTCTAAGTGTGCCGCTGTGTTGAAGTCATAGGTGAGCTTTCCTGTCTGTCCTCTCTTCTCTGACATATTAGTAAGGTGAGTCGTCTTGGTGAATCTCTCTCTGTGCTAGCTCTAAGTACGTATTGTATATTGCCATTGCATCATCTCCCTCGCAAGCTTCTAAAGCTTCGTCCCATAGATCTAAATTGAATGCTGCTATCAATCCTTTACGTAGCATTAGAATTCTATTCTGCTCATACTCTACATGAGCTTCCTGTAGTTTATTGATACGCTTCTTGTAAACTATCCAACGAGTTTGAGAGAACTCTGTTACTGCTTCTTTACTAAAGCCCTTGTCTCTATACTCATCTACCTCACTCTGCCACATACTAATCTCCTCCATACTCATATCCCAGTACGGACAGGGATCGAAGTCGCCATGGGCGATCTGATGTAGAACTAAAGAGCCAACGCTTCTGGCTGGTGTTGTTGTGAGAGGCTTGGTCATCTGAACACCTCTTCTCCAATAGTGGAATGGACTAAAACTCATTTCTTATCTTTTTTGCGTGGTAATCTTTCTCGTCATGACTCTTCAGGGTGTGGCAAGCTGAGCATAGTAGCTGATAGTTACTTGGCTGCTCCCCCTCTGGAGTCCCCTTTTTGCTTGAATGAATATGGTCTACATGATACAATGAGGCAACTATACGCAATTTTCTTTTAGGATACAACTTAAAGTAGTCAATATTACAATGATCACATCGAGTCTCTCCATCAAACAATCTCTCTCGCTTATAGTAGTTCCAAGGTCTATCACTTAGTGAGCCACCAACCTTTAGCTTATGACGGACGCAATGTCCGTAGTGCTGGTCAGTTTCGTTGCACCATGTAACCTTATCACACACTATGATAGTTCCTTACGTAAGTTGTAAACATCTATTGCTGTGTCAAACATTTCCATGTCATGAAAATTCTTCTGGCAGTTGTTTAGTGCAATGTCCCACTGATCTCTTGGAAGGCATACTTCTAACCCATCATCAAGGTTCTTGAAAGAGAGACTGAATAGCTCTGCTTCGTCTTCCTTGCTCTGGATAGCTGATTGTATTCCTGTAAAGATTGCAGTAGTGATCTTAGTCACACTCTCTCTGTCTTTAGAGTCGAAGAGTGTATCGAACTCTTCCATACTCTCAAACTCGAAGAACTCCATATTATCCTACCAATACAATACGTTCCGTAACACTAAGACCATCCACTACGGTCTCTTGCATTGCAGTGAATGCCTTAAGCACTTTGTTGCGGAATACTGTTGAGCCTATCTCAGCATCTCTTAAAGTTGTTCCACAGTAGTAGTACTCTACTCCCTCTACTACAATTGGAGGAGCATCTGCTACTACCTCGTTGCGAATTGATTTCTTGTGTGTTTGATTACTGTACACGTTTGTCATAACTAATTTCTTTTGTTTTTTAACTTATGTTAAATATACGCTAAAATTCTATGCGAGGCAACAGTTACCTTAAATAAATCTGTCTTCACTCCATATCGGAGTTGTATCCCCTACCCATGTTGATTGCATATTGTACTCATACCAATCAATGGCTTCTTGCTCATCCATGCCATCTCTGTCCATCATAATATCTATTACCATACGAACTGAGTATACTAATCGCATTGAGCTTATCTCTATTCCAATAACTGCTTCATCAAAACCATCTGCTAGAGTTATCTCTTCTTCAGTGAAGTTCTCTAGTATACTTGCTAACATCATAACCTATTCTTCAAATATTTTTAATATGTCTGGATCTAGTGGAATGTTCTTTCGCTTCTCATTAAGCTCATGCTGCTTCACTAAATCATCTGCTACCTTATCCAGGTGGCTCTTCTTTCTCCTTGGTCCTTGTCTTCGCTTACCCATTACTCTCTTGAGATTAAATCACTATAGTCATCCTCTTCATCATCTTGATTCCATAGACCTAAACTCTTCAAGTGTTCCTTTTGGAAGCTATCTAAGTTCCAATCAACTTGATCCTTCTTAGGTGTTGGCATGTAGCCTTCTAAGTTCTCAATATCCTTATCAGAGAATATATTACCATGGTATAGGAAGTAGCAGTTGTAACATAGCATCTCTATGTTCTCTACTGAGAAATTAATCTTATTGCTATCCTTGAATGATAACAGTAGTGGAGCTTTCTCATCGATCACTCTTCTCTCATCCATCCCACAAGAGTTACACTCATACTTCAAGTAACCCTCTACCACTAACCTCTCTTTAATCTTCTGAGGATCAAAGTGGGTAGCTCTTATCCTTCCATGTACAATATCCTCTAAAGAGTAACCATACTCCTTATGTAGCATATACTTTGGAATCCCCTTACCAGATTGATTCTTACACTGCTCTAGTAGGTTCTTGTATCCTGGTTCAGTTGCATCATAAGTCTTAGCAAACTTCTTAAAGTGAAGATAAGAGACCCCGAGGTACCTAGCTGCTGCCGCTGCTGAGCTTGTCACAGTAATGGCTTTTACCATTGCTTCTTTCGATAAGTGCTTGGGTGGTCTACCTCTCTTCCCTGCCATTACTCTTCTTCGTCTGAGAGGTCATCCTCTTCCTCTTCTACATCATCCCAGTCGGTAAGATCTTCTTCGTCTTCGTCTACATCCTCAACCTCATCTAAAAGCTTCTCTCCTTTGAGAGCTTCTACTACTACAGCCTTAAGGGCATTGACATTGTCTTGAACCTGATCCTCGTCATAGTCTTGGAGTTCTAGATCTTCAACTATTAGTTTGTCTCCAAACTCTAGACGTACAGACTCTCTATACTGATCATTGGTCAGGATCTCAATCTGTGTGTAGGTGTGATCTCCAGTTCCTAAAGTTAGGACTCGACCTCTCTTTGGTGCTTCTGTTGAACAGCTTACACACGTTGTAGTGTTAGGTAGAACCTTAACACGAAGGGGATGAATCTCCTCTTCACAGTGAATACATTTCTTCATTTCTATTGCTATCATTTAATATAACCTTTTAATACTTTCTAAATATACGCAATAAATAGAAGTGAGGCAACATTAATCTTGTAAAATTTGGATTATTTCCCAGAGATCTTCTGGAGTGTTGAAGGGCATCTTCCTAGGTATGCCTCCTGATAGGAGAACTTTTACTAGCTTCTTTTTCTTCTTTGTGCCTTTATTGTATACAAACTTCTCAATGAACATAAGTTGGTCATCAGAGTATAGTAACTGAAATAGATTCTCAATTACTCTAAAGTGTTTGTCTTCAAAGGATATCATATCGATACCCAACTCCTCTAGCATAAACAGTTGCCTGTCATCTAACTCTTGTAGGAGTTCTATTGATTGTACGAATAGCTTTCTATCCAAAGCGGAACCTTCTAATTGTGTGGAACTTACTGAAAAGGATACTCCTAACTTCTTTAGAAGTTTATCCTTTACCAGTTCTTGTATTGTTAAAGACATTAGTCTAATTCTTCTACCTCATATACTTTTAAGAACTTCTCTACTGAGAGATCTTTTAGCGTTGCAAAATACTCCACAGCCTCTATTAAAGAGCTTGCAGTATAAGTCTTGATTGACTCTTGTGTACTATCTGCCTTACCGTAAAATCTATATTTCTGCATCTGGTTGTTCTTTTGAAGGAACAGCTCCCAAAGCCTTACGGATGATTCTATCTAAGTGTTCGATGTAGATAAAGAATGCTATAATCCTTTTGTCTTTTAGATTGCGATCTCTTTCTACTTTCAACTCCCACTTCTCAAGACCTTGGTTGAGTCTCTCTTCTAAGTCGATAGCCATATCATTTCTCTCTGTTGGTGGAATGATATCATCTGGTTCTGGAATGAACTGAACTTTGATACCTTTCTTGTTAGGATCTTCATTGACACCTACGCTAAGCCTTAGCTTATGGCCGCTGAAGTTTACTCCTACACCCTCAGATAAGATTGACTCGATCTGTTCCATGATTATGTTTGAATCTTTCATAATGTAATATACTATAATGTTCTCAGGATTCCAACTCTTGGTCGGTATCATTCTTATAAATAGAAGGTTTCTTTACCTTGCTTTTGATCTTCTGCCTTACCTCGTAGTCTGCTTCGTCGTTTAGATAATCATCTAGTTCGTTGAAGTTAATCTTTCCCATTGCTAAATGTTAATTAAGTTGTTTTGGTATTCGTTCATCTGACTTATCTCCATAACCATATTGCTTAGCTGGAACTTTCCAGGTTGCCCGCTCTCTTTTATAATCTGTGTGAGTTGTTGAAGTATCTGATGGTCTTGCTGAGTAAACGTAGATGCGTCTACTTCTAGCAAAATATCATTGCTCTTTGTATTGTTAAAAGGTTTTACTCTCTCTTTCAAGTTGTATAACGTGTTTGGTTGTTCCTTG
>TARA_R110000803_G_scaffold12293_3_pt1 | contig 11785 bp, 9 predicted proteins | sample TARA_R110000803 | Tara Oceans TARA_R110000803 (sample SAMEA4397772) | marine metagenome | biome: Polar Biome; feature: [SRF] surface water layer (ENVO:00010504); material: water (ENVO:00002006), including particulate matter (ENVO:01000060) such as... | depth 5 m | reverse complement strand
GATTTTGGTCTCCACAACTCTATTAAGGTTGGTTCTGGTGAAGCCGTTATAGAAGGTGTTAATGAACTGACATCATACTCCGCGTACACATACATATTGTCTGCTGAGTGAATAGCTAGGTCTGGTATCTCAGATAGGAAAGTTCTTGTTGAGGCATTATCAACTGCTAATAGCTTGATTCTGTCCCCATCCACATAGTTGTACTCATCTGCCTGTACTCCATAAGTGTCTTGTTCGTATTCAATCCTGTCAAATATATCGAACGCTAGAAGTTCTGTAGATGTGGAGCCTGCTAGTAAGGTTCCTGTCCAAGCTGATGTGTTGTACGTTACTACGTCTGAGGTGCTGAATGTCCCCGCTGTTATAGCTACTCTTATCACGCCTACATCTGAGTCTCCGCTGACTTGGTTAAGAAATACACAAGTCTTTAGTGCTGATACCTCTAGTGATGCTCCTTGTAATGGTAGCGTACCTGTTCCTGAGTCAAAGCTGAGTGTAGCGACTAGGTACATATTGCACCACTTCTGAAGGTACGATTCGTAAGTAGTGTTCTTAGAGTATAGGAGATTGTATCTTGTTGCATCTGCGGGGGGTTCGTGCTCTATAATTACCCTAGCAGTTGTCTGCGCGTTGTTGTTCGATATGTCTTGTCCTTCCACGTAAAAACTCGCTGCTGGGATTGCTCCTGACCTTCTGCCTTTTGCGTCCTCATATTGGACAGCTACATTGTGGGTGGCAAATCTTTTAAAGTTTGTTCTCGTCCCTAAGTCCATGTAAGTAGATACTACTACACTTGACACCGAGGCCGTTATAGCTGTGGATGGTGTGTAAGGGGCTTGGTTCTCATTAACCCCGTAGACAATTCTGACTACACTTGAATTTACATAAGCTACTACACCTCCGTACCCTCTGTCTCTAGTGTCCCCTGAGTTAAAGGCATCTGCGAAGTTCTCTGCTATGGTTGCGGTTGTATCGTTGTCCTTTACAATGTACTGTACTTGATATGTAAATGCTACGGGGGTTAGGGGTACTGACCCTGAAACAGTAATAGTAAAAGCTACTGTTATACTGTCTCCTACATGCGGGGTTCCTCCAATTGTGAGTGTCTTATAATTTAAAGAGGTGTCAAGCTTTATGTCGTAGTTGACATTTAAGAATGTCCCTGATACCCCTGTCCCTGTATTATTCCAAACAGCGGTGGTAGTTGCCCCACCTGTTGCTTGTTGTTGGTACTGTGCATAAGCTTGAACGTGGGGGATTATATCTGCATCAAAACCTTCTGTGTTATTTCCAAACGCCAATACATTAGAAGGAAGAAACACAATCTCCTTACTCCTTTTTGGAATAAAGCTGAATGGTTGTACTACCTCTGTTTGGTCTAGTGCCTCTAGTTGCTGCTCCCCTGTGTATGCGACAACAACTCTGTCATTAATGTTATCGTTTATGTCATCATAACTTACCTCGAAGAACTTGTACCAATCCCCCATCGTATCGTCTGTATCTCCTGCTTGAACCAAGACTTCTACCTTCTCTACTTTATCGTAAGCTGGTAGGTCGATACCTATTGAGATAGCGTTGTCCTTACCCGTTACTTGGTCTTCTAAAAACGACCATGTGGGTATTGCTAAACGAGAAATAGTTGAGGCGTAAGTTCTGAAGCCACCCTCGTACACATACCTTAACCTGAATTTATACAGGTCGTTTATTAGTGCATTTCTAGCCTTTGAGTTTATAGAGCAGAATTTTGGCTCTAGTGCTACCTCTTGGTTGACTTTCAGTAACTCCACTTCCCACCTGTCGGAGGCTGTTATAGGTGAAGTGAGAGTCCCGTAATTATCTAAGTCTAAGCATCCAATCTCATTTAAGTTGTCCGTCCAAACAAGGTATCTGCTTTGTACTACATCAATGCCTGTTATAAGGCTATCGAACTCAAAGTTTAGCCCTGTTCCGTAGGCTAATTCTGTTACAGCGACAACAGTTGCGTTGTACTCGTACTTTATTATTTGGTGGTTGTTGTCCCCGTTCCAAATAAAATAATAAACCGTCTCACTATTTTTATCATCGCGTGAGCCTATGCACAGGTTGTCCCCCGTTCTAAGCGTATAGGAGACCTCTGTGTTGCCTTTTAAGTTCGTTAGGATGAATCTGTCACCATTCACCATAAAGGACACGTTACGGGCATCTGAATAGTGTCCGTTCTGAATGTACCTTTCTGAACTGTTCTTATCCATCCCGCCTTTCCAAGCGCCTCCTTGTGAGTTTACGAATATTCTTTTATCTGTTGGCAATGACTCTAGTATTTAGGACTCATGGAAAAATGCTTCCTAGTGAAGTCTAGGATGTCTTGTACGCTTGTGGCTTGTATCTTCATCTTAGCCCAATTCTTACTCGTGACATATACTTGGAACCTTCCTTGTACCTGTCCTTGAGAATACCCATCCTTGTACGCTATCTTGGCCCATCTGATATAATCTAGTATAGGCTTCTTTATGTACGGGTGGACTAAGAACTGTCCGTTAACAGGTTGGGGTTGGGATATGTATTCAATGATCACAGAGGTAGCGGCTGTGTTTGTCGAGAACTCTATCCTTCCCTCCCCGTTGTTAATGTTGTACTCTCCTGCTGTGCTCCTTCCTCCTGCTCCGTAGAAGTTTCCTGTTATCTCTCCATTTCTGAAGTGTTGTGAGGATGTGTTGTACCAAGTGAATCCAGCAAAGGATGATGCTGTTCCTGAATTTTGAGGTTGTGTGGGGTTTCCACAATCATCGTTAGCCTTGTAGATGTTTCTGTTGTTACCTAGTGGTATAAGGTTCCCAGAAGAGTCATTCACTGATATCTGTATGACAGACACACAGTCGTTTGGTATCTGAGCAATCCCGTCAACAATGTTAATAGATTCCATCTTAGTATTTCCTACCTCTTGGTGGAGGTCTTTCAAAGCCTCTATACCCCAATCAAGGTAGATGGGATACTTGTGCATAGTATCTCTCTCCTCATAGTTCATATAAGACTGAATAACCTCTGATAATGGGATTCCTACTTTCATTCGCTTGTGTTTGAATTCAGCTTGTCTTCTGGTATTTGTTTCTGGATTTGATAAAGCTGTACTGCTCTTTCTAAAACACCTTGTATAGATGCCCCATCAATCGGGAAGAAGTCGTAGTCTCCTAAATCCTCTGACTGAGCAATTAAGTTCAGTCCTAACTTTGTCTGTTCGTTCGCGTCATGCAACAGATACATTCTGTTCTCTGCTAGGTAGTACCCAAATTTCCCCTCAAGGAGTTGGGCGTAGCTGTATCGGTATCGGTTCATGAATCCTGTACTCACAGGGACTAAGAAATCTTCGGGGTGGTTGCAGTACCACGCTTGATAAACCCCCATATCCTCTGGAAGGGAAATAACCCCTACAGGTAATTCACAGTACCACTTACATCGTACATCATCATACTTGACCTCTTGCTTGTCAAAGGTAGAAAGCCAATTCCCGTAGACAGTGTTTGTTTCGTTCTTGTTCCTTAAGATTGCATTACGTACATACTCGTCTCTAGACTCACTGACGGCCTTCATAGCCTCTTGTGTGGTTAGCTTAGAGTCAATAGTAGTGTCAGGGTACAGTATGCTTAAAAGTCTTTGTGCTATTTCTAATTTAGTAAAACTCATTCCTTATGCTTTAGATGCTTGGTTTAGGGCTTGAGTAGATTGGAAAAGGTCAGGTTGTCTTACTGTTACTCCTAATAGTTGACAGATAGTAAATACTAAATCATCCTTTAGTTGATAAGGTAGGTCAAAGTCTGTACTGTCTCCTGCTGTTACCCCCGCGTTAGGATTTGTTTCTGAGCCTCCTGTAGCTGCGTAAACCTGTTCGTTACTTGCCACTGTGAAGTTCCAAAATGGTATCAGTGGTTGACGTAGGTACACTAACTCTACTAAGCCTGTGTTCTCTGGGTACATCTGTAGATAGGTGTTGTACTCTATGACTATAGGTCTCTGTTTTGTGGGGGGTGACACCATACTTGAGCGCCTGTCTCCTAATTGACTATCCGTTACGGGGTCTACTGTATATGATGTAGAGAACTGTTCTCCTTGCTTGTTCTTGTCAAGGATGTTGACATACATGGCTGAGTAATACAGATAATCCGATGGTTTTGCGTACCGTCCCGTTGTGGGGACGTTAATTGTTAGTCGGGTCTTAAGGTCGGAAAGGGCATCTGAGGAAACGAGTCCTGATTCAAAACTCTTTCGTAGCTCAGAAATGATCATATCTTGGGCTATCGCTGCGTAGTTGTTGAATCTTGAGGATGGAAGGTAGCCTGTCTTTTGGTCTTTAGCTGATACCAACTCTACTCTCTGCTTTACTTCGTCCGTACTTATTGACATATTTCTTACAGGTGGGGGTTTGTACTATCTCCTGCAAAGATACGAAGTATAAAATAACCGTAAATAAAAAACCCCTCACAAGGAGGGGCTTAATAAGAGAAACTATGAATACTAATCTTTATAGTGCGTTCACCAGTGCGATAAACTCTGTCACTGATAGGGCGCTAAATTCAATCTTAATCTCAACACCGTTTCCTCTCTCGTAGAAGACAAGGCAACTATCATCAGTAACCTTAATGACAGATTTGATTCGGTCTGCGTTAATGGTATAACCTAATCCTGTTGGGGTGAATAGTCTAGCTGAAAGGGCTAAGATTTTAACTTCGTTGGTGTCAGAAATTATAGTAGTCTCGTCACCGTTCCAACGCACATAGCTAACAACTGAGGTTGAATCCCCCGTTTGATTATCTACTTTCCATATTTGACCTTCCATTACTGAGAGGGTCGTATCCAAAGTGGAGAAGGAAACGAGTGGGACTGCTTTCTGAGACATTACCCCCAATGTACACATCAGGGCAATAAGGAGTAAAGATATATTTTTCATTTTTTGGTGTTGGTTAGTTGTTATTGTGCAAAGTTACGAATTAATACTTTTAGATTCCCCACAGGGCAATTACGTAGTCTGTGCCGTCAATATTTATCTTGAGCCACTTGGCGGGGTCTCCTGCTGAAGCTGCTGGGCCATTATTTAAAGATAGTGATCCTGCTTCGGGGTTTGATTCTGCGGGGTTGTCAATACGTATTGCTGTTTCAGTGTTGCCTGTGATAGCTTGTATGTGTAGTGGGTTGGTGGGGTTCACTCGAACTCCTACTGCACCCCTCAAGGCTCTTGATACATAAAGTGCTGTGTCAAGGTCTGCATTGATAAGGAAGTTCACATTAGAGTCTGTTCCCACTGTAATGAGGTCTTTGTTAATTTTCATTACATAGTCTGATTCGGGGCTAAACTTGATGTCTAGTCCTATCTTACTTTCAAATTCAAAACCTCCAATAGATGAGATGACATTCCCACCTGAGTTTATCTTCTTCCCTCCACTGATTAATATCGCCTCTAGTCCTATTGGTGCGAGGGAAAGGGTTCCTGAATCAGGTATAACTTTGAAGGGTGCGCTAGATGTGATATCAGCAGCAGAACCCCAATAAGCTATCCTATTGGTGACCCCTACGCCTGAAGTTGCTCTCAATCTTCCGTACCCTGTCAAATAAGACCCTGTGGTGTCATTTGTCATAAAGCCGCTTGAAAAGGATGCAGTGTCAAGAAACAAGCTGTCGTTGAAACGTAAATTACCGTTGTATTGGTAATACCCGTTCATCGGTCTATAAGCCTGTGCAAAAACTGCCCCTACTATGAGTGTTAGGATAGTTGTTAAAAAGAGGTTCTTCATGTTATCTTAGTATTAAAATTTCTATCTGCATTCCTGTAGCCCAAGAATAAGTTGGTGTAAATGTGGTTCCACTAAACGTGCCTACTGTCTTAAGCCCGTCTGCGAAAACCATGAAGTTCTGCTGTGTTGCGGAGTAAACTTTTCCGTTAAGTAAGTTGTTAGAATATGTTGCTGTTGTACCACTCGTTACAAAGCTGATGACATTTCCAAGTACGAGGCTTCCGCTTGCGATACCTGAAATCTGTACTGGTTCTCCATCGCTGCACTCACAGTCCTCACTACAACCTACAAGGTCTCGTATCTCTGCTACCCAAAGGTTTACGTTTTGAGTCTTGCTACATTGATACGCCGCATCAATTGAGTTGTATATAATCGCTACTTGCCCTGCAATCGCTGCAAGTTTCTGATACTTAATAGGGTCAGATTGTGCTGCTATAAGGTCGTTTGTAAAGTCACTTAAACAACAGAACAGATTACAAATGTTCGTGTTAGTCTCTACAACTACTTGTGTGGTATCTGTTACGGTATCCTCTATGAAGATTGTAAAGTTCCCTGTTGTGTAGTTGTTGGTTGCTGTAGTGTCTATCTTGGTGATATAATCCCAAGTCTTCACTGCTGACAACACTCCTACTTGCGTTCCTGTGTAGAAAGTAGTGACCGTTAAAGAATCCCCCGTTATACTCACTGCTGGCGCACTTACGTTCGCAGGGTAGTATAAATAGATTGTCGGAGTTCCTGTCGGGGTTATGTTGTTTACCACATAGTTAGATTGGTCTGTTAAGACTATGCTAGGGCTTGTGGGGGTTAAATCAACCACTCCTGTTAGTACTCCATCAGGAAGGGTGAAAGTACAATCTACCGTCACAAGGTTAGAGACAGTTGTTACTCCGTCTGTAACCGTGTGGGTAAATCTGTATGTTGAACTAATGACATCTCCTGCCGCATCTGTAGGTAACAAAATGGGAGTAGCTTGGGTTCTAGCCCTAGTTAAGTCCTCATTCGCTTGACTAGCTGATGAGCCATCCATGTCTGGGTCTGTCGCAATCAAAGATAAATTATCATAATACGAAGTGAAAACTCCGTCAACTGAATATTCAATCTTCAAAGCAACCTTCACATTGGCAAAGGTTACTGAGTTTCCTGTATAATCAGTAGTATCTTGCCACACGAAGACGGGGTTGCCCGTAGCGTCCCTGTCTAGTGTGACCTTTTCTTTAAGTATTGCTTGCGTTAACGCCATTTTTTAGTTTTTCATTATTCGTTTTGAGAAATCCTGTCGCATCTGATCGAAGAGAAAATCATCTCCTAAAAGACACTCGTGGATTAATGGACGACCTTTTAGTTTAGAACCTTCTTTCTTCAACAGTACATTACCCCACTTAGGATAAGCTCCGTCAAAATAGATTAGCTTTTCATTTCCACTCTTGGAATCAGAGAATTTTATCATTGCTGCGATAATATCTGCTGTTGTTCCGTTTAAGAGTGCGTCTGAGTACTCTGAGTTCTCACTAGGCGCTCCTACGAGGTCTATAGGGGCATCTTCTATGACTCCCTTACCCAACAGTCGTCTGATCTGATTTAACGTCTCAGGACTGTTCTCTGCAAGATATCGAGCCGCGTAAGTCATCTTGTCAGAACCAAGGCTAGTTTTCACTATTTGGTTTCCGTTAGAGAATCGTAACACTGTAGGGTCTTGTGTATCCCACATGAGGATGTTTTGGTCAAGTGCTGAGTACATATCAAACTTTACGTTTAAGTACTCGTCCTTTAGTGCTGCATAGAATCCTGTTTCATCTCGTAGTGCTGTAGCAAGAAGGTCTCTCTTGATGTGTGATGCCCCAAGGGTTTCTATCATTGCTGAGGAAGATACCACACCAAGGACTCGTGCTATTGCATCCATCTTCTCTGTTGGCATCTCAAACACATCCTTACGGATTTGATACTGTTGCATCTCATGCTCTAAGTGCTTCTGTGCTACTTTATCAGGGTTGTACTCAAAGTATGTCTTCTTCTTATATCTATTTCTTACTGCGTTGTCTCTGTTTCCAGAAAAAAGTAAGAGATAGTTGTATAGCATTGCTTCATTAGGGTGGACTACAAGAGTTCCTTGGAAGAAATGAATCTTCTCCAATCTGTAGATACCATTTACGTAATCATTAACTTTAAAGTCTTCAATTTGTTCATCTGCATAGACAGTGCCTTCTCCCGCCATAAGTCTTATGTATGTGGGGGTAAGGTAGTCTGTGCGGGGGTCTAATATTTGACAAACGGCAGGGATGCTAAAAGTGTTAGCGAACCGAACATCTGACATAGTTCCGTCTGTATTGACCCGCTTAGTTGTCCCGCTTCTATTAGGCTTCGCGCAAATAAACTTTACTGGTTTTGTGATTGTTGTTAGTTTTGTTTTCTTAATTGTATCGGACATTGTGTAATTGAATTAAAATAGTAATGAATTTGTTTTGTCTTATAGAAAGGGGGAACAGATTTGATGCCTGTCCCCCGTATTCTTTGTGTGTCTAATTATCCTTGGAAAATTCCGAATCGGTTTCCTCCGTAAGCCTCGAAGCCCATACGCTTTCGCATACTGATCTTCAACTCATCAGTGGTGTTTGTAGAAGCGATTCCTGCTCCACCAGTGTACCACTCTTTGTAGCCCATGCTCTCACCTGCTGTCTCAAGGTAATTAAGAACTAAGGAAGGAGTAGTGATTTGCTGCTTGCCATAATCCATAGCTGTAGTAGTGTCCATTGGAAGAACCATTCCTGTGTCTCGGAAAGAACTGTCTGCTGAACCTAATGTAGTAGGGTCAGAGAAAGCCTGTAGTGACTTCTTGTGATAAGTAAGTCCGAAATACTTGAATGAATCAAATCCTAAGTCTACTGCTCGGTCTTGACCTCCAACACCTGCATAAACGACACCACCAGCCTTAAGACCTTCAGATGTTCGTAAAAGGTTATCAATCTCTCCTTCTAGTTTATCAGAAACAACAAGTAAGTTTTCAGAAGCACCGTAGTACTTACGAAGTGACAAACTCATGTCAGCGATATCAGTAAGAGCGAAAGAACCTGCTGTGTAGGAACCTACATTACCGTTGTTCTCAATGAACGGGATAAGACCTTCTGTCTTGTTTGTGGCTGCGAAAGCGGAGTTAGTCGAGGTAATTTTCTTACCTGTCAAAAGCTGCAAGTCACACATTGCCTCAAAGTTTCTACGGGTGTTCAAGATACCTTGTACATACCAGTAGTCAGAGTTACTATCTCCCATGTTGTTGAAGAAAGAAACCTGTCCTAAACTTGAACCTGTTACTGAGTAACCTTCATCAATAGTTTGGATTTTGTTCTCGTACTGAATAAGACGAGCATCACGGCTATCTGGTGTAGTTCCACGTTCTGCGGCTGCACGTCCTGTGATGAACAACTCTAAATCCTCTGCTCCTGATGCGATGGTGTCACCAGTTTGAGTACAAGTAGCTGTGAACGTCACGTTAGATGGTTTCGCTGTTACTTCTACTTCGATGTCTCCACCTGCTTCAGGGATAATCATAATGTCACCTACTCGTGGCATTGTAGAAGATGTAGAACTTGCAGACGTATAGAAAGTCTGAGTTGTCGGGTTAGGCCACTCTAATTGATAGTCAGGAGACGCATCGTCTACTGTAAACGTTACAGATGCACTTGGGGTATATCCTGTTTTTACTACTATAATATCACGAGTGAAATCCTGCTCATAGTGTTGAAAGACGTTAGAACTAACTGCCTTGGTGTTGCCAAGTTCTTGCATAAGGTCAGAGATACCTAAGTCCTCTTTTCCATATCGTCCGAATAAGTTTGAGTCTACGTCTAGATTAGCTTTAGCGTATGCGCTAATAACATCAGATGATGTCAGCCAATTTAGTCCTACACCACCAGTGCCTAAGTCTACGGTGGTTGGGTGGGCTGTTGTTGGGGCTGTTACTGCCATGTTTGTTTTTTGTTTTTAAGTTTAAATACTGTGTTTACTTTAATTTACCTGATAGTAAGCTTCTGGCTAAATTGTCAGATTTACTATTACCTGTTATACTAGAAATAGAAGTGTCCGTCTGTTTTACGTGCTTCGATAAATTCTCAACATCGTTTTCAATCAGGTCTTCTTTTCCCTTAGAATCTCCTATCCCTTTTGCCAATTTAAGTAAGTCTTGGATTCTGCTTTCTTTAATGTACATCTTGAATAGTTGCTCCTCTTGTGCTTTCCCATCTGAAACATAGGTTTTGTCAAAGTATGTTTGGTATCCCTTTAAAAACTCTTTAAATCCCTTTTTGTCCTCTTCATTTGGTTCAAACTCTATAGTAGAGTTCTCATCAATCTCAAAGGAAAGCTTATCATGACTCTTGGTAATCTTGTCGGCTAACGTCTCTAATGATGCGGCTGTCTGCTCTTGCTGTTTGGCTTGAGCTTGTTGCCCCGCTTCGATTCGTTTCTGAACTTCTAAATCCACTGCTTGCGATAGAGTATCCTCACTTGGCGTTGCAGTAACATTAGGTAGTTCCAATCCTGCTTGGACTTCCTTGAGTTGTGATAAATATTTTTTAGCTTCCTTCCGAACTTCAATCATTTGAAGTTTATATTCCCTAGAATCCTTGTCAGCATATTCAGAGAATACGTCAGGGTACTTATCTTCAAGATAAAGTGCTGCGTCTACTTCTGAAAGTGACTCGTTTTCCATAAGGCTGTCTCTAAACAGTTCCATTACAGTAGTGTGATTGGTTGTGTCAATCTCGCTGAGGTCTGCTGTGAATAACCAAAGGTTGTCTTCATTGGTCTTCATCCACTCCTTTAGGTCAACTGTGGGGGCTTGTGATGTCTCCTCAACAGCAACTTCAGGCTCAATAACTGCCTCTGGTTCAACAACGGTTTCTGAAATATTTTCCGTTTCTGCTTGCGCATCTGGAATATTTTCCGTACTGTTGTCATCTGTTACTGCCTCTGGAACCTCCTCAGTAGTTTCTACTGCTGGGGTTTCGGTAGGTTGTTCGCTTGTCAAAGAACTGTCTTCAGGGGTTTCGGCTTCTGGGGTAGATTTACCTAAGAAATTACCAAATACTCCTTGAAGGGTATTTTCTGGTTGTGTCTGGTCGGACATATTAAAATGAATTTTGAATAATTACTTTTTGCAAAGTTACAAACTTTAATTTTTAGGAGGAAAACACGCGGGGTTCTACCTGAACCTGTCGTGTTCCTAGAGATTTATCTCTTAAGTCCTTGCCACTATTAACCTTCTCATCATTCTCAGTAGCTAATTCAATGTGCTCTGCCTTGATATCTCCTTCAACAAGAATCTCTTTTATCTTCTCGTCGTGGTCTTGTCCAGACTGTAAACTATCTAGCTTTGCCTTTGTGCCTAGTTCTTGTAGTTTTAGTTGGTGTGCGAACTGTAGTGTTTGCTGCTTGGCCTTCTCTGCGGCTTGTGCTGCTCCTGCTGCGGCTTGTGCTTGGTTCTGAGACAGCTTCATAGCCTTCTCTTCTTCTTGTCGTCTGTAACGATCTTCCCAAACCTGCATATACTTTTTAGCCTCGTCCATCTTGGTCTTAGCCATGTCTCGTAAGTTCATGACATCAGACTCCTTAAGATGTCCGTTTGCAAGAGCTATCTTTAAGGTCTCGTTAAATTCTGCTTGGTCTGCAATGTCTGGTGAGGCTTCAATGAAGATATCAAACTCAGCAGCAGACAGGTTCTTTGTGAAATCCAACATATCTGCTGACCTCTTTCCTATGCTGTTTACATAATCATCAACCTTGCCGTTCTTGATAGAACCTTGAACCATGAGATATGTTTGTCTCGCGGTTCTGGTCATGATATTGTTCTTGCCCTTTATAAGGTAACGAAGGGAGTTGTTTCTGTTCTCAGCAGCTATCTTCTCTAGTCCTACAAGGCTGTCCTTACTTGGCGATCCAATCGTAGAGAGTGGTACACCTGTTACCATCTCAATAGACTTATACGCCTCTTGGATTTGAAGGGAAATCATTTGAAGTCCTGAACCCATTGA
>TARA_R110000803_G_scaffold60955_3_pt1 | contig 11816 bp, 7 predicted proteins | sample TARA_R110000803 | Tara Oceans TARA_R110000803 (sample SAMEA4397772) | marine metagenome | biome: Polar Biome; feature: [SRF] surface water layer (ENVO:00010504); material: water (ENVO:00002006), including particulate matter (ENVO:01000060) such as... | depth 5 m | reverse complement strand
TAAATTTACAGGGCATGGGGGTTATTACGAACCAGAAGGCCCAGAAGTTGGTAGAGGCGAATACCAGAAGTTTGTACCCCAGAATAAACAAGGCCCAGACACCGATATGTTGTCTGACCAAATTACTCCCGTGGTAGCGGCTATAGCTTTGGCTTACTTGGGCAATGTAGTTGGGCTTGCTTCTGCTGCTGGCGTTGGGGCTACCGTTGGTGGAACTGCGGCTACAGTAGCTGGAGGAGCAACAGCAGGCGCTCTTTCTACTGCTGGTATGCAGGCTATTTATGGGGACATGGATTTTGACTTAACCGCCATTGCGACAGCAGCTTTAGCGGGAGGTGCTGGTGCTTATGCGTCTACGTTTGGTAATGCTGGAAATGGCTTTACTCAAGCAATGGGTGACAACCTTAATATAAGTGCTGAACTGTCGGGAAAAATTACCAACGTGGCTGCACAAACAGTCCTTAACGGAGGAGACCCAGTAGCTGCAATAAAAAATGAAATTATAGCGGCAGGCTTAGATTGGGGGATGGACCAAATAGGGGAGGCGTGGACCGCTATTCAAGGAGTCTTTAGCGAGGATACTTTAAACGCTGCTACTGATTTTAATGGCTCAGATATATCTGATTCGAGTCAAAACTACGCAGACACAACCCAATGGACTAATGAGAATTGGGATAATGCACTCTCGGGGTTTGATTTTAATGAAGAGGTACTTGTAACGGCACCAGCACTACCTAATACCTACAATCCAATTACAAGTGGTAATCTTGATGTTTTAAATTACCTTGACGAATCTTCTATTACTAAAGTCGATGACTTTGATATACTTGGTGATACAACTAATGACGATTCTACCTCTTCGCTAGGAAGCGATGACGATTCTACCTCTTCGCTAGGAAGCGATGACGACTCTACTGCTACAGGGGATACTACAACTCCCGTTATGGAAGAAACGGTTATAACCGCCACAAAACCCGATGATGTACAACCTATTACATCTAATCTATCAAATATATTTGGAAACACAGATAACTGGACTCAACAAGATTGGAATAAGGCGTTTGAAGGAATTAGTCAAGAAGACCTAGAAAAAATAGTTAACGACAGCAAAAAACCTGACGATGACGATTCTAAACCTCTTATGGAGGAAGTAACAGTAACCGGACAAAGCCCTAACAATGAAGGACCTACAACTCCTGTTGTAGTTAATGCTGCAACTGAGGCTGTCGACCCTGAGAATCTTATGGAGGAAATAGTAATAACTGCCCAAAACCTTGACGATGAAGGACCTGCAACTCCTGTTGTAGTTAATGCTGCAACTGAGGCTGTTGGCCCTGAGAATCTTATGGAGGAAATAGTAATAACTGCCCAAAACCTTGACGATGAAGGACCTGCAACTCCTGTTGTAGTTAATGCTGCAACTGAGGCTGTTGGCCCTGAGAATCCTATGGAGGAAATAGTAATAACTGCCCCAAACCTTAGCAATTTTCCTGAAGGAACTATAGAGGGACCTCCCACAACATACACAGCAGAGATGATACAAAGTATTCTTGATGAGATAACGCCCCATTTAGAGAATCTAGAGAACCCTATTACAGGAGCAACCGGAGAAACCGGAGCTAACGGTGCTCCAGGTGCTGGCGCTGGCGGAATAGGAGGATCGGGGAGACGAGAACCCATACCCCTTACAAAAGCTGACCGTGTGCGATACCCTAACCTAGCAGAGCAGGTGTCAATGTTTAACGCAATTTTAGCCCGAAACAAAGGGAACAAACGTAAACGACAGCAGAGGAAATCTAAATGACCTACTTAGAACTCATTAATCAAGTTCTTATACGACTAAGGGAAGAGCAGGCTACATCTTCTTCTATGGACTCTAACCCTTTTTATAGGGTCATAGGGGCCGCTGTAAATGACGCTAAGGACATTGTAGAAGATAGTTGGGATTGGGGTGCTCTTAGGGGTACTTCGCTTGTAACGGTGACTCAGGGGCAGTCTGTGGTGCAAATACCAGCGTCACAGAGCGTAGCTTACCGCGTAACAAACATTCTAAATACAACCTCTGGTTCGTATTTGACGCCTGTATCTTTAGACCGTATTAACTACATCTACGCTAATGATGCTAATAACCCCGTAGGCCAAACTGCGCCCTCATCTTACGGTTTTTATCCTGATTATTGGGACCCTACAGACGATGCAAATGCCAATAACGGGTTACAACAGTTTAGGCTTGCAAACCCTAGTAACGCTACTGTACCTTTACATATAAATAACGTAGCCCGTCAGCCCAGATTAACTGTAGGTCTGTCTCGTCTAAAGGTTCCTGCGCTACCTGTGTATCTTTTAGCTACGGCTATAGCGTCTAGAGAGCGAGGCGAGATTGGTGGCGTACCTACAGGAGAGTTATTCGCTGTGGCTAAAAAAGCTATGTCAGACGCTATTGCTGTTGACTCCGCAAGATTCTCTGAGGAACTTATTTGGTACAACCTATCTGACATGAGCCAAAGTAACATAGGTACAGCGTAATGCCCGTTCAACCCCAAACTTCTATACCTATACCAGCTCCGGGTTACTACGGGTTAAATACTCAAGATTCTCCCGTTAACATGCCTACCTCTTTTGCGGCTATTGCTGACCATTGCATCATAGATAACTCTGGTAGAATTGGGTCTAGGTCCGGTTTAAAGGCGGTTACAACTACCGCTCCCACTACGCTTGGTGGATACCCCGCTGAAAGAGTTTTTGAATTTATAGACATCAGAGGTACTTCTTGGGTCTTTGTGTGCGGCGGCGGTAAAATATACTTACAAAATGTTTCTGACGGTGTTCTTACACTGCTTACGGGGTACTCAGGTGTCGTTACGGATAACTCTTGGCAAATTGTCAGCTTAGACGACAGATGTTATTTTATACAGGCAGATAAACCTATTTATGTTTTTGAGCCGGGCGTGTCTACATCGGCGCTTATATTACAAGTAACTACTGGTGGTAGTTGGCCCCCCGCTGTTACAGGTTATCCTTCTTGTGCTACTTCTGGATTTGGTAGGCTGTGGGTAGGTGGCTTTGATAACAATAAAAGCTTAATTGTAGTTTCATCGTTAACCACAGGAGCCGCTTTGAATTGGACAGGGACTATTGATGTTAGTCAGTTCTGGCCCAATGGGACTGATGTTATAACTGCTATTAAAGTACACAACGATTTTTTAATTGTTTTTGGTCAAAAAAGTATTTTAGCGTACAGCATTCCTAGTGTGGGCCCTACTGAAGCTACGCTTACAGACACAGTTGGCGGTATAGGTTGCGTAGCTAGAGACTCTGTTGCTGTAATTGGAACGGATTTAATTTTCTTAGACTCCTCTGGATTACGAGGTCTTGGAAGGACTATACAAGAAAAATCTTTACCTATAGGGAACTTATCTATTAACATTAAACAGGACATACAGGCTGCAATTGCTGGCTCTGATCCAGCTAATATTGTTGCTGTATTTAATCCAGAACAAGCTCTTTATACTCTTAGTTTCCCTGATGAGCGTTTTTCTTATGCTTTTGAAACTAAAGCAGAGCTTGAAAATGGGTCTTATAAGGCTACACGTTGGCCTAACAGAGCCCTCCACTGTGGCGTCAGGACTAGAGCAGGAAACACTTATTATGGGGGTATGGGAGGCTTGTACGAGTACACAGGTAACTTTGATAGTACATGGGTAGACGTAGGTAATCCTTTTGTGACTACCCCTATACCTACACTCCCTGCGTCTGTAACGTATCACTCATCTTCTCCACAGACTTATTCAGTAAACTTTAAATATTGGACACATCCACAAGGCTTTGGGGCTCCAGAAAAACTAAAATTCTTAAAACAGGTAGACCTTACATTGTCCGGCGGAGCAGGGGCTTCTTTATACCTTAAATGGTCTTTTAACTACAACCCCGAAGCTTCTGAAATTCGGCTCGTACAAGAAGGAGGGGTACTCTATGACTACAACGAAGACGATAGCGACTATGGCCCACCTTCTTTGGCAGAGTACAGTGGAGGCTCTGAGCAAATAGCGTCAAGACAGCTTAATGTATGGGGTAACGGTAGAGTAGTATCTTTTGGTTTTGAAGCTAATCTTACTTTAAACCATTTTAGTATTCAAGAACTTAACATACAAGCGTTGCTTGGGAGAATTATATAATGACTACAGCTTATAGTTATCAATTAGATTATTTTGGAAGTAAAGATGCTCTTTCGACCGGAGACCCTTTAAAGTTAATTATTGGGTCAGACTTTGAGTCACAGTTTGCGGTTATTGACCCTGCTATAAAGAGCTGTATACAAAATGTAAACGGTTCCTTTACGGGAACTTTAACAGGAACAGACATTACAATAACTGGGACGCTATCTGCTACCCTAATTAACGGAGGAGCCTTCTAATGGCTAATTTTACAAAGGAACAGCAGGGCAGTCAAAACTTTCAAGACGGTCTTGCTAGAATGATGTATGAAAAACAGTTTGCTACAGGTGGTTATACGCCTGAAGATATAATGGCAATTGCGGGTGGTGACACCGGAAGGCAAAATACGTACAACAGGGGGAGTAAAATAAATCGGGATACTTGGTCTGATCATAGAGATAAGTTACGGGCACAGCGGCCGCCTCAGGGCCCACAGATGAAGACATCTCCTGGGTTTACGGATTCCCCAAGGATGTCGAATGGATACTATGTGGACAATGACTCTGGTTTTGACAGAGGTTATCCCGGTATAAATCCGCCCCAAATGCCGCCTACAGGATTGCAGTTAGGTCCCGCAGAATCTCCTAATGAGACTTTCGCTGACTATGGGGACATGGGCGGATTCGAGGATGCGGCGGCCCGGAGCCAGCCCGGCTACCAAACATATAACCCCCCCATGCAAAACGCACCCCTTGGTTACGGAAGTTACGGTGGCATGAACAAACCTAGAGGATACAATAGCCCCCGAACCACCTTTAATATGGGGGCTACTGGAGGAAATCCAGGTTACGACCAGTCCCAGTCAGGTATGCTACAATACTTAGTGAACGGAGGCAGGTAAAATGGCCCAGCATGATGAACTGCCAAATGGAGGTCTGTTTGCTGGCTTAATACCAGCGGGGACCGCTGCCTATAGTTTGTATGATCAGTACGATAGTTTAAATCAGACTAAGCAAAATACGCAGGATACTTTATCTGCAACTGCTAATCAGATTAACTCTAACACTGCGTTTACTCCCTATGGCGTTACAGGTTCATTAGGTAGTGCTGATTCTACTGGTGACGGCTTAAATATGAATCTTAACCCTACTGGTCAGGGTATACAAGATAATATGTTTAGCATGGGTCAGCAACAACTGGGGGCCTCTACTGCGAGCCCCTTTGACCGTCAAAATCAGCTTTATCAAGCAATGGCAGTTGGTCAAAACCCCGAGCTAGAAAGACAAAGGGCTCAAATGAACCAAACTCTTAGAAACTCTGGGCGTTCAGGTATGACTTCCCAAGCATATGGGGGCACATCAGAGCAACTAGCGTTTGAAAAGGCTAGACAAGAACAGCAAACAGCTAACTGGCTAGGAGCTGGTACACAGGCTAACACAGAGCTACAGAACATGTACACTAGGGGCATCGGCATGATGGACCAAGGGTATAAGCCTATGGATACATTAAGTGGATACGGAGATCAGAACTTAACAGCTACTCAGCTTAACGATGCCAGAGGCACTACAAGAGCAGGGATGTTAAGCGATTTAGCTTTAGGGGGTCTTAATACCTACACAAACATAGAGAATATGAAAGGTAGGGCCTTAGCAGACGCTAATACAGCGACTCAGGGGATGCAGACTGCCGCAGGTAGTTGGTTAGATAATGCTTATGATAGCGGTCTGTTAGGGGAAATAGGCAGTGACCTATGGAACGGAGCACAGAACTTTTATAACACCGGAATGGATTACTACAACAGCACTTTCGGCAACTATGAGAATGTTTCAGGTTTTGTAGGCCCGCCAACTCCATCAGACTTGTTGTGATGGGCGGCGGTGGTACTGATTACAACGCTTAGGCTAAAAACAAAAAAACTCAAGGAGTAATACTAATGGCAGGCAATTTACCGTCTATGTTTAGACAGCTTAACGAAACGATTGGTCAGTCACCTTTGGCTGACCGAGACAACCAAGGTGTGCAAGGCATGGCCCCTAGTCCTTTAGACAATATTAATCCTACAATGCGTCAGTTTGTTCAAGGGGCGGCGAAAGCTACTGGAATACCAGGAGACTACACAACTTCTCGTCAAAAAGTACAGCAAGGCAATGACTCTATGGGTTCTGCTATGCAGTCCCAAGACCCTGTAATGCTTATGGAAGCTGCATCTTTGCTTTTTCAGCAAGGTAGACCTAATGAAGGTGCCGCGCTTGTTCAAAGAGCTGACGAAATAAAAGCAAAACAAGATGAGTTGAAGTTGCAGACGCAAAAGGAAGAGCAAGATGTTAAAGACCTAGAAACAGCCATAAATTTAGCTATAACAAATAAGGACGCTGACTGGGTTCGTATGTTAAAAACAGGGCAAATAAAACCAGAATATTACTTCCAGCACCTCCGGGATACGTCAACAGAATCTGCAACACAACGAATTAAACGGGAGAATGAACCTAAGACCACAGGAAAATACCAAAAAATAGGTGATGCGCTTTATCATATTCCTGGTGACGGGGGACCTCCAGTTCTTGCTGTTGGAAAAGGCGAAACTTCAAAAGACTGGGAAGTCTGGAAAGATGAAAAAGGCCGCATTTTAGGTTCTAGGCGGTTAGACAAAAAAACAGGGGATCAGTATTTTTTAAATACAGATAATGAACCAGTAAACCCCGAAAAAATGCCTAATCCTGAGTCAGAAGACCTTACAGAGTCTCAAAGAATTGCAAAACTAAATGAGAATACCCTTGCGCTGACAAACATAAAAAAAATTAAAGAAAATCTTGACAGTGGCTATAGTACAGGTAAAGGGGGCTCTCCTTTCCTAAACAGAGTGTGGGTTCATTATACTAAAGGCATGGCGTTTACATCAGCAGGGGGAGCAGAGTCTCTTTTAAAGCCTTTAAAGGCAAAACTTACGCTAGACGCTCTTATTGGTGTAAAAGCCGCAGGGACTACGTTGGGTCAAATTACTAAGCCCGAGTTTGAGATGCTACAATCGTCTTTGTTTGACATGGATCAAAGTTCGCCAGAGTTTGCAGATACTCTTGATCGTTATGAAGCTATGATAACAAGGTTTAATGACTTCTTAACTTCAGGAAACGAATATGACTTAGTTGATTGGAATAGTAAAACGTCAGGAAACTTTTTGCGCCAGATAGGAGGGTCAGTAAAAGCAACTGATGACGGGGTACTTTGGGTTAAACTTGGTCCTGGGGACGATTACGTACAAACTAATCAACAGAAAAAGAAAAAGAGGGAAGAATAATGGCTCTTGGAGAAAGTGCGTATAATCAAGAATATTTAAACAGTCTACCAGAGTACGTTCCATCCAACGATTCTGGGGCTGTACCTGCAAACTCTTCGGGAGGTTCTATTCAAGAACAGCTAGCTTTAGCGCCAGAGTACGTTCCTAGTACCCTATCCGAAGATGAACAAGAAGAATTCGTCCCTTCTCCAGAAGGTCCTTTTCCTTCCTTACAGGGCTCAGGGGCATATGACGCAGTTAATTACCTACTTAATAACAATTATGGTCCCATAGCAGGGTCCGTAGCCGCACAACTAGCTGCGAGGTCTCCTAGAAAGAGTGTCTCAGCCGCTGGCGCTGGAATGGGGTCTCTGGCACAAGACGCTTGGCAAGGTAAGGACGTAGACTTTATAGACGCCGCAGGCGAAATGATGCTTGACGTTGCTGGTAATCTAATCCCTAAGCCACTGGCTGCGGCAGGGCGGTACATTGGAGACATACCTGTAGTTAAAGCTGCTGGTAGCGCTATCGCCAACAGTTCGGTAGGAAGAGCCGTTAACGAAGGCGTTATACAGCCTGTAAAAACGGGAGCAACCTCCGTTTATAATTCTGTTCTAAAGCCTGATCGACCCCCTACAGGACCTGCTCCTCCTAACTCTGGACCCCCGAGACAGCCTGTAACTCTGCCCGGCTCCCCTCAGTCTATACAGGAAAGTCAGGAATTTCTGTTGGAGCGCGGGGGTGGTCTTACAGCTCGTCAAGCAGGAGCCACAGGACCTCTTGCTACAGCAGAAAGCATTGGTGAACAGGGTTATTTTAGTAAAGCGGGGTATGAAAAACAAAAGATAGCAAACCAACGCGCTGTAAACAAAGAGATAGAAGACATACGCGGTGGCCCTACGCTAATAGACGAAGGCGAAGACGTTGGCACAAATATTTACAGGGGTATAGAAGAAGCAAAAATAGCTAATTCCGCAGAGTATCAAGCTGGCATTGATCAGATTGAGGCATTGCTCGGACCCAGTGCTTCTGTTAATCTCAAGAAACTAAGCGTAGTTTTACGCGGCTTTAAAAACAAGATGAAAGACGGGGGCTCAAACACTGGAGCCTTAGATTCTAAAGTAAGTGCAACCATTTCTAGATTTCAACGTGATCTAGGTAGAAAGCAAAAGCAAATACAGCGCACTTTAGACTGGAACAAGGCTAACCCCACTAAACCACCAAGGGATTTACCTACGTACAGCATATCTGATCTTACAAAGCGTATGCAAATGTTAAACGCACAGGCTAAGGCGGCTACGATTCCTGGTGCTACTCAAACAAGAGCTACTGTACAGCTTTACAAATTAAGGGAAGAGGTTGCTAACTTTACCGAAGCACAGATTAGACTTTTAGACCCTAAAGCTGCTGATAAATATCTTGCTATAAATAAAGAGTACGGCGTCACTAAGAATACGTTATTTGACCCAATAAACGCCACCAGCACAGGTACAGCTATCGACAAAGGTAGTGCCGAAGCTATAACAAAAGTGTTTACTCCCGGTGGAAGCCCTGACCGAGTAAAAGCGTATTACAGGACTATTGATAAATCTTATTCTAAGGTTAAACCAAACAAAGACGGAGTAAGGCTAATCGGAGGTAAAACTAAAGAGGAAACAATAGCCTTAGCTCAAAGGACGTATACCACTAAGTTATTTGGCGGCGGCGGTAACTCTGACGTTCGTAGTTTAGCGGGAATTGCCGAAAGTTTTGCAGACGAATCTAACAAAAAGATGGCACAAGAGGTGCTTGGAGAAGCAGGTTTCCGTAGGGTTAACCGCTTAATGAATGCAATTATAGATAGCTCTAAAACAAGCAAAGACGAAATAGGAAGCCTTATTGTTAACAACGCTCAAATGTCTGCTGCTCGGGGGGTAGTTAGAGACGCTGCCACAGCAACCTTAAACTTAGGTGGTTCTATGTTGTTTATTCCTAACTTTGCATCGTGGGCCGCATCCCGACCAGCTACGGTAAACAAACTAATAGCTGCTCTTAACGCTGATAAAACAGCTAAGACAGGCGTAGTGGGTAGACGAGTTGCAACTAAATTAATGCAGACTCTTATAAAAGAATTTAACGAAGAGCAAGCAGAAACTCAGGAACAATAGGGGTACTAATAATGGGTGCATGGGAAGAAACAGTAGCAAAAGTTATGGGCGCGTGGGAGAAACAAAAGCAAGTCCCTAAAGGCTATACACCCCCAGATTATAGCTATTCCCCTTATACAGCTATACCCCTCACTTACGATAACTCAATTACAAGGAACATAGTACCAGCCTATGGAGCCATAGGAGAGGGGTATAATAGGGTAAAGAATGCTTGGACTGATCCAACTAGAGGTGTACCTGAGGCACTGGGGGTAACTGCCGCTCAAGGAGTTGGAGCAGCAGCGCAAGCCGCAGGGGGCGTAATGGGCGCAGCTACGGATTTTATTACTCCTGGGACTTTTGTGGGAGAAGGTGTTGAATACTTAGCAGGTAAGGGGATAACCTATGCCGCTGAAACAGACGTAGGGGAAAGTGTTATAGAAGGATACGGTAACCTATCTGAGGTAGATAAAGAAAGGTTAAAATCCGCAGGTGGTTTAATAGAGGGCGGCCTAACAGCCTTAGGCGCAGGGCCTGTGGTAAGAGCTTTTAACGCTCCTAGGGATGCTGGTTTTAACTCTAAGGGCCTTATGGCTGCATCAACCGATAATTTTATTGAAGATTATTACGGGCCCATTCTGAGAGCGGCAGGAATTAAAGGAACTTGGAAAGACGCTTTAACCGAGAACCCTAAAGTGGCGGAGGCTATTATGAAAGTTGCCCCGTATGTACCCTCTGGTAAAGTTCAGGCAATTACAAGCCCAGAACAAGCAGTAGGCGCAGCAAAGAAAGCCATGGGTATGGGCAGTACAGGGGTTCGCGCTATTAAAGAGCAGTTTAAAAATCTTCTTTTTTCTAATCGCAGGGCTATTTTTGGAGAAAGCGGTCTTTCGCCTGCGTTCCAAAACGAAGCAAAACAACTCCTAATTGCAGCAAATAAACAAAAAGCTGAGGCTGCTGCGCGTGTAGCCGAAAATAAAAAAAGGGCTGACGCTGGAAAAGAACCCCTGCCTCCTATAGAAAAAGGAGTGGATAGGCCAGAAGCAAAAGCAGGAGCTAGGGCTATCTTACAGCTTCACGTTGCCGCCCAGTTTGGCAAAATAATACCAGAGGGTAGCCCCTTGGCTAGATTTAGAGATGCTGTTTTTCTAAAAAAATACGAAGCGTATTCACCGGGAAAGCTCTCTACTTGGTGGAAAGAACAGGCTCCCACACTCAATAATAAATCTAACCGTAAAGCCCCTGCCCCTGAAAAAGTAATCACAGGGTTTGAAACGCTTGTTAACCGAGCCCATAAATTAGTAGGGCACAGAAAGCCTGTACAGATAGTGATGAAAAGACCTGAAAACAACGTGTCAGGCAGGCATAACTCGGACGCTTGGGGACAAAACAATTTTAACCATCAGGTTATTGAAGACGTTTTTAAAAATAACGGCTACAAGCCCTACAAAACAGACGCTGCGCTTAGAGAGGCAGTTGAAAAAGCAGTAAAAGACAGAAGAAAAAAAAGCGCCAATAAAGACACTCCGAGTAATGTAAAAGTTATTATTGAAAACGGGGAGATATATTTAAGCTCGTCTAGGGCTGGTTCAGCTATCGTAGAGGGTGGTATTCGCTCTACTCACCACGTTAACAAAAGCGGCAGGGTTTACGCTGTGCTAAGTGACGAACACGATTTCTTAGAAAAGATACCCGTTCTTAACAGCGATCGAGCAGTAGGTTCAAACAGTGTTGTCGCTGTTACTCCCACCATGACAAGAAGCTACTTAAGCCCTGTCGGTCCAGACGGAAAGAAAATACCAAACAGAGATAAAGTAAGCGACAGGAGGCAGCCGGGGTCAGTCAGGTATGCAGACCAAGCAGCGCAAGGAATAACAGCTAGGAGTACACTGGACGATCTTGTTGATGTTTACGCTAGTCCAGAGGCTCTGAGGGCTTACGCCACACAACAAAAAGCAGGATATGCCGCAGGAGCGGGTGGTCTTATGTTGGCAGCAAGTGTACCCAATGCAAGGGGTAGTACAGAGGAAGAACAGGTGTTTAAAGAAAAGTTTAACGCCGCATCTAAGGCTGCTATTGCCCCTGAGAGCGAGTGGGCTGCTGAGTTTTCTCCTTCTGATTTCCGATACGCTGAAACTTATAGAGGAGAGGACTCGCCTACGGGTGAAACAATAACGTACATTAACCGAAAAAAGTTTGAAGACGCCGGGGCTGCTGAGGGGTACGTTGATGAAATTATATTTGGTGAAACCCTACACCAGT
>TARA_R110000803_G_scaffold49503_1_pt1 | contig 11816 bp, 20 predicted proteins | sample TARA_R110000803 | Tara Oceans TARA_R110000803 (sample SAMEA4397772) | marine metagenome | biome: Polar Biome; feature: [SRF] surface water layer (ENVO:00010504); material: water (ENVO:00002006), including particulate matter (ENVO:01000060) such as... | depth 5 m | reverse complement strand
CCGCGATACTATAAGCCTTACGCTGGTTTTCATGCTCATTTTGTTGAGGCAGGGAAAACGGAGTACGATGTAGAATTTGACGCACAGCGAAACATTGAAAGGGCATACGAAAGCAATAAGTATAGCACAATGGATCAACTAGAAAAACACATTCTACAAGCACTTAAGAAGAAACTAGATAAACTAAATAAGTAATGAGTACGGCGGTCGGTTTAGATATAGGTAAAGTTATTTATAATGTGCTAAAAAATAGCGCGCCAGTAATGGCCGTTACTAATATGCACGCTAATAAAATACAGCCTGCGCCAATGCTTGCACAGACAGATCCTACTATAGGCGTGCTGTACGAAATAAGCGCAGTCAATCCAGTTAATGTGAAGCGTGAGTATAGACTAGAAAACGCCGCTTTGTATATAGTAGATTTTAGTATACAGGCTTTTAGTACAGACTACGGCACTAGTATAACTTTAGCGAAAGCAATAGTAGAAGAGCTGCACGATCTAGCTAGCGGAACTTATGAAAGCATAAAAATTGATGGCGTAGAATTAAAGAGTTTAAACGAAGACTACAACAAGGCGCAAAGGTATTACAATAAATCTATATCTTTTCAAGCTAGAGTATTGACATAAAAATTAAAAACTAAACAAAAAACAAAATGGCTACAGGACTTTTAAACGGAACAGACCTACTTTTAAAGGTAGGCGCAACAGGAAACGAAACACTATTAGCATACGCTACAAGCTGCAGCTTAGAAATTTCTGCAGATGAGATAGACCAGACTAATAAAGATTCGCTAGGCTGGAAAAGTATAATTCTAGGATCGCGAAGCTGGAGTGTTTCGGCTGATGCACTTTACCAAAATGAAACTACAGGAAGCACGCAAGACTTTAATACTTTCTTTGCTAATGTAGAAAACAGAACGGCGGTATTTGTAGAACTTACAATAGCAGGCGCAAGCAATGCAGACGCTAATATATTCTATAGCGGTACGGCTTATATTACAAGCTTATCTGTAAACGGCGGTACAGAAGACCAAGCGACTTATTCGGTTTCGCTTACTGGATCTGGCGCTTTAATAGACACAGCAGTACCTGTATAGTATGAAAGCTAAACCTATAATAATAGCAGGCAAGGACTACCCTGTTAAGTATGGCTATGCTGCGCTAAGACATTTTAGCGATGCTACAGGCACAACTTTAGGCGACCTTTCGAACATGGGCGAAAGCATGACTATAACGCAAGCTATAGCTTTGGTATGGGCTGGCCTTAAAGATGGCGCAAGGGTAACTAAGACAGAGTTTACTTTAGAGCTTGACGAAGTAGCGGATCTTTTAGATGAAGATTCTAAAGCGATGGAAAAGGTACTAGAGGTCTTTTCTGATAGCTTAGCGCCTACGACTAAAAAAAAAGCACCAGCAAAGAGAAAGTAGAAGATCGCAAAGATTCTAATACTTACGATGATCTGGAAGCTATAGCCTATGGCTGGCTAAACTTAAGCCCTGCAGAACTTGACGACTTAACACCTAGAGAGCTAGGCAATAAGTTGCTAGGCTTTGAGCAGTTAGAAAGTAAGCGCAGTCAAGACGGCTGGTATAAATTCCGAATGCTGGCTAGCACTTTACTTACGCCGCACACAAAGAACGGCAAAGGAGTGAAGCCAGAAAAACTTTGGCCTTTCGACTGGGAAAAGAAAACCAAAAGCAAGCCAGAAAAGATGAGTACAGAAAAACTAGAATACTTACAAAGCAGATCTAAACTTTTACGCGATGGCTAAAAAAAATGTAAATATAAAACTAGGCGCAGATATTACAGACTTCCAGTCTAAAATGAAACGCGCACAGAAAGGCTTTAAAAAAACTGCATCGAGTTTAAAGAGTATAGGTAAGTCAATGACTATAGGCCTAACTGCGCCACTTGTGGGCTTTGCTGCAGCTAGTATAAAAGCATTCGATACACAAGCCAAAGCAGAAGCTAAACTAAGAACGGCGCTTAAGGGAAACGAGAAAGCCTATAAAAGTCTAACGGCACAAGCTAGGGAACTGCAAAAGGTTACTACATTTGGCGATGAAGAAACAATAGCGGCGCAGTCTATGCTTGCAAGTATGGGCTTAGAAGAAGAAGCAATACTAAGGCTTACACCTTTAGTGCAAGACATGGCAACGGCTAAAGGTATGAACCTATCGGCTGCAGCTGATCTAGTAGCTAAGTCTGTAGGATCTTCCACGAATGCGATGAGCCGCTACGGAATACAAATAGAAGGTGCTGTAGGATCTAGCGAAAGACTAGACAGCGCAATCGCAGGCTTAAGCGGTCAATTTAAAGGACAAAGCGAAGCAGCAGCGAAAGCAGGCGCTGGCGGTTTAAAACAGCTACAGAATAGCTTTGGCGATCTAATGGAAGACATAGGCGGCATGCTTATGCCTATACTAAATAATCTAGTAGGATATATACAAAACCTAGTAAGTGCCTGGCAGAATTTAGATGGTGGATTAAAAATAGCTATAATTACTTTCGCAGGTATACTAGCGGCTATAGGTCCAGTAATAGGGTTAGTAGGCTTATTAGGTTCTGCCTTTATGTTTATGACGGGTCCTGTAGGTATAGCTATAGGAATTTTTGCCGCACTTACAGCGGCTTTTATTTATGTTGCTGATAACTGGGACGCATTCGCAGAGAGGCTTAGCGATGTTGGCTGGTGGAAAAATGCACTAATACAATTATTACAATGGTGGATAGAGTACAGTCCGATTACATTAATTATAGATGGCTTAAATGCAGTATTAGATTTCTTTGGGAAGGCTACAATGCGAAACCCTTTTCAAGAAATGAGCGATAGCCTAGAAGGCTTAAAAGTAAAGACGAAAGAATATAAAAGCGAATTTGGAAGCTTTAGCGATGCTATAAGCAATGCAGCCACAACAGCAAAAGAAGCTTTATTTGGTATAGGTTCTTCTGCTGGTGTAGGAAGCGCAACCGCGCAAGGAAGCACAACGGAAAGCGATCCTAAAATTTCCGCTACAGGTTTAGACCTGGAAGAAATGGAAGAAGAAGCCGAATTTGTCGACACTACCTATGGTGATAGTTTAATAGCTATGACCGAGAAAATGACAGCGCTTAAAGATGCTACTAAAGAATTCGGCCTAGCAATGGTAAACGATTTTGCTGGTAGTATGGCAAGCGCTGTAGTAAGTGGAGAAAACTTTTTTGAGTCTATGAAGAATATTTTTGTAGACATGGCTAAGCAGATTTCTGCCATGATAATAAAGGCGGCTATTTTAGCTGCAGTCTTTGCAATGATTCCAGGAATGGGCGCAGCACAGGCAGCAGGTGGCGGCGCTACTAATTTTATGGGATTGCTTACAGGATCTTTAACAGGAAAGGCTAGCGGTGGTTCTGTAGTAACTGGCCAACCTTACATGGTAGGCGAAAGCGGACCAGAAATGTTTATGCCTGGCCAATCTGGAACTATAATACCTAACAACAATTTAAGCGGTGGAAATTCTACGCCTGATGTAACAATAAGAGGAAACGATTTACTTATCTTATTCGATAGAGCAAACAGAATAAAAAACCGTAGATAATGGCATTCGGAAGATACAAGTATACAAATATAATAGGCGACAAAGGTAACGACTGGAATGTAGAACTTTGGGCAGATGGCTTTAGCGGTACTGCAGAAGAATTTAGCACTACAGGTGCAGGCTTTTCTATTACATGGACTGGCGCAGGAAGTACTAGAGCTACTAATTTTTTAGGATCACAATGTACCATTGATTTTCTAATTAAAGACAATTCAGACGAAGCCTTTGTATACGATATTATGAGTAGCGGCTTCCAGAAATACTATGTACGAATTTATAAGGGATCTGTAGTAACAAATAATATATGGTGGTTCGGCTGGATACAGCCCAGCTTTGATGTAATACAAAATATTTCTTTTCCGTATACATATAGTCTAATAGCTACAGATTCAGTAGGATATTTAAACCAGCTAAAGCCTTTAAGTTTTGCAAATCATGGCGACAAATTATATTCTGCTAATTTCTTAACACATATGTTTAACACCTTCCAAGCTGGAACTGGTACAGGCTTGAATATAGGCGGTGGAACTACTGGAGATAACACACCATCGCCAGATTTATATAGATGGCTGAGAACTAGCGCCGACTGGTGGCGAGAAGGAGATGCGGCTATATATGATACTACAAACCCTTTAGGGATATACAGCTTTTGTACTGGTGGTTTTGCAGACGAAACGAAATACGACGACGAAGGAGAAATAATACAAGGCGGCAACCCTTTAAGCTATAAATCACAAGATGTTTTTAAAGGTGCTTTAAAAATAATGGGCTTAAAAGGTTTCCTAGCAGAGGGAAAATATAATTTAATACAGCCCAACTTATTACAAAACAATAATACAGGCGCTTTAAAAACTTACACCTATTCTGGCTTTGGCCAAGGTACTACAATAGAAAATATTACTACTATTCTAACGATAGACCAGGAAAACAATAATTTACTCGGAGGTAGCAGCTTTACTTATGAACCACCACTAGAAAGCGTATCAATCCAGTACAGTCAAGGCGCTTCTTCTTTTGCTATAAGTAATGGCTCGAACATGGAAGCTGTAGCTTTTCCTGTAGGCTATCTTATTGCTAATGCTGGCCATAGTGAATTTAAATTTGTAGTGCATAATTATATAGAAGTGCTAAAAAATGATTTTAGCTTTAGTAGTAATCATGATGTGTTTTCGAATAGCTATACTAATACATGCGACCTAGAAGTAAAGCTATCTGATGGCGTAGATGACTACTATCTACAAACATACGATGACAGCGATTTATACTGGGTACTTTCTAATAGTACGCCGCTTACTTTAACTATAACGCGCGGCCTAAGTGTACCATTTAACGAGCCTTTAAATGATCCAGGATCTAATATGCAAACTGGCGATACTTCCAATACTACAGCTTGGAATTCTGGCGATATTTACCCATGCAAACGAACTCAGATAATACAAAACTCTATATATAAATATAATTTTAGGACTTTAATACGATTTATTGCAAATGTACAGCCTGCGCCAATAAGTGGATCTGTAACAATGGGAACGGCCACTACAAATGTATACAAGCAAAGAGCCATGAATACGGCCGACTTTGCAACTTCTATAAACACACCTACACCGATATTTAATCGGACTGATGTAATAGAAGTTACTTTTGAACCTGTAGAAGGAAACGAAACACAATCAACAGCGCAAGAAGTAGAATTTAGAGCAACTCAGACAGAAATACTAGCTTTAGATACAGAAGACCTAGGTACTTTACCTATAGGCCAACGCTTAACAGGTACAGACCAGATAAGCATAAACGCAGATTTTTTATATTCTGTACAATACACAGCAGGAACGCAGACTATACCAGCTACACAAGGTTTTAGAAATGGGAACAGCGGCGGCTATGCGCCAATAATGCGGCTTGTTTGCGAAGAATATTTAATGCCACAAGTAGCACCGCTGCAAATAATGCAAGCAGATATTAAATCTGCGGATATTTCTCCTTTGAAAGTTATAAAGTACAGCTTAAACAATGACGGAAATTATAACTATTACCAATTTTTAGGCGGTACTTTTAAAGCAAGTACAGAGGTTTTATCTGGAGAATGGTATTTATTAAAAAGCGATCCTACTTATGTAACAGGTGGCGAGTCTTCTTTTATGCCTATAGATTCGAACCCCTACACGAACGCTAGCGAAATGAAATTTCGCAGTATAAACAATATACAAAAGAGAGATAAAAAATACCGCAGCTTTGATGTTTACGGCGTACTTGATACCGATATAGTAGCAGGAATAAATATAAATAAAGTAGAATTTGCAGCAAATAGCGCCGCGAAGATATACGACAACCAAAAGCTAAGGCTTAGTTATCCAGACGGCAGCAGCAGTATAACTATCGTATCTGATGGCGACAACCTAACTACTTCGGATCAAGTAAACATAGATATAATAGCGCCGCTTATAGACTACCCTGCAGGCTGTATACTTAGCCCAATGATTACAGATCTTTCTAATGTAATAACAGCAGGAAGTAATACGCCTAACTTAGCACTAGGAGTAACAACGACAAAAATATACATTAAGCCAGACCAATTTAAAACATGGACTAGTAGCAGCATACAAAGCTATACAAGGGACTCATTAGGAAGTGTACAGCCTAGCGCTTATGCTAGTAGAACTAAAGTATTTGCTAGCACATTTGTACCAGCTGGCTATAAGGTTACAGGTTTTCAAGTTTTTTCCAGCCAAAATAGAGCAATACAAGCTTTATCTAGTAGGGTTTCAAGTGATAATATAGGTAGTATTGGAACAGGAACAGCTAATACATTTCAACTAATAACGGCCTGGAATAGTGTAAATGGAGATTATTTTATACTAACTTATGAGATAGGCGCTAGTACCGATGAAATTTACGGCGCTGAATTAGATATAGCACTAATATAATGGATAAAGATACAGCAGAAAGCATAGTAGTAAACGGCGCAGCGATAGGCTTAAGCTTTAGCGGTGCTGAACAATGGCTAAGAATGACAGCGCTTTTATTAGGTATTTTATTCACTTTATATAAATTTTACAGACTTTACAAAGATGATAAGAGCAGTAATATTTAGACTAAACGAGAATAAAAAGCAGACACTAGGCCGCTTATTTATCTTTAAGGGCTTAGATATAGTTTTTGAATGCTGTACTTTAGAACTACCCTTTAAGGCAAACCTGCGGAATATATCGTGCATACCACCAGGCCAATACAAAGTAAGCCCTCGGAATAGTGAAAAGTATAAAGATCACTATCAAGTTGAAAGCGTAATGATGCGAGATTATATACTTATACACCCTGCAAACTACTATACACAACTGCGCGGCTGTATTGCTGTAGGCTATGACTTCTACGATATAAACGCTGACGGCGAACATGACTTAACCCACAGCAGGCGCACAATGAAGCACCTTTTAGCTGTAGCACCAGACGGCTTTTTCCTTACTATCTTAAACCTATAGAGTAAATAAAAACAATTTATTTGCGGTTTTACTTGCTCAATGATTTTATATGTGTAACTTTACACCTGTAAAACGAAAAGACTATGAAAACGAGAAACATTTTAGAAGACTTAGCAACTTGCCACCAGAGGAGTTTAGAAATAGACTTACACTTAGAGCAAGCAGAAGCACTAGGAAGGGCTATAGATATAGCTTTAGAACTAGAAAGCCAAGAACTAATTAACGAACTGCACAAGTGCTTACAAGCTACTACAGCTTTAAATACTATGCATATAAACGGCCTGGACTAATGGGAAAGCTAAAGAATTTACTTATAAGCATCAGAAACGAATACATGGACACGATGCCGCAGGAAAGAAACGACATTTTAGAAGCTGTTATAGAGCGCCGCTACCAGGAATGGACTAAAGGTAATTTAACACCAGAGAACACACCAATAAGAGAATGGGAACAACTAGGTAAACCGCTAAAGAAATGAAAATAGGAACTAAAAAAGAGCTTATAACTAAGCTACTTACAGAGCAGCCATATATTAGGGACATGGATAATAGTCTTTTAGCTGAGATATGGAAAAAAGAAATAGCAAAGCTAGAAAACTATGAGAATTTTTCCGCTACAGATTTACTTTGTATAATTTCAAGCGGCAAACTAACAAGCGCCGAAAGTATAACACGATGCAGGCGAAAAATACAGCAAGAAAACCCAAGCCTAAGAGGACAAAAATACAAGGCAAGACACAAAGAACAAATAGAAGTAAAACAAGAACTAAAAGACTGGAATAATGAAAAAAAGTAAAGTAGTAGCAGTACAATCTAGCGGAACATGGGAAGGATCTTACGGAGTAATGTATAAATTCGAAGTAACACTAGAAAACGGCGATACTGGCGAGTATAGCGGTAAAAGTAAAGAGCAGACTAAATTTGTGATAGATTCAGAAGTTGAATATACTATTACAGAAGGAAAATTCCCAAAGATTAAACCGATCTATACACCTTCTGCAGCTGCAGGCGGTAACTGGACACCAAACCCAGAAAGGGACTTAAAAATAGTAAAGCAAACCTGTTTAAAAGCTGCAGTAGAGCTTTGCAACAATGACAAGATAACACTAGCAGCGCTACTTACTACAGCCGATAAGCTTGTGCTATGGGTAAACGGCACAGAAGCACCTAAAGACGAGTATACGAAGTTAGCTAAAGCGCCAAAGAAAGAAACTACAGATCTTCCTTTCTAATGGAAAACTTTACTATATACTACTTAAACAACGGCCAGAGATGCTTAAAACTTGAAACAGGTAAAGCCTATGTTTTAAAGTTTCGAAATAGGATAGAATTTATACCTAAAGAATACTGCAAAATGTACGACTTCGAAGATGGTTTTATAAGGTGGATAGTTGAAATACCTATCTGGCTAGAAGAGAAAAACGAAGATTTAAAATTTATTTTAGAACTTATTACAGATGAAAATAAACACTAAGAACCTGCAAACAGCGGGAAACTTCGCGAAAGAAAACAATGTAACTACTGCAAGTGTTTACCGATGGCTTAAAATGAAATTAATTAGAGGGATAGAAGTAGACGGCGTTAAATTTGTTATAAAGCCTATACAGCCTAAAAAATAAAAAAAGGCCTGGCACGAATGCCAGAACCTTAAAAACGAATTATGAAAGGGAAAGATACAAAAGAACAAAGAGAGCAGCAAATAAGTACGCTGCTAATACTCGCAACCTTTAAGAGCCTGCACGAGCAGCTATACAATTTAAAAGGTACAAACAGCGGAATAGTAAAGCACAAGTTTAATCTACTTTTGACCACTTTTAAAGGGTACGAAAGGCTAATAGATAGGGATTGGCTAAAAGATAATACTAAAGCTGTAGACGATCTGCACGATGCTATTACTGACCTTATTTACATGCTAAGAAATGGCGTAATAAAAGAGCCTTCTAAAAAAGCTAAGAAATGAGAGATAGCTTTATATTTTATAGATCCTATTTTGAGGCTACAAAGCCTTTAAGCCAGGAACAGAAAGCGCAGCTATTCGATTCTATATGCTTATACTCTTTAGATCAAGAACAGATTAAACTAGATCCTATTTGTACAGCAATGTTTAGCCTAATAAAGCCACAGATAGAAGCCAACTACAAGAGGTTTTTAAATGGTACTAAAGGCGCTAAGATAAAGCAAGAGTTAAGCAAAGCGAAAGCAAAGCCTAAGCAAACAGTAAGCAAGGCGAAAGCTAATGTTAATGATAATGATAATGATAATGTAAATGTAAATGTAAATGAAAAGGTAAAAGCGCATACAGCCTTTAAACATTTAAAATTATCAACTAACGAATTTAATAGGCTAACTGCTAAAAGTGGAGAAACTGCAGTTTTAGAGATCCTAGAACAAATAGAAAATTTTAAAGGTAACACCAAGTATACAAGTTTATACCTAACAGCCAAGCAATGGCTAAAACGCCGAGAAAATGACAAACCAGAAAACAACAAGCCTAGCAATTTCGACCAAGAAAGAACCTTTGGAATTAGCTTATAGTAAGGAAGTTAAGATAAAAGATTTAACAGATGGCAGCCAGATTATAGCCCTATTAAATTATTTATATGTACTTTTAAGCGTTAAAAAGGACAACCAACTAAACGAAATAGAAGAAAGCGTACTAAATGGCGTGATAGTTTCCAGCTTTAAAAACTGGACTATAAACGAAATAAAGCACGCTTTTAGAATGGCAATAGATGGCACTTTAGATATTGATCTATATCAAAAATTAGATTCTATTACATTCGGTAAGGTAATGAAGAAGTATAACACCTTTAAAAGGGAAAAGATAAAGAACTTTAAAACTATAGGCATGAAGAAAGTAGAAGAAATTGTAACAGATAGCGAAAAGATAGCCATACAAGAGGAATTCTACACAAAGTGTATATTACCATACATTAAGACTAGAAAGACCGCCAAAGAGCCTATAATTGACTGGGCTACTTATTCGATATTTCAATATTTCTGGAAGAAAGGCGATATTAAGATAAACGACAAAGACAAAATTAAATACAGCCAGGAAGCAGATAAGCTATACACTAAGTCTATTAAAAAGCGAAGGTTTAAAGGCGAAAGAGTAGACCTTAACGAAATGCTAAGCCACAGGAATAAAATAATGTATTCCAGCTGTATTGCTTTACATGATAAAGTAGTTGACTTAGATATATACAAAAGTGAGTAATTTTGCTAGTGAAGCACACCTACAAGCTGCAGTAATTAGGTATATAAAGCTTAAATATTCTGGCGCTAGATACTGCGCAAGTTTAGGCGGCCAATACCAAAAGTCGCACAAGCAAAACAAGAAAGCCACAGCTACAGGATATGTAGCAGGCGTGCCAGATTTACAAATAATGGAAGCAAGAGGCGGCTATTTTGGCTTATTTTTAGAATTAAAGCTAAACAAGACCAGGCGAGCAAGCCCAGCACAAACGGCCTGGCTTATGGATCTTAATATAAGAGGTTATAAAGCGGCTTTAGTTACTGGCTTTGATGAATGTATAGACACAATAGATGGATATTTTAAAGAAAAGCAAACCTAAAGCAGTAACTAAGTCTAACTATTTTTTAGTTATGGGCTACGATTATAACGGCACAAGGAAAAGAGTAATGCTACCTGCTTACAATAGTACAGGTGCTAAGCTAAACGGACAAACGATATAGAGAGCAAGCCACTAGAACGCTGCACTACAGCCGCTGCAATCTTGTTATTGTTTTAACTTGTTTTTGTGAATTCTACAGCAGCGGTTTTTATACAGATTAATCTACTGGAAAAGATGAAATTTAAGCTAATTTTAAGAGAACTATTTAAGGGTATACTACCAGCTTTGCCCTTTGGTAATGTAATTCAGACTATAAGCGCCAATATTAAAGAAGACGGCTATACGCCTACGGGTGCTATAAACTGGCCAAAGTTAACTATGTATATAGTAACAGGCTTAATAGTATTAGGCCGTTTATTAGGCGTAATTACTAACGAAGACGTAGTACAGCTAGTAGACACCTTAAGCCAGGTAAATTGAACATAACAATTCCTGCAGGCCTGGAAGCTATAGCAACGCGCGCTGATGGATCTTTAAAGCTTACTTTTGGAACGCCAGAGCTAACAAGCACTAAATGTGCAGACTTATTTAGCTATAGAAGAAAAGAGGTACTTTTACTACTATCTACAGGCGACCTATCTACAGACCAGGTACAAGCAATAGAAAGCACTACAAAAGAGCTAAAGAGCGTTAAAAATAAGAGCCACAGCCAAAGGCTTAGAGAGGTGCTATATAGACTACATGAACAGGATAACACAATGCTAAGCTTTGCAGAATACTACAGCCAGAAAATGGAGAACCTTATAGAGATGGTAAAAGAGCGCCTAGAATGAAGAAGCACACTAAGATATACCTTAAATACTTTGGCTATACAGACACAGACTATATACCATGTGAGGTATGCACTAAGCCTGCAGTCGATATACACCACATAGAGGCACGCGGTATGGGCGGTAGTAAGAAGGCCGACACTATAGAGAACCTACAGGCTGTATGTAGAGAATGCCACCTAATGTATGGCGATAAGACTACCTATATAGAACTACTTAAAGACATACACAATGCCAAGCTTACCCAAAGGAAACAGACCAACGCTAGCAGTAAGCGCTAGGAGTACATATATAAAGGCTAAGCAGGAAGCTTTTAAAGGTATGGATAAGAGCAACCGCAGCACCTACAATA
>TARA_R110000803_G_scaffold108377_2_pt1 | contig 11833 bp, 17 predicted proteins | sample TARA_R110000803 | Tara Oceans TARA_R110000803 (sample SAMEA4397772) | marine metagenome | biome: Polar Biome; feature: [SRF] surface water layer (ENVO:00010504); material: water (ENVO:00002006), including particulate matter (ENVO:01000060) such as... | depth 5 m | reverse complement strand
CCTTTCAAGTACCACAAGAATCCAGTGTCTCCACCTTCAGTAGTAACTTCAACCCATCCAATTTGAGATGCATCAGATCCACTTACCTCATACTTATCTTTAATGATAACAGGCTTGTTAGAGTGCTGAGTGAAAGAAGGCTCGATAGATACAGCAGTAGTATCAGTTCCTTTTTTGTACTCAGATCCAAATACGAACAATTTAACACCAGAGTTACCAAGTGCTCCTTGCAAGTTTGTGTTTGTGTAACCTAGCAAGTTAGCAGTAGTTCCACCAACAGCGTTAACGTAAGCGTTTTTAGTTACTGTTCCAGCTGTGTTAGAAACAATTACAGTTTGTCCAACTGCCAATCCGTGAGTTGCAGGAAGACCTGTAACTTGGTTAGTAGTAAGTCCAAGACCAGCATAAGAAATATGCAACCTGTTTTGCTCAGACCAAACAACTTGATCAGAAGTCATAGGAATTTCAGCTCCTACCATTTTCAAGAATCCACCGATAGTACGGTTTCCGTATCTTTCAATTTCTTTTTCGTAGATCTCAGGAAGGTACTGTTGAGAAAAGTCATTTCCTGCTCCACTTGTAAAGTCGATGTAGTTAGTCGACAATACTGATTTTTTTGCGTAAGGAACTAGTCCTGGCGTGTTTGATGTAAAACTCATAATTTAGTTTTTAATGTTTAATTGTTAAATGTTTTTTTAATTCTTAGTTTTGAAGAATCAACACCACTAATTGCTTTCACTTTCATTCCTCCAATGGTAACGTCAGTAGGCGCTGTCGACCTTGCCTCTGCACTAACATTTTTAGAACTTGCTACCACATCTTTTACTGCATCAGCCTTGCCTTGCTCATAAAAGTGTTTCGCGATAGTGTCTGCATTTTCAGCAGCATAAATAGCCTTGTGATAACCTTTAGCATCCACTACATCCCCTTTGTCATTTAGGAACTTCCCAATTAGGTTATTAATGTTTGATTGGCGATCAGCAACTTTTTCAGCATTTTGAATACCGTATCTAAATGTTTTTTCACCTAATTTGAAATCAAAACCTTTGAAATCTTGTGTAAACATTTTTTTAGTATTCTCTTTAAATGCAGAGTGCTGTTGCTCAGCTACTTTCTGATTTTCGTTGTAGCGATTGAAAAACTCTGAAGCTTTTTGTTGGTCTGCGGATAACCCAGGTCTTAACTTAAGATCTGAATAGTACTTGTCCTTTAGTCCTTCTAAAAACTTTTTTGCTTGTGCAACCTCTTCTTTTTTTGCGAGTTTCTTTTTGCGGATGTCTCGCTCCTCATCTATTTCTTCATCAAAGTCAAACTTGTCCTCCATTAGAAAGTCAATTTCTACATTATCTAAATGAGACTTTGTTTGCTTGTAATATTCTTTTAGTAAAACATCTGAATCTACAGTAGAGTAATCAGTGTTGAGTCTGATATAGTCCTGCATAGTCCCGCCTGTTTCTTTCATAAAGTCTACTAGCTTTTCTACATTTTCAGGTAGTTCAACTTTATTAGTAGCTTCAATAGTCTTTTCAATAGGCTTAGACTCTTCTTGCGAATCAACGCTTACTTCGCCAAGCGTTACTACTTCTTCTTCTTGTTCGGTAGAGTTTTCGCTTTCTTCGTTTCCTTCAACCACTTCTTGCAGTCCCACTTCGGGCTGTTCATCTTGAAGCACAGTTTCATTTGTTGTTTGCTCTTGAACGGCATCGGTTTCTTCTGTTTTAGGTTTTGACAAGTCCACTTTAATAGTGTCGCTTGCTGTACTAAGATCATTAGCTGGTTTGCTAAGATTTACTTTAATTGTGTCTGACATGATAAGATATTATAAAATTAGTAATTATTTATTACCTAGGTGTAAATTGCTCTAGGCCAAATCCACCGAGGTTGTCAAACCCGGCTGATTCAAAATTCTTTGGTAAAGAATCATTTTTTCTTTGGTCAATCAACTCGCTTTGTTGTGTTGCTTGAATTTTTGTTCTTTCGTCTTTTCTATCCTCTTTATATTCTTCATTACCTTTTTTCGCTCCTGCACGAGCCTGTGCTAATTGAATATTGTATTGAAACTCAAGCTCCATTAGCTGACGTTTTATTTCAGCTTCTTGTTGCATTTTTTGAATTTCGAACTGAGACTTAGATTGCTCTACTTGTATTTTAGTTTGAGATAAAGCTTGCTGCTTTTGAACTTCTGCTAAAGCTGCTGCTTCTGAAGCCTGAGCATTCGCTTGCGCTTGTGCTTGTATATTAGCTTGCTGAGCCGCTCTATCTGCTTCTTCTTTTTTCTGTCTTCTAAACTTAATAGATTCGTTTGCTAACTTAATATTTTTAATTTCGCGAATATCAATTGCATCTTCTAAGTTTATACCTCCTGATTGCAAAGCAACCTGTATATTTTGCTCTAGTTGCTGTTTAGCTTCCTCGTCAGGCTCTAATTCTAAGTAAATACCAAAGTCATGCATGTTTAAAGAGCTAATCTCTGCAAGTACTTCTGCATTATAAATAGATACACTAGATTCTAATGATTTTCTAGTTAATGGATACTCTAGCAAATCAGCTACTTTCAGTGAAATGTTTTCACACGTTTTAAGAGTCAAATAAAGACTAGACTGTAATATGTGCCTAGTAGCCGTGTTAGAGTTAGCAGCGGCCATCTTTTGCAGCCCTACCAAAGCGTTTTTATCCGGAGTGCTTCCGTCTCTTGCTTCGTTAAGACCTGTTACGTCTCTAATCATTTGAAGGTAATACTGGTAAGTACCAATTAGTGAGTTTATTTTACCTTGACCAGATGAAGACGCAAGTTCTTGTACAGGCACTTTACCCCTATTCAAATCCCCATCTTGTGTTAACGATCTACCTACAACACTACCTGTTTGAAAATACATATTCAAAGCTTCGGCTGGACTGTAAGAAGTACCATTCCCTAAATCAACTTCTGCTAATCCATCCATATCTAAGAATACACCATCCGGCACTATTCTAGACATTACTTGTTGCAATTTAAGATGAGTTAACTGTATCATATCTGCAAAGCCTGTAATTCGGCTAACAAGAGATTCAATTCTTCCTTTGTACATTCTAGGCGCACATATAGAGTAGTTCATAGCTACTTTAGTAGTGTCTGCGAAAGGTCTTGTCATATTCTCAGACATTTCCCACTTAAGCATTTTATTATGCCCTAATACTTTAACCCCTGTATAAAGAACCTCAATTGTTCTAGATACTTTTTTAAACGTATCGTTTTCAGGCGGGTCAAAGCTATCTGTTTTTTGTATTGCTTTTTCTAGCCCTTGCTCAGTCTGCTTGATTTTAAAAACTTGGTTCATATAAGTTTTATACTCAAAATAAACCAAAGCAACTTTATTTTCGTCGTGCTGATTATAACCGGTAGCGTAACTATAAGAGCTAGCCATTTTTTCAATTTCTTTTAATTCTGAATTGCTTAGCAAAGGAAATTCTTTTGCTAGTTCTGGAATTGAAACACTTTTAGATTCTCCTACGTAATATAAATCTTCAAAATTAGGATCTTCTGTGTAAGAATAAACTATATTAGAAGGGTCTACGTAATCAACAATAATTCCTTCTGCTTTATTAAAGCTAGTTTTTGTAGCCGCAATACCTATCGTAGCTAGATCATAGTTTAATCTTCTTTTAGTAAGCGTATACTTGTTACTGTCTAGAACATTATTAATAACCTCTTCCTGAGCGATTTCAATATTTTGCTTATAGTCAAGCTGCATATGAAGTGAAAGCTGTGTTTCGTTTTCAGGAAGCATAGAAGGATCTTCTACATTATATGTGTCCATTCCTAATTGACTCATCATTTTATCGTTAAACTCACGAGTATTCATATCAGCTACTATGGAAGAAACATATTCTGTTCTTTTTCTAGAAGACTCCGGATCTTGCGCGTAAGCTTTAATATCGTAGTTTTTTTGCGAAATGCCGTTAACTACTATATCTACAAACTTAGGTATAACAGGAACTGGTTTCCAATCTAAGTTTAAGTAAGATAAATCACCGTTTATAGACAACTCATCTTTGTACTTCTGAACATTCTGTTCACCTCTAGCGTATAATCTAAGTTGGTGAAAGTTATTGTAATTAGAAGAAAACCTATTATTTGAGGTTCTGGAACTTCCAAACCACTCATGCTCTATAGCTCTTGCTACTTTTAACCCGTACTCAATACTCGCTTTTTCTTCGTCGCTTACGGTTTGGGTTGGAAAAGAACTGTTGTAATTAGTTTCTATCATTTATTTTATTATTTTCGAAGTAAATCCTTTGTTATCGTATCTTTTAAACGGTAAGCTTATAGCCTTTCGTTGTCTAACTGCTACAGGTGTATACCTATTCTTGTTGCATGCCATAATAGCTAATCCAGAGCTTATAGATGCATCATGCTTTGTTCTGTTGTTTATGTTAAACTTAGCCCAGTCTTCTAAAGTTCTTTGCATGTACATGTTTCCGTAACTTTCATCACGGTAGCCGACATACTCTTCAATATAAGATTCTATAGCAGAAGCGTGTGATTGTTTTATGTCTTCACTAGAGTTTGGTATTCCACCAATTTCTTTTTCGGTAACTGATAGCTTGTTCCAAACTTTGTCTGGTCTATTCATGCTGAAGCCCCTGTATCCTCTTCTTTTAAAGTGGTACAATAATCTAGGTTTGTTATTTTCAGCTAGTATAGGCATTCCATAAAACACGCAAGCCATTAATACATCTTCAAAAAACATTTCTGCAGTTTGAGGCCTAGCTATATACTCTAAGAAAAAACAATTAGGCGGCGCGTCTTCCATACTAAACTTTGTTAGCCCGTGAAGTGCCCCGTTAGATCCTCTTTTGTCTACTGTTCCAGAAATATCATAACTGTCACAGCCGAACGCACCCATGTGTTCATTACCTGGATGTCTTACTCCATTCTTTATTATTACTTGATTTTGAAGATTATTAGGTGGTACCCAAGATATTTTAAATCTACCGTCTTTATTGGGGTAGAATATAACGCGAGTATCTTTAATTCCGCCTTCCCATCCAAAACTGCCGGTTGTTACTACAGCTGTATTTTTTAGGTCTTCATTATAGTCAATCTGCTCGTATATTTTTGTTAGGTTAAATATAGATTCTTTAGCTTCGTCTCTGAACGCATGCTTTTCCGTTCTTGGAAACTGTCTATAGAATTCATTTAATCCGTCTTGATCATCTTTTAATCCTTCAACTTCATTTTCCCAGTGCTCTACAACTCCAGTATGTATTAACTCTCCGTCAACTCCTTTAACTGGTTCTTTTGGTGTATCGAATACAGGTAAGCCATAAGCGTTAATGAATCCTTCGTAGTTCCACTCCATAGGGATAAACAAAGAATATAATCCTGAGCTAGTCTGTCCATTGCGGTTTCTCTTGGTAACGTCTGAATCACTGTATAGTTTTTTAAAGTTATTACCTCCTTTTTCTAAAGCGTTTGAAGTAGAACCCATCATGCACTTACCAATAACTTTGCTACCTAATCTTAAACAAGTTTTAGTAACGCGCCAGTTATTTAAAATATTATCTGGCTTTTCCCACTTTCCACTCTCGTCGTGTACTAGTAGTTTTAATTTTTCACCGTCATAAGAGTTATCTCCTGTGTTTTTCCAGTCAATAGTAGTATCTAGTCCGACAAGCTCTTGTAGCTGTTCGTTTGAATTGAGTTTTTTACGCGTCAACTTGCTCGCTGGTACTCTATACGCTAACTCAGTTTTTGGTCTATCCATACCATCCTGTATCGGTTTAAAGAAAAACGGATAGTTAGTGGAAATCGGTACAACCTTATCTGTAAACATTTTTTTAGCATCTGAACCTGATTTTGATAATATACCGAATCGGGCATCACTAGACATTGTTGCTTGATTTGTTGTTTCTGCTGACGACATAAAAGAAAATCCAGAACGTCTATTCTTTAAATAGCACATACCGTAACTTCTTTTATCTGCTTTACAAGCTTCCCAGAATATAAAAAACAATCTATTCGATTCTCTAAAGTCAGGATGCCCAACATCAATCTTCGTCCATTGCAAGTACATATAATGAGTACCTGTTATATAGGTTGGTTCGCCGTTATTGTAAAACCAGAAACCTTCATCCCTGTGATTAAACTCTTGATCAATATAATCATACCATTTTTCTTTAAAGTCAGATGGATATGTTTCCCAATCGAATATGCTTTTTATCTTGCTTAATTCTTTTGGATATTCTTTAGCCTCCCAGAATTGCTCATCTTTTTTATCTGAGCGTTTATGTATGTTTTTTGCTGCCTTAGGTAAAGCGACTTTAAAATTCTGGATATCATAAATTTCTCCAATCTCTCCAGTTTTGCTAATAACCACGATATCATGCTCAGCATTGTAACCATACTCCCATTTTTTGTAGCGATTCATTCGCTTTATTACCTGAGGCTTTATGTGGTTGTCATCTACTTTATATAGGCTTTGCTCGTACATACTATTTGGATCTACGTTCTGCAAAACCCCCAAAAGCTTTTTCTTCCTTTGCTTCCTTAGGTTTTTCGTTTAACTTTTCTTCTTCTTCTTGTATTCTTTGAAGTATTTCAAAAGCGTCAAATATAGCTAGCTTTTTAGTAGCCGCTGCGTTTTTAAGTTTATCCGCTGACAAGTCATCTTCTGAATCAACAATAGCTTCTTTAGCTACTTTAATTAATTCTTCAACGGCCGTGTGTCCAGCTTGGATTATATTCTTCTTCGTCTCCTTTATATTCATATTTAATTACAATATCATTTGATTTCATACAATATAAACGCTTATCATCAAACACAAACTCGAACTCTGAGTTAGGAGTAAACCCTATCAGGTCTCCTGGTGTTATTTTAAGCGCTTCTAAGGACTTATTGCCGTACTTAAGTATACCAACAAGTTCTTTCTCTTTATCGACCTTTAAAAAGTCTGTTTCTTTAATAGGTGATACTAAGCAATATTCTAAGTTTGTGTGCCAAATGTCTTTTTGCTGGTACATGTAAATTTGATCAGTACTAGCAAAGTACATATTTTCCTTAAAAAATGTAGAGCTATTTTTTTCAACCCCACGTACGTCGTACCATCTTCTAAATATGTTATGATGCACTATTACTTTGTCACCTACTTTTATATCTGTTTTTACAGCTAACGGGACAGCAAGTACTATAGCTTCCTTGCTTATGGATTTCCAGTCTTCAATACTTGTATTGGTTATAAGACTTTTGTCACCTACTTTTACTTCGTTATTGTAACGGTTAGCATATGGTTTTATAACGAATTGCCCTAGGCTTTTCATTAATACTCTAAATCGTATTCTATAGAAATGGCCATGTTGGAATTAAAGTTTTTCCAAGGCATAATTTCTCCGTTCTTTTTTATGTAAATATCGTAAGAGCCGTCGCTACTGTTTAATAGTATAGCCGTTATTTCGTGACCTCCATATACTGACTGCTTTACAGAGTAGTGCATTGCGTCGTTTTTATAGTCAGAGCCTATACTGATTTTTCTAATTACCTTGCTCATCTTCTATTTTTGTATATTCTCCGGTTTCTAAATTAACGTTTACTTGACCGTACTCGCTTTCTAAATCTTTTTTCGTATCTTCCATATCAGCATTAACTTTAGCAAACTTATGCAGCAACTCGTGCTTTTTCGCTTCTAGCCATCCTAACTGGTTAATAATAGAGCTGGATTCCGCATGTTGCGAATTAATAGCATCTAGTTGTTCTTGTTTAATTTTTAACATAATTTAATTTAATTTGATTTGTTTTATATAATCACCTAATTTCCTAAATTTTTAGCTCTTGATAAGACAAGCCTAAAAAGCCGTGTATACCTTCTTCGCTTACATCTATGGAATATGTAGCCCATCCGTAAGGGTGATTAGTGCTACCGTCTTCCTCTTCCTCAAGATTGTACCACAAAGCATCTACTAAATAATCGGTACTATAAACAGCTTCGTGTAGTAACTCGCCTTCTTCATTGTAAATGTTTTCAGACAGTTGTTCTAAACCTAGTTCTACAACAGTGTGCTTGTGCGTCGAGTATTCGTTACCTTGTTCGTCAGTATCTACACCCAGCGCTTTAATTTTACTTTTTGCTTGCTTTTCTGAGTTGAAAGCATATTTTCCTATATTCAATGTCATATATTATGATGTTAAAGCTGTTAGTTCTGCATCCGACAACGCCTCCTTAAATACTATCACTTGTTTTACAAGCCCATCCATATGGAGGGTTCCGTTTCCTTGATCAAAAGCTAATTCACTTAAAGCAGCGTTAAACGAAAACGCGGTTGTTGATGTAGCTACTTCCGTTCCGTTTATCCAAAGTGCGAGATCACCTGTCTTGTACTTAAAAGCTATTTTATTAAAATCAGTATTATTTGTAACCGTTCCGTTAATAGCTATTGTTGTTGATGTAGACGCTTGAACTCTTCCTTGTATTGTGTTAGATGTGCTGCTATAAAAGATTACAACTCTGTTAGCTGCTGAATTTGCAGCAGATAATGCAATAGCCTTACTCCCCGCGTCAGCAAACGTAGCCGACTCGATATATAAAACACCCTCTTGTGCGCCTATCAACGAAGCATCTCCCCCATCTTTATAATTATCTCTTACCCTTGTAACTGACCCCGAAGCCGTAGGGATGTAGCTCGTTACTTTCCCGTTTCTTCCTGACAAAGCACCTATTTCAAATTGACAACCCCAAACCCTAAGGTTGGAGGATGCAGCAGGTGCTATATGAAACTCAGAAAACGTACCTCCTGATGTTATATGCTCTATTCTTTTCCAAGAATTTGTAACGCTATGGAAACTTCCGTTGCCACTCGATGCGTCTCCATATCCAATCCAAACCGTTTGTGTTCCACCATCGGGGTTATAAACCCAAGCAGAAATACCTACACCTTGACCTGTTGAACTCGCTGCTGCTGATTGAAGTCTACCTGCATTTGAGGCTGCACTATATCTAAATATATTGGAAACCGAACCTGTATTCCCTGTGGGGTTTACCATAATAACAGAACTTGTGAACGCCCCTGCTCCCGCCCAAGGGCTTTGAGTAAGGTCTTCGCTATGACGGACTTGATTAATTGATTGAGCTTCTGACAAAATAGCACCCTCTCCTTTTGAGTAGTCTATTCTAGGAATGTCTGTTGTATTTGAAACAACAAACCCGCTCGCATTCACTCTTGTCGTTGTTCCGTTTTGGATTAACGTCATATCGCCGCCGGAGCTAGGCTTTACGTTATGAATAGAGGAATCACTATAACCTGTAGGGGTAAGTATAATACTAGCCTTGTCAAGTAAACCATCGGCTTTTATTTTATTAACCAAAGCTTTGGACGCAGCCTCGTTTTCGTAATACGTTGAACGAGCTTTTAGTACTTTAAATAAATCATTTACCACGGATACGCCTTTACGTACCGCCGTGGTAAAAGTTGTGTTTAGTAAACTTAACATATATATTTTTTAGTTTATTGCTAAAATGTTGCTTGCTGTCGTTGCTGTAAGTACGGCTTTAACTACGATAGGTAGAAAAGATCCATCGGCTACGTTTTTAAATACTACGGTAGCATCACTTTCGTCACCAGCCATTCTTACTGAAACATCACCTCCTGTACCAACATATAAAGCCGCCTCTCCTCTCGGAACGAAGGTTTCTGTAAAATCAGTGTTGCTTGGTGTTACTGCTTTTGAATTTCTAGAGATTGCTTTTGTCTCTTGTTCTAAGTTGAAATATCTTCCCATTTTTTTTATTTAGTTACTTTGTTAATTTATTTTTCTTTTCGTATGATCTCGCGCCTGCTAAACCTAGCATACCTAGTAGCACTTGCATTGTTACATTAGTGTTTATTTCAGGGAAGTCAACTGACCATCCTTTTACTGTAAATGTAAACCTTAATAAGGGTTCTAAAAATACAGCGTAGCCTAAACCAATTCCACAAACCCATCCAATAAAAGGTCTCCATCCTGCAACGAATACCGATCTATGCGATGCCTCTGCTTCGTTTATTTTAGTCTGTACTTCTGCCAGCTTTCCAGCCATCTCTAATTGAGCGTTAGGATCCAGTTCTTTTCCTTTAACAGCTTCTCTAATGTCTTTAGCTAATTGCCCAATACCTTTAGTTCCGCCTCCGAATAGTTTTGCTATAAAACTCATTTATTTCTATATTTTTCCTTGAGCATTTTTGCTCTTTCTTTTTCTACAGCAGGAAATGCAGCACCTCTTCTTATTGTGAAAGTTTTTCCAGTTCCGCTTCTCATTCTAAACTCTGCTTTACCTCCAACTCCGGGGCCCGCGTAAGTAGCTGTATATCCAGGATAATCTCTTTTAAGCGTTTCTGCTATATCTCCAGGGTTTTTGCTGATTTGCTTTTTTTTCTTTTTCTTTCCAGGGTCTTTCATAAGCTTATTAGTATTTACCTCTAACTCCTGACGGGTTAGACTTGGTTGATCCTCCTTTTCCTGCCCACAAGTTTTTACATGACCAGTATCTTGCTGTTAGTTTACTTTTAGCAGTTCCACACTTGTGTCTTGCTTTAAAAGACTTACGAGCGGCAGCTGAGTAGTTATGCCCGTAACCTGATGCTCCAAAGTGAATAAGCTTTTCTTTGCCGCCTTCACATCCCTTAACCATTTTCTTTTTGCCTTTGCGATCTGATTTCATAGGCTTATTACAAGCCATTTTACTTTTGTCCGCCATACGCTTCTTAGTTTTTACAACCGCAACGGTTATCCATTGTTAGTACTTTTTTTTTACAACTTTTTTGGTAGCTACTTTTTTACCTGTTTTTTTAGCGTAAGCTTTCGCAGCCGCTTTCCCTTTCGTTGTGTACGAAAACTTTTTCATTCCTACTTTTGGCATAATATTTATTTTTTACGTGTTAGTGATGATGTTCGTTTACCCATTCCTGTTTTTTTCTTTTCGGCTACCGCTTTTTTCTTTTCAGCTGGTGACATTTCTTTCCAAGTTTTTGGCGTCTTGCCGCTTACTCTTTTACTTGGTCTACACTTTTTAGTGTTTTTGTTCTTAGTAGATCCGCAAACATTACCTTTTTCATCTTTCCACTCTTCTTTAAACCACCTTTTTAAAGCAGCTCCTTTTTCTGTTTTGCGTACAGCCATTACTTTCTGCTTTTAGCTTTTCTACACTTTGCAATAGCTCCACTAGCATAAGCTGAAGGGAATACTTTGTATGCTTTTTTTACTTTATGGTAACAAGCGTCTTTTTTAGATTTTGATTTCATTGTTATATTATTTTTTAGCGTTATCTATTTCAAGTGCTTTAACAACGTACTTAAGCTGATTAACATCGTCTTGTATGTACATTATTCTTAAATCTTGTTTAGCATCATCAGGTAGCGCACCCATTTCTCCACGTGGCCACTTAACTCTAAACTCTTCGTTTAACTTCACGGCGTCTTGCATTCTAACAACATCTAGCTGTAATTGAGCTATTTCGGCTGTTAGCGTAAACCAAACACCTGCAATTGATATAATACCTGCAACCGCTCCAATAACTGCTTTTAAATCTAAAGAAACTTTTGATTTTTCTGAAAGTTCTGTCGTCATAACTATATAACTTTGTATTTTGTTTTACCGTTTTCTTTATACGCTTTTAAACACCTGTTTCTATTAGAATCTTCAGACACGTAAGATACATGTATCCATGCTGGGTTTTCGTCTGTTCCAAATTCCCATATTATTTGATCAAAATCCAAATTATCTTTAATGTACTCATACATTTCAGCGTTTGTTTTATGACCGTAAGTATCGTCTATATCCATTGCTCTACCTTCGCAGTGTTGAGATTTAGAGCTTCCGCCGAT
>TARA_R110000803_G_scaffold11564_9_pt1 | contig 11844 bp, 9 predicted proteins | sample TARA_R110000803 | Tara Oceans TARA_R110000803 (sample SAMEA4397772) | marine metagenome | biome: Polar Biome; feature: [SRF] surface water layer (ENVO:00010504); material: water (ENVO:00002006), including particulate matter (ENVO:01000060) such as... | depth 5 m | reverse complement strand
AGGAGTTTTATCGCTGGTGGAAAAGACAATTTAATATTCAGCACTGTTGGTAGTGCTGCTATTGATGGTCACGCATCAATTATTGGTGGTACCGCAAATAATATTTCTGGAGCGACACATAGTTCTATCATAGGTGGTAAAAATAACGTTCTTCGTTCAGAAGCTAATTATTCTGTAATTCTAGGTGGTGGAGTTCCCATAACTGGAAGTACTCCTTCTACAGCATATATGACTAATTCTCAGACAATGGGGAAAGCAAGAATCGCAAGTCACAATTACCTTAGCACGAATGGATTACATAACCAATCACCTATAACAGCTCTAGATGTTGTACATGAAACTACTAATCTAACAGGTATGGCGGACAATACGGGTGGTGGTGAAATAGTGAGATTCGGAATAGCGGGTGGAGATTACGCTAAAGGTTATCTAGTCCAATTACAGAATAACAATTGGGTTAAAGCGGACGCTGCTGATGTATCCTACCAAGGAAATATGTTAGGAATAGCTCTTGGAGCAACACCAGAAGAAGGAATATTGATTAGAGGTCATTACACATTAAGTACACCTATTAGTTTTTCCCCATCTGCAGGTAACCCACTATATGTTTCAGCTACTGATGGACAAATGACAGACACACCACCATCCACTGTTTCACAGTACGTGAGAGCTATTGGGTATCAAGAGATAGTGAAAGAAGGACCTAAAGTAGTAATATACTTTAACCCTGACAGTACATATATAACACTCCAATAATGGCTAATACAATTAATTACATAAACGGAGTAAACTTTTGTAATAATGCACTAACTGTTAATAATGTTGTACAGAGTAATGTACTTAATGTTGATTCCATCAACCAAAACTGTGAAGGAGAACAATGTTACACGTGTGGTCCATTACAATTTTCATATAGTAATTCGGATAGTGATTGTGCTACAGCGTGTTTGGGTGAATGTGGCAATTACTACTCTAAAGATTACGGTACAGCTTACGATGGAAAACCTACAGGTTGTACAGAATGTAATTTACAAATAGGTGTGCCTATCTACACTGATACGGCATGTAATAGAGCAGCTAACGGATTTTATTCACCTAAAAATTGTTCTGTAGAATGTAACAGATGCTACACTGTAGTAGGTGGAATAATAACTGCAATCAACACATGTCCCGAAAGTTGCACTCCATGTGACAATGGGGTAATGTTGGCTTTCAACGAATCAAGTTGTGAACTTGCTTGTGAAGAAGACTTCTGTAGAAGGTATTGGTCTGATGGTGATTGTGACCTATGTCCTCTTATTGTTGGGGATTATTTATATACAACTGTTTCGTGTGGTGTACCTCTTGCGGGGTATTACTCTAACAATAGGTGTATAGAAGATGAGGATTGTGAAGTATGTTACCAAGTTGATGTTACTGGTAAGATAGTGGCTGTGACTTCATGTGAACCGGCTGTACGTACATGTAGAGAGATAAATATGACTATCATACCACAGGAAACATGTAATCAGGCATGTAAAGATAATTCCTGCATTACAAGATGGACAGATAGACCACTAGGTCAACTAGTACAAGCTGGTGACAACATTTACGATAATTCAGAGTGTGAGTGTAGAGAAAGTTTTTGGTCATCCATAGACGGATTCTTTCAGGTGTGGGGTTCTGGTTGTGCACAGTCCCCAATTCCACCATTGTACAACCAATGTGCGTATAAAGCTAAAGATTCCTGCGAGATAATCCAGGTTTCTAGTTGTATGCTTGGACCCATATTTACGGTGCCACATTTTAAAGGTGACGTATCTATAACAAGAACAGAGGTTGATGAAAGACAACTAATAACAACTTACCTTATTAATGTTGCTGAAGGGATATACGAGATATCCCTTATGACCGAAGAGGGTGAAACAATAGAGGTTGTGCCGACGGATGGCCCAATTAGGGACGCCCAAACAAGTTTTGATTTAAACTATCTTCCTGTTGGAGAATACGTTATTAATATTAGACCAGTAGAGGGAGGAGACTCACCATTAAACCATAGATTTATTTGGGCAGGCAGTGAAGAAGTTTTATAATCATCACCTGCTTTTTAGTGATAATTCTCCTTTTTTGGTGAAACTTAAAGTGTAAGATTTATCTTTAACAATATTACCTTTTAGTACCTCTTCCGACAGATAGTCTTCTATTTTATTCTGTATAGTTCTTTTTATTGGCCTAGCTCCATAATTTTCATCAAACCCCTCAGAAGAGATGTATTTAACAACACTCTTAGTGAATTTAAATTTGTAACCAATCTCTTTTAACCTAGTAGATAAGTTATTTAACTCAATCTCAGCTATTTTAGAAACTTGTTCTTCATCTAAAGAATTAAATATAACTGTTTCATCTACTCTATTTAAAAATTCTGGACTAAATCTATTTTTTAAGGCTTTATTTATAACTTGTTTTTCCTCCTCAGCTCTTTGTTGGTCCTTTGATTCTGTTTTAAAACCTAAACCCCTACCAAAATCGTGAAGTTGTCTAGAACCCACATTGGATGTCATAATAATTAAAGTATTTTTAAAATTAACTTTCCTACCTAGACCATCGGTTAGATGTCCCTCATCAAAAATCTGTAACATTAAATCAAAAATATCCCTATGTGATTTTTCAATCTCATCAAATAAAACTACACTATAAGGTTTATTTCTTACAGCTTCTGTTAGTTGACCACCTTGTTGGTAACCAACATACCCAGGAGGTGAACCAACCAACCTAGAGGCGTTAAATTTTTCACTATATTCACTCATATCTACACGAATTAGAGCGTCCTCCGAACCAAATAATTCTTTTGCTATAGCTTTTGATAGGTGAGTTTTACCAATACCGGTAGACCCCAGAAACATAAAGGTACCAATAGGTTTATTGTGAGCTCGTATCCCAGTCCTATTTCTTCTTATAGATTTAGCAATTTTTTCTATAGCGGTATCTTGACCTATCACCGACAACTTAAGTTTATCCTCAATCTTTAGTAAGTCGGCTTTTTCGTTAGTGTTTAACTTAGTTAATGGTATTTTAGTTATCTGAGACACCACAGCGTAAATATTTTCATCTACAATCTGTTTTCTCTTCTCCTCTAAACTTAACTCCCACTCCAACCTTTTATCGTCGAGTTTATCTTTAAGGTCTATTTCTTTATCTCTTAATTCGGCAGCTTTTTCATACTTCTGAGATTTAACTACACTTATTTTTTTCTCTTTTAATTTACGTAATTCATCTTTTAAGTTTTCTATCTCTGGAGGGAACTTAATGTCCACTTGTGCTCTAGCACCTACCTCGTCAAGAATGTCTATAGCTTTATCTGGGAATTCTCTATTAGTTATATATCTTTCAGCTAAACTAACACACAATTCTAAGGATTCGTCAGAGTAGGATACTTTGTGGTGGTCCTCATATTTTTGTTTTATCTGTTTTAATATTTGTAATGTCTGTGCTGGTGACGTTGGTTCCACATTAACCTTTTGGAACCTCCTTTCTAAAGCACCGTCTTTTTCTATATGTTCTCTATATTCGTCTATAGTGGTAGCCCCAATACATTGAACCTCTCCTCTAGCTAAGGCAGGTTTAAATATGTTTGCAGCATCTAGTGACCCAGATGAATTACCAGTACCAACAACGGTGTGTAACTCATCGATAAAGATTATAATTTCAGGATGGTCTTTTAACTCATCTAAAATAGCCTTCATTCTTTCCTCAAACTGACCCCGGTATTTAGTCCCTGCAACCATACTTGTTAAATCTAAACTCAATATAGTTTTATCCGCTAGATTTATAGGACATTCACCTTTGTATATCTTACTAGCTAAACCCTCAACAAGAGCTGTTTTACCACACCCAGGCTCACCAATTAAAACCGGATTATTCTTCTTTCTCCTACTTAGAATTTGAGCAATTCTCAATATCTCATCCTCCCTACCAATAACTGGGTCTAATTTTCCTTCACTAGCCAAAGCTACTAAGTCTCTAGAGAAATTATCTAGGATTGGGGTTGAGGTTCTATTTTCACTTTCTTTTCTTTTTTGTGGTGGTTTACCACTTCCCTCATCATCTGGGTGACTAAAGGACGAATAACTATCATCTGTGTTCATATTAATTTTTTTATTTGTATAAATCTATATTATTTTTTCGTTAAAATCAATAACTGACAAAATGTCATGTGTTATTGACAGGTTGACATTAACAATCTTTTTTATTACCTTTGGTATGGTAATTGTAGTATAAAAGTAGTGAAAGTAATTTCATTAACAAATAAAATAATAATAAAAAAAAATTAATTAAACATGACAAAAGTAATTGGAATTGATTTAGGAACAACAAACTCGTGTGTTTCTGTAATTGAAGGAAATTCACCAGTAATTGTGGTGAACTCAGAAGGAAAAAGAACTACCTCATCAGTGGTGGGGTTTAAAGACGGTGACCGTCTAGTTGGTGACCCAGCAAAAAGACAAGCGGTAACCAACCCTAAAAATACAATATATTCAGTAAAAAGATTTATAGGTAGTAAATTTAGTGAAATAAGTAAGGAAGCAAAAAAGATGTCTTACGATGTAGTAAAAGGTAATAAGGGAATTGTAACTATAAAGGTCGACGATAAATCTTATGTACCACAAGAAATTTCTGCTGTGGTTTTACAAAACTTAAAAAAAACAGCGGAAGATTATTTAGGTGAAAAAGTAACAGACGCAGTAATAACTGTACCAGCTTATTTTAATGACGCACAAAGAAATGCAACTAAAGAAGCTGGGGAAATAGCGGGACTAAATGTACTTAGAATTATAAACGAACCAACAGCAGCGGCATTAGCCTACGGTATGGATAAAAAAGATAAGGATATGACAGTTGCTGTTTATGACCTTGGTGGTGGTACTTTTGACGTTTCAATTTTAGAGCTTGGTGAAGGTGTATTTGAAGTTAAATCAACAAATGGTGATACACATCTAGGTGGTGATAATTTTGATGAAACAATTATAGACTGGTTATTGGAGGAGTTTAAAAAAGAGAATGGGATGGACCTATCCACAGATGCTGTTGCATTACAAAGATTAAGAGAAGGAGCTGAAAAAGCTAAAGTAGAGTTGTCGAACTCAAACACAACAGAAATTAATTTACCCTATATAACTGCAGATAGTAGTGGACCTAAACATTTAGTACGTAACTTAACTAGAGCTAAATTTGAATCTATGGTGGAAGACTTAATAAAGAGAAGTTTAAGTCCTTGTAGAAAAGCTTTAAAAGATGCTGGATTAAAAGCAAAAGAGGTTGACGAAGTTTTATTAGTTGGAGGGTCTACTAGGATTCCAGCGGTTCAAAAAGCTGTTGAAAAACTTTTCGGTAAAGCACCTTCTAAAGGTGTTAACCCAGATGAAGTAGTAGCTATGGGTGCAGCAATCCAAGGAGGGGTTTTAGCCGGAGACGTAAATGACATTTTATTATTAGACGTAACACCACTTTCATTAGGTATTGAAACAATGGGTGCGGTAATGACAAGTCTAATAGAGTCAAATACCACAATCCCAACATCAAAGTCCCAAGTATTTTCCACAGCCGCTGATAATCAACCATCTGTCGATATCCATGTATTACAAGGAGAACGACCTATGGCGGCAGACAACAGAACACTAGGAAGATTTCTTTTATCTGACATTCCACCATCTCCAAGAGGAATACCACAAATTGAAGTTACTTTCGATATAGACGCTAACGGAATTATAGATGTTAAAGCGGTCGATAAAGGGACGGGTAAACAACAAAACATTAAAATTGAGTCTGGTAGTAGTTTATCTGACGAGGAAATATCAAGAATGAAACAAGAAGCTGAACTAAACGCTGATGAAGATAAAAGAAAGAAGGAAGAAATTCAAAAACTTAATGAAGCGGACAGTATGATATTCCAAACAGAAAAACAACTTAAGGAATACGGAGATAAAATTAGTGAAGACAAGGTAACTCAAATAAACGAAGCTATAGAAAAATTAAAAGAATCCCACAAAAATAAAGATTTACAAAAAATAGACGAGGATTTAAATTCACTTAATGAAATATGGCAATTAACTTCAGAAGAGATGTATAAAAAAACTGAAGATGCAGAACCAGAAGACGATACAAAGTCTGAGGGGTACGAAGACGTTGAATTCGAGGAAGTAAAATAATTCTAATATCTATGTATTTATTAATAAATCTGAATACATTTAAATAAAAATATTATGGCAATAAAAACTGAAAAAATAGATGGTAAAAAAATATTAAATGAATACGTTTCGAGTAATATCCTTTCATCTATCTACAATAGGGACGATAAAACACTAAGGGTCACATTTAAAGGAGGTAGGAGTTATGTCTATGACAAAGTACCTTACCAGGTGTTCACTAAAATGAGATTATCTGAAAGTCAAGGAAAATTTTTTAATAAAGAAATATCTAAAAAATACAGATATAGAGAGATTAAATAATTAACTCACCTTATCTTTTATTACGTAGTATTTATTAATATGGGAATAAAGGATAATATATTAACAACATTTCACCAGAAAGATGAATTAGCCCCCCAGATATGGGAAATTGATTCTGATTCTGGTGAATTTTTTATGCAAGATGAGGTAAGAACACAACTATTAAAAATAACAAATGAGTTTCTAGACTTCATTGATTTGGATAATTTAAATTGTGACATTGTAACCCGAGACTGTGACATAGAAGATGTTGTGGTGACCGGTAGTATTTCTAATTTTAATTGGTCTAGTTTTTCAGATATAGATTTACATATAATATTAGATTATAGTGACGTAGATGAAAACAAAAAATTAATTAAGAATTTTTTAAACGCTAAGAAAAATTTATGGAACGCCTCACATAATATTGAAATAAGAGGTTTTGAAGTGGAGGTCTATGCACAAGACTCAAAAGAGACCCACTTTGCTAGTGGGATATTCTCAATCCTATTTAATGAATGGGTGGTAAAACCTGAGTATATAGAATCGGAAATAGATGTTAGTAAAATCCTATCAAAAGCAAAGGGTTGGATGGACATGATTGACGAACTTCATAGTCGACAATATAATCAAACAGCCGAGGAGACTCTAGAAGTTATCGATAAGATTAAAAAGAAATTAAAGAAGTTTAGAAGTTGTGGTTTAGAAGAAGGTGGTGAGTATTCTTATGAAAATTTAGCTTTTAAATTTTTACGAAGAAGTGGGTACATTAAGAGACTATTCGAATTAAAAAATGAACTAGTAGACGATAGTTTAAGTATGAACTAACAAATAGCAAGAATCTTTGCAATTAGAAAGTATTTATAGTAAAATATATAATTATGTCAAATAATTTTGGAGGAAATAGGATACCGGACACTACCTTTTGTAAGACGGAAATCGACGCAAGGGGTAATACAATATTTACCGCGTATACCTGTACACAAATAACTAACGCGACAACAGCCGCGGTCACCGTAGTAGTAAATGGGCAGTCCTTTGGTGTTCCAGCGTCCGAGTCAATACCGTATAATGTAAAGTCTGTCGGTTCATGGGGTACTGGAGCTTGTTTAAACTGTTACTGTTTTAACTGTGGACACCCAGATAGAAATGCACCTAGAGTTAACAATGGAGCATTTTCCATGTCTGCCGGAACTAGAGCACAACAAGTAGGATACGTTAAATTAGGAATGTCAGGACTTAACAACTAAATAAAAAAAATTAAAAGAAAACAAAATGAGACCAATAGGAAGTGAAAAATTACCAGTAGACCAAAAGGTAAAAAGAATAATGGAAATAGCGAACTACAGTAGATACACTGAATCTAACGATGAAACTAATGTAGAATATAGTATCCGTGCGACAAATAAGAAAGTTTATGGTATAGTAAGAGAAAATTCTACTTACATTATAAAAGAAGGAAAAAATGTAGATTCTCTAGAATATATTGGGGGATTAGAAAATTCTAATAACAATAGATTCAAATCTTATGGTGCAGCTTTAAAAAGATTAAACCTAGTAATAAGTGAGTCAAATAAACTTTCTGGCAATCACCGAGGGTTAAGTCTTTATGGTGAACAAGAAGAAACTTTTGTTTTAAAAACTCCAGAAGCTCCAGAAGAAGAAACTACGGACGATTTAGATTTTTCTATGGATGACGAAACAGTTGACTCTGGAGAAGACGATTTAGATTTTTCTATGGATGACGAAACTGAGGAAGGTGGTGAAGAAGAGGATGTTGAGGTTAGTGGTGAAATTGATGTTGAAGGTGGTCCACTACCGATTAAGACAATTCAAAAATTAACTGGAAAGTTAGGTCAAAAACTAAGAGAGGTGGATGAAGAAATAGATTCCGACACAATTAAGTACGTATTAAATTCTATAATTTCAGCTGTGGATATTAGTAAATTATCATCTGAAGATATAGAGGACATACAAGATAAGTTAGAGAGTGACGATGAAATGGACTACACGGAAGAAGGTGAGTTTGATGTTGAGATTACTGGTGACGAAGAAATGGGTGATGACGATTTAGATTTAGATTTTGACGTGGACTCGGAAGAGTTAGATTTGGGTGAAGGAAATATGGAGTCAGGAGAAATCCCACCAATGGAAGACGAGGACCTTGATGAGTGGATTATGCCAGCATTAAAAACAGCAGCGGTTACAGCGGCTGGGACTGCAGCTGGAGAATGGGCAAGTAAAAAAGTAATGGGTGAAGACGAAACAATGGAGGACGATTTCGAAGCTCCAGGAGAAGAAGAAGATGTGGAACTTAAGTCGAAATTTATGGATATATTCGCTGAAGGTAGTGAAAAAAAAGTAAGTAAGACAATTAAAAAATATTTTAAAGAAACAAAACAAGAAAAACGTAGGGATAAATTAATAGCGGAAAACTTTATTAAAGAAAAAGCTAAAAGACTTAAAAATAATAAATTAACTAGTAAATATTTCGTATCGTACGAACAAGAAGTTGGGTCAAAAAAATTAATGGAAAAATACGATGTAAATTTTTTAGGAAGAACTAAAAAAGGTGATTTATTGTTTGAAACAGACGATATGAAAATCGGTGTTACTCCACGAGGAAAAATAATTTCGTAATGAAACTCATTTTTATTAATGAATTAGGACCAGATTTTAGAGGGAATCACATATATGAGTTTATTTTTTCAGATACAGAAATAGACTTATGGGGTGAGGATTGGGAGGCTGCACCAGCAGCAGGAAAACCATTACCACCAGATTTAAAATATATAAAAAAAGTAGGTAAAACATTTAAAGGTGGGATGGAGTTAGAATTAGGTAAAAATTCCGATTACTTCTCAATGGAAGATATAATAGACGGAATTCTATCTTTAGCCTGGGAGAAATTAGATGAGGAAAGTTTAGAGTCTTTAGAGGATAGGTTAGTTTTCCATTTTGGTGAATCTATAAATTCGGTTGAGGATAAACTATACAGTAAAGATTTGGTTTTAGAATATAATAAAGACTATGAAGAAGTTAAATAATATTGAAAATATAAAAGCCCTGCAGGAATCGGGCTTATCTTTAAAAACTATTTTAAAGTTTAGTGAGAAACAAATAAAATTACTTTCTAGTAAGTTACATGAAGATACCATGTCTGACCTTACCAGAGAAAAAGCCGACGCTCTAGAGGATTTAGAAAGTTCGAATGCGGACTTAGCAAAAATAAATGCTGATATAGAGACAGCAAGTGAAAAATCAAAACAAGAGATTTCCAACGAATCAGAGGAAGTGGAAGATGTGGATAATATGGGTAACCCAGAATGGGAACAAGTGGACAATGGTGATACGAAACAAGGTCTTTTGGATGGTCAAGAGTTAGAAATTGGTGAGGAGATAATGTACGGTGGTGCACCTTCACCGGAAGCTTCTTTTAATAACCCCGATGCTGGAGGTTTCGAATCACAAGGACCGATGGACTCATACGGCCAATTTGACGGAGAGGGTGACGTTGGATTAGATGAAATCTCAACACCCGAAGACTCAAGTAAATACGATTTATTTAAAAAATACGAGAAAAATTTCTACGGTTTAGAGGATGATATGAAAGAAGATACTGAACAGATAGACACTGGTGACGCAAGTAAAGGTGAATACACACAAACACCATCCCAACAACAAGCTCCAGACGGTATGGGAGATGGTGGTGACCCAGGAAGTAGAGGTATGGGAATAGAATCCGTACAAAACCTTACTAAAAAATCAATTCTAGAAGTGGCTGTGTCTAAGTCTCAAAAAAACTTTTATTGTTTTGTTAAGTCTTGTAGAGAAAGTGGTTATAAAGATTGTGGAACAGGAAACAAAATTATAGATGCGGCAAAAGATAAAAAAGGTAATTCTGACGCTCATATTAATTCCATGTGTAGTACTGACGTTTCTAAATTACCAGACACCACTACAGAAAGTAGGGAGTTGGATAACATTATTATGAATATTGTTGAACGTTATGAAAACCCATCATTTTCTAAAGAAAATTTAATAAAAACAATAAAGGAAGCTTCGGCAGGTTTAGATTCTGTTGGTGATATGGATGAAGGACTATGGTCAAACATCCACGCAAAAAGAAAACGTGGTGAAAGACCTGCAAAAAAAGGTGAAAAGGGATACCCTAAAACTTTGGATATAGACGAACAAATGACCGAACCAACACCTACGATAGCACCTACAAAACCAAAGACAACCCCAGGTAGAAAACCGGGTAGAAAGTCCCCATATCAACCAAAACATAAACCAAAACCAAAAGCCAAATCACAGGATGTGGAAACACAAATGCCTTCTTGGTTAGCTTTTGACAATATCTTTATTAAAGACGTTGATGAAGTAACGAACAATTAAGTTAGGTATGAAAAAAAAAGAAATATTAATTAGTAAGAGTCAGTTGGTTGAGATTAAGTCTCAGTTACAGGAGGCCCCACCTATAGATTATGGTGATAATCCAGAAAGAATGGACCCTACACTACAAAATAAAATAGAAACTGGTGACTTTCCAGGAGCTGGAAGTGAGGCGTTTCCTGAAGTACCAGAAGAAGGTGTGGTAAATACGTTTGAAGAATTGATTTCATCACAAAGGTTTAAAGACGTTGTACAAACAGTTAAAAGATATACTGGTGTAGAGAATGTAACCCCGAACAGTTTTATGCAATTACAACAAATGTTAATGGGTGCTGTACAAAGAATATTTCAAATAGAAGGTCAACATAAAGAAAAATTAGAGGAGTTAGCTGTAAACATTGTAAAAGAACAATTTGCACTTCCTGATGACGTTTTACAATTTGACGCTAAAATTGTTGGAATGGGAGAAATAGATATGAGTGGGATGAATCCAGGTGGTGAACAACAACAACAGCAACAACAAAACGCTGAGGAAGAAGCTGCTGAAGAGTTTGAAGATTTTGACATAGAAAAACAAAAAAGAAGGTTCCTAAACCAATTAATACAAGGAGCCTCTAAAAAAGGTCATTATATGTTTCATTTAGTCGAAGAAGATTTAAATTCTATAGATAACGATTTAATTAACTTATACGGTATAATGATGTCAGTTAACGATTTGGTTTATTGGATTATGCCTGATGAAACAACTATGATGATGGCACAAAGTGGGCAAGGTATGGCTGGTAAAGAAGAGGTGGACCCAGATACGGACCCACCTACAGTTATAGCACGTGGGATAACTTTCCCAGTTTTGGTACATGAACTAATAAAAGGGGTTATGGAGGTACTAGCCACACAAGGTTTACCTGACGACCCTAGACAAGCACAAATGGTGATGGATTCGGAAGATACTTTAGTTGCTGAAATTTGGGACCTAAGATTAGGG
>TARA_R110000803_G_scaffold59637_1_pt1 | contig 11848 bp, 27 predicted proteins | sample TARA_R110000803 | Tara Oceans TARA_R110000803 (sample SAMEA4397772) | marine metagenome | biome: Polar Biome; feature: [SRF] surface water layer (ENVO:00010504); material: water (ENVO:00002006), including particulate matter (ENVO:01000060) such as... | depth 5 m | reverse complement strand
CCATTTTTCTTTACCCATATCATAAGATTTAAAACCTATTCTAGAATTGCCTCCTGATATGTGTTTTACTATTACAGAGTTTAAAGCATTAGGCACTCCTGCTTTTCTAACTGTTTCTAAAATGTATTTTCTTGGTACTGTACCTGTGCCTTTTGCTTGTGGATCGTCTGGTTGACCGATAAGTTCTTTTTGGCAAACATCCCTAGTAGTTTCGTTAGAAACACCCCCAGCCCAAGCACGAATTGGTCTGTTAAATTTTTTGCCTTCCCACCACGTTGGGTATAGACCCGTCACGTGGTACGCCATTTCCATAGCCCCACTAAAAGACTTACCGATCCTATTTCCAGCCATAAGCAATCTTTGTTGTGCTTCTGTGTTGTGAAATTTTTTTTGATAATCGTAAGGTTTATAATCTAACATACGATTAGTAGTTCTACGTAACTCTAATTCTTTAGCTATCTTAACAGCTTGTTCTAGGTCATCACTTGTCATTTTTTATAATATATTTTCTACGTAGTTTTCTAGGCGTGGTTAAAGCAAATATTTCTTCTGTAGTCATCATTTCCTTATCATCAAAACCATAATGCATAGTAGCAGTATAAGGGAATCTATCAACAAGAACATATCTATATATGTGTTTTCCTTTTTGCACGTGCAATAAAGTTTTAGGATTTATACTAATTGGAAATTTTCTAACCATAAATTTTATATATTCCAAAAAAAGATAAGGTGCAAGTAGTTAACTTAGGTTAATATTAAAATATACCCCTTCAGTTTGCGGAGGAATGCATTGATTAGTGGACAAATATTCGATTTGGGGGGTAGGCCTTAATTTAGAGGCTATCCATCTAACCAATTGACCTTCTTTATTGTCTGTGTAGGTAGCATAAAAGAACAAAGAGGGTACGCATATTGCCTAGACCACGTGATATGACCTGTGTAGCTGAGAAAGACGTGTGTGTGTGGGTAGACACCCATTATCCCAAGCACTATGGAGATAACTAAGGAGATAACACAAGCACTATGAAGCAAGCACTATGCAGTTGAGTAGTGTTGTCGTCTATGTGTGTAGTTGTCTCTGTATGTGTATGTGAGGAGTAGTGTGGCCTAGTTTATAGAACTAGAACCATCATCTGTGGGAATGATCTTAGTAACCTTAAGAGTACCGAGCAAGTGATCTAACTCAGCCTGTAACTCAGCATCTGTCTTCCTACCTGTAACGTCTTCTATCTTCGTAGTTGTTTGGTAACCTGTTCTATCAAGCAGGGAGTTAATTGCACCGAGTTGAACTGATGGAGTAGTTTTGTCGTTCTCAATTAGTTTCTTTAATTTTTCTACAGCTAAAGGCACAGCAGAGCCAAGCAGTTTCTTAGTTGCTGTTTCTATCTGTATTGAGAGTTTATTCTTTAACTCATATCCTTGCTGTTCGGCAGTCTTTTCAGAGTACCCAGACTTGATCGCTGATTGAGTAGCGTTACCTGTCTGGCTAAAGTATTCAATGAACAATTTTTGTTTGTCTGTAAGGCTTTGTGACATATTTGCAACATTATAGACTAAAGTTTTTTATTTGACAATATAATATTTATTATGATAAAACTTAACCCATGTTAACTAAAACAAAGGATAATAGAATGACTACATATAATGTAAAATCAGACCCTATTACATCAATCAAAGAATATAAAATTGATGAGAATGGTAAAAGGGTCTTAAGTAAGTCAAGTGATGTTTATGTGAGATGTCCAAACGGTAACACTATTAAAACTTATGTAGGTAATGAGCCAAGCCTCAAAGATGCTCAAGATTATGTTGGTGGTTGGGTTGAAGGTCTTGAATTGAATAACGGAGATTATATGTTATTTGATGAAGAAGGACTTTTGAAAAATCTAACTCTCAATGTTTCAGCTACTAAATATGTAAAAGACAATTGTGATTTGGCTCATCAGATTGTCGGTAATGCAATTATTATTAAAGCTGATGCACGAAGGGAGTGGTAATGCACAAAAAACCTTTATCACTTAAATTAGTAATTAATAATGGAGAAAAGGAGGGGTTTAAAAACCCTTTCTATTCTTTTTCTAATATTGCTTATTATGAGTTATTAGGAATAGGCACAAAACCACTTGATTGGATTAGGTTTGTTTTTCTTGAAGGTAATCAATCTTCTTTAGTTACTCAAGTGGAAAATATTAGTAATTATAAACAGGTTAAAGCCAATCTGTTTAAAAAAATCAAAGGAGGTAAATAATGTACAATATAATTTTATATGTTGGGGTCTCATTAATGTTAATAGGATTTTTCCTATTTATGTGGTGTGAGGTGCGTGGTTCTCAAATAGATAGGGAACTTTTTAGAAATAAACAATTAATGGAAAGTTTCTTGCGTAACAAAGAAATGGAAAGACGTAAAAAATGGTAAAAATGAAAATCAAAGGCATTTGGTACACAGGTCAATCTGTGTACGAGTGTCTATGTAAAGCAGTAAGACAGCCCATTGATATTCAATCTAGAATGGTTGATGTTCAAAAACTAATACAGAGGAGATCGCATGAATTGGGCAGGAACTAATCTTCTCATATTATTAACAGGTTTTGCCATGATGTTTTTAGGAATAGACCTAGCATTTCATATAGATGGAGTGTTAGGCCTGTTCATTGGAATTGGTGGACTTGTTATATTTTTAGGATCAATCAGAAACATGGAGAAATAATGACAGAACTAACAGATGAGCATTTTGAACTACATGATAAAAATAAGGCTAAAATACATGAAGATAAAAAAAAGAAAAAGATTACTAGTTGGGCAATTGTAGTAACAATAGAAAGAAGTAATGGCACTTGGTATGATGAAACTATTACAGAGATAGATGATGATACAGCCTCAAGTGTTGACACATTTTTAACTGAATACATTAAAGAAAAGAACAAGGAAGATAAGCAAGACGAAATAGCTATGAAATTAGTTAAGACTTGGCAAGACGAAATAGCAATGAAAAAAGGGGAAGGTAAATAATGCCGAAATACAAAGTTAATATTAGTTTTGATGAACAAACTATAACAGCAGACAGCGAGGATGAGGCTCAAGAAATTGCAGTTGAAAACGCTGATTTTGGTTGGGCAAATATAGAAGTTGATGAAATAACAAAGATTAAACAAAAAGCAAACAAATAGAGAGGAGGTAAATATGTACTTAGTAATATCAAAACTGAAATTTGAATCTTTGGAAGATAGTTATGATGTATCTGCACAGGACAAAGATGAAGCGAAAGCAATTAAAAAATTGCAAGCATTAATAACATTAAATACTGACGCAGATAAAACATTTCATATAGTAAAAGTAATCAGTTAACACATTAGGGGAGATCACGTTCAAATTCGTGATCTTCCTTTAATTTATCATATTTCTTTTTCAATCTTTTATATTTATCTTCTAACAAATAATATTTAGCTTTAATGCTATTCTTTACCTTAATTGATGTAGCTTTAGATTCTTTCATTTTTTCCATAAGTAATCTTGTTTCAAGTAATAAATTCTTACCTACCTTGTCTGTTGTATTTTTTAAAAGTTCTTTTTTTTGATTTGTTAAGTGATTTGGTATGTACACGTGGCCTCTTTCTATGTTTATCTCTTGGTATATAAGTGCTAAAGTTCTGTTTTGCCATTGTTATTATTTATCATAGATAACGTATCTTTCAATAATTTTGTTTGAGTTCCCCATTTTTCTGTAAATGTCTTAGGACTATAATGATAGGCCTCGACACCTTGCCTGTGATGTCTAGGACACAAAGGTATAACTTCAAAGCTACTAGCTTTCTTACCCATACCTGTAAGATTTTTTATATGATGTAGTTCACATGGACTATCAGGAAAACCCATTTTGTTACAAATTAAACAACCAAGACTTGCGACTTTAGACATATGTTCTTTTTCAATTTTTGTACGTGCCATAATCATATTCTTTTTTATAAAACTTTCTTGTGCTTAAAAATTTCATTTTTTTAATGTTTTTTGTAGGTATAATCATTTGATCCCCTATATCATTTCCTGTGAACGACATACAGAAGGTGTGATAATTTTTATTAAAAGTTATAAGATAACCTTCTGTAAAACACATAGCAGGCTGATCTTTAATGGCCTCACGTCTGTCTTTCCATTCACAACCACTTGTAGCATCTTCCCACCAACATTCATAACGATCATATTCATATAAGACTAAATCTTTAATTTTTTTCTTTTTAGCCACGTTTAACCCCATATGCTTTTGCTTCTCGCATTTGATTTATCATTTTTGTTTTCCATGTTTCAAAATTAATTTCTATCATTTTCTTTTCCCAATTCCATTTGCTTTCTTCGCCAACAGCAATAGCTAATTCGTTTATATGAGTTTGATACCTTTCATCTGCTCTTGCTTCACGTTCTTGTGCAACAGCACTATCTAACTTACCTGTATTAGAATTTATCATTTTTTGTTTCATCAACACAGCTAATAATATTTTACGACCATGCTGTAATCTTTCTAAATTTTGTTTTGCTTTTGCATGGTTCATTCCCACTTCTCTTAATTTGTGCATATGTTGTTCTGTTATTTCTTCACTCATATTTTTAACCCCCTATTGTATGATTTAGCCCTAGCAATGTTTATATGCTGTATGTAACCCATTGTTTCTTTACTTGTTGATAACGGAAATACTTTTTTACTATGAGGGAAGTGTCCAAACTTATGTTTAAAAGTATGACTAGCCCAACCTTCTTTAAAACCTTTTTGTTTACAGTAATATAAAAGTTCAGCATAAAATTTTTGTTTATCATCTACATTTGGTTTCATTTTAGGTAATTCAATTAATCTACCTTGTTGAATTAAAATAGCTTGTTCTTTTTTAGTTGGTACAAAACTACAATTAGGACATTCAGGTTCATCTCTTGTAGGTTTATAAACTGTATCACACGCTACACACGTAAATGGCTGTTTTTCAATAGGTTCAATTTTTTTCTTATCTTTATCTTTTATTTTAGAATATGTTAATTCCCAATCAGGTACATCTTCAGGAAAACCATGTTCATACACACAACCTGAATGATCTATAATCAATGTGTCTTTTTTATTTTCAGCAGGTCTTAATGCTCTACCTACCATTTGTAAATACATAGAATAAGATTTAGTAGGCCTTGCTATAATAACACATGAAATTTTTGGTTTATCCCAACCTTCTGTCAATACCATGCAATTAGATATAACTTTTATTTTATTATCATCTAAATCTTGCAATACTTTTTCTCTATCAATTTCCTTCATCTCTCCATCTATATGACCAGCAGGTATTCCATTTTGATTAAAAATATTAGCAATGTATTTAGAATGTTTAATTGATGAGCCAAACACAACAGTAGGCCTGTTCTCTCCATGTTTAATCCAATGAGTAACTATATCTCCTACAAGTTTTGGAGTATTCATTCTTTTGTCTAATTCTTTTTTTTCATAATCTCCTGCCATAATTCTAATGTTTTGTAAGTCAGGAATTGAAGGTGCAACAATTCTATTAGGTACTAAATAACCTTTGGCAGTTAATTCTTTAATACTTCCACAATTAATAAGTTTTTCATAAATATTACCAAGACCTCTGCCATCATTTCTACATGGTGTGGCAGTTAAACCTATAATCCAAGCATCAGGATAAGCATTAATTAAATCTTGAAATGATTTAGATGTGCTTCTATGGGCTTCATCTATTATAATTAAATCTGCTGATGGTTTAATAAAATCATCATTATCTTTTCTAGCTGAAAAAGTTTGTACACTTGCAACTTGTACATCTGCATAAACACTACCACTTTTACCTGCCATAATAACGCCATGTTTAATTTCAAATTCTGCAAGTTTTCTACTACATTGCATTACAAGTTCACGTCTATGTGCTACAAACATTCCAAAATTATTATTTTTTACTAAAGCCTCTATCATAGATGAGGCAATAACAGTTTTACCACTACCTGTTGGGGCAACTAATAAAATTTTCTTTTTACCTTCTCTGAAATGTTGTCTAATATCTTCTATTGCTTTTTTTTGATAATCTCTTAATAAATTCATTAATACCTTCTCCATATATCGTTTAATTGAAACATAACTTCATTTTCATTTTCTGGAGGTACACATGATCGTGCAAACTCAATAGCTTCATTTTTTGCATAATCAAAAGTTTCTCCTCGTCTTTTAATAGCAACTAAAATTTTAATTAATTGTGCATGACGTGTTCCTGCATTCATTCCATATCTTAAAGTTCCTGTATATTTACCTTTATAAGTTGATGGAGTGTAATCCATTTTAATAACTTTCTTTTCAGGTCTTTGTAATTCTAAACCTTCTTTAATTTCTTTCATTGTGTAAGGGTCTTGTGTAGTGCATTTTATAATTCTTACAGCATAAGGTTGTTTTTTATGATGGAAAAAACCTGCAACTCTCATAATTCTAGGTAAATCTTTTACAACAGGGTCAGAATTAAATTTTACAGCTAATGCTTGCTGATACAATGTAAAACTTTCTAAAGGCATATCTTTTACTAACCAGTAACAATGGTATTTATTAGGCGAAGTATTAACAGTTATATTAGGTGGAATATTAAAATTTTCAGGTAAAGGACTGCCATCTAAATCTATAAATACAGACCTTATACTTTCAATGTGTTTAGTGGTTCTTCCAACACCATTAGTTCTATTAACTGTAAAATATACACCAGCACCTTTACTGTTAAGTTCGGCTAATTGATTAAAATGTATTTTTATACTTCCATGTAACTGTTTAATTAAACTTCTGTTTAATCCTTTATCATCAAAAGTTTGGAAACTATGATGTTGCCCAAAATAATCAAGAAACATACTGTAGTGAGAATTTTCAGTATAACTATTCACATCTATAACCAAATACTAATTTACCGTCACGTGTAAAATATGCATTGCCTTCATCAGACCATTTAGATATTTCTGACATAATTTTATTGCCTTGTTGTCCACAAGTTAACGAAGGATTTTTAACAAAAGTTTTATACTCTAATTCACAATTTGCACAGGCCATGAGAAAGAATATAATTTTTGTCATTTACTTTCCTCTAAAGTTTCTTCACTCCATCTTGCTTTAGCACCCATCTTACCTGCAATAGAACGTCTTTTTCTATTTTTTTCCTGTTCCTTACGTTCTTGTTCAGCTTGATTGCATATTAAAAATTTTTTACCATCTTTTTCTTTAATCTCTGTAAATAGATGTTTAATTTTTGGAAAAATTTTTTCCATTTTTTGTAATCTACATCCACACATTTTAGATAACACCTCTATATCGTTTAAAATTTTAAATCCTCTCCAACAATGGCAATATAGTAAAATAAATGCACCTTGTTCATCTAATGATAAACGCATTCTATTAGGATCAGTTATCCAATCACTTGCATAAAATTGAAACGCAGGGGATTGCTCGTCTAATATTGATTTTCTCATATGTAAGTTTAGTTAAGTTATTTTTAATTTAAAAAGAAACTGTTGTCAACTGCTATCTTGGGTGTAGTTGTAGTTGTAGGTGTAGTTGAAGGTGAAGATGAAGATGAAGGGCATTAAATCGCATGACAATCGCATTGCGATTAATATGCAATCGCATTGCTATCGCATGGCATTGCTATACTGTTAAAAAGGAGGGGAGAGGGGTGGAAACTAAACTAGAAAGAAAAAAAACCACCCCAATCTTTATAAGGTATATTTTTACACTTAATTGTGGATGTGCTACGCCTACCTTATAGGCGTAATTCTTAAATCAGGTCTTATATACTCTATATCAAAATCACCTAGTTTTGCAATCTGAAATGCTCTAAAAGGTGGTATAACCTTCCATTTAGATACAGCAGGATGAGATATACCTAGCATTCTAGCTAAATTTTTACCACCATACTGATTAACAACTTCTTTTTTACGTTCTAATGCTACTTTATGGTTGTTCATTTATTCCTCTTAATTTGGAAAGATACTTCATTTGTTCTTCTGTTTCTATACCTTTATTAGTTAATTTTAAAATACTTTCAGCTTTATCATAATGTTCTGGTATTACAGACGATCTATCTAAATTAATTATTTCTTTTTCTATTCTTTTTCCTTTAGCACTTAATTCATCTATTAATTCATTTAATATTGTAGCCATTTGCTATTTTATACAAATTTATTAACAAAAGTCAATTACTATTTGACATAAGTTAATTGCTATGATTTAACTGTGGTTAATCAATAATAAATATAAAAAAAAAGGAAACACATGACAAGTATAATAGCAGGAAGTGGAGATACCCCACGTTATCCAAGTGTATCAGTTGGAGTTCATAAAGCTAGATGCGTTAAAATCATTGATTTAGGTACACAAAAATCAGATTTTAACGGAGATATTAGTTGGAAAAGACAAGTATTAATTATATTTGAAACTCCTGAAGAATTAAACAACGAAGGTCAACCATTAACAATTAGTAAATTTTATACTTTATCATTACATGAAAAATCTAATCTTGGAAACGATTTGACTTCATGGAGAGGTAGAGCATTTAATGAAACTGAAAAACAATCATTTGATATTAGTAAATTAATAAGTGTAACTTGTTTGTTAAATGTAATGGATAATAATGGTAAACCAAAAATATCATCTATTATGCCTATGAAAAAAGACGATACTATTAATGAACAAGTAACACCAAGTGTTATTTTTAGTATGGATGATTTTCAAGCAGGTAAAAAAGAAGTTTTTAACAACCTGTCTGAAGGTATTAGAAATATAATCTTAAGATCAAAAGAGTTGGAGGGCATGAACCAAGATCAAGGTGATGGTGGTAATGGTACTAATGTCGGTGATAGTCCAATACCATTTTAATGATTATTACTAATAATTCAAATTTACCTAAAGTAATTGAACGTGCTGTAAAAAACGACCCCTATGATAGTAGTGGTTCTGATATTTCTTGCACTCGTTTAATTGCACCGCCTAGAGTTAGGGTCTTGCAAATGCGAAATAATGATTTGATTAAAGAAGATGTATCTGATCGTATATTTTCTTTATTAGGACAATCAGTTCATCATATTATTGAACGTGCAAAAGTACCTCAAGATATTGCTGAACGTAGATTGTTTTATAAAGATGATGACATCACTAACGGTTGGACATTATCAGGTGCATTTGATTTGCTTACAGGTGATGGTAAACTTATAGACTTTAAAGTTACATCAGCTTGGTCTGCATTAGATGCTTTAACAAAAGGTAAAACTGAATGGGAACAACAATTAAATGTACTTGATTTTCTTTGTCGTAAAAATCAAACTGATCTAACTACTAATTTTTTTAAGGATTTAACTAAATATAAAAAAACACTTAAAGTTAAATCATTATCAATTATGGCTATATTAAGAGATTGGTCAAAAATGCGAGTAATGCAATCAGACAACTATCCTCGCAAACAAGTTGTGATGATACCTGTTCGTAGATGGTCAAATGAAGAACAAGATGCTTTTGTAAAAGCTAGAATAAAACTACATCAAGATGCTGAAAAAATGAAAGAATTACCTTTGTGTACAGCTAAAGAAAGATGGAGAAAAGACGATCAATTTGCTGTTATGAAAAACGGTAGAAAATCTGCTTGGAGATTGTTTCCTACAAAAGATTTAGCTAAACAATTTATTCTTAGTGAAAAAATGATAGAAGGTAAAGGATGTTCTATTGTTGAACGTAAAGGTGAAGATATAAGATGTCAGCATTATTGCAATGTTAATGAATTTTGTTCTCATTTTATGAATGTATCTTTCTAATGAAAAAAAAATACGAAAAAACCGCTGATATAATTAGACCGTTTCTTCTAACTAAAGACCCAATGGTTATGAAAGTGCTTAAACGTATGTCTAAAAGATCAGACGAAGGTTTAGCTACATATAAAAAAACAATGGTAGAGGCTAAAAAACCTTTTAAAACATGGGTTAGTGATGCTCAAGAAGAATTATGGGATGCCATTCTGTATTTAGAAAAAATAAAATCATTAAAATAAAGTCTCTATTAAATAGCCCCTAGCTGTGATAAAATGGGGCTATGGCTAAAAAAAAATTATTAAAACCAATTGTGGCATCTGCGTCACACACAATACTTGCTTCTAAATTAGATGAAGTATTAGCTTTAGTCTCAAAAAATTCAAAAGATATAGAAAACTTAAAAGCCGAAGTTAATATGGGCAAGGGTGGAATAAGAGCAATATTTGCAACTGCATCTATGTTGGCCATAATATTAGGCTTGTTTAAATTTTTTAAATTAGAAATATGATACAATTATTAGGATTACTTAAAAACCCAATTACAAGATATTTAGGCAAAAAAGTTATAGGCCATTTTCAACATAAGGCCCAAGTTCTTGAAAACACACGTAGCCTTGAAATAGAGGCTAGCAAAACAGTTAAAGTACAACAAATCAAATCAGCAGAAAAAAGTTGGAAAGACGAATATTTAACCGTAATTTTTACCTGTATTTTAGTTGCCCATTTTGTGCCACAATTGATGCCTTTTATGGAAGCAGGTTGGGCATTGCTTGAAAAAGCACCTCAAGAATTTTGGTGGATTATTTTAACTATTGTGTCAGGAAGTTTTGGCATGAATATTATGAGCAAGTTTAAAAAATGAAATACGTAACGCCAATAGCTTATTCGCTATTGTTTGCAATGTGGTTTGTTGTTTTATTTTCAACAGTTAAAAGTTTTGCAGGTTCTACACAAACAAACACAACTGGAAGTAACACAGCAATAGAAGGTGGGTACACAGGAGGTGCAACTACATATGAATCTGGAAGTACATCTACAACTACAAGCACAAATAGTTCTACTTCTAACATAAAATCTGCTCCACCTACTGCTGCCGCACCATCATTTTCTGCTCAATCACAAGATGTTTGTGCTACTGGTGCTTCTGCTGGCGTACAAACTTTTGGAATTGGTATATCTGGAGGGAAAACATTTAGAGATATGAATTGTGAAAGAATTAAATTAGCAAAAGTATTATATGATTTTGGAATGAAAGTTGGAAGTGTGGCATTATTGTGTCAAGATGAAAGAGTATTTGAAGCTATGATTAATGCTGGCACTCCTTGTCCTATTGACGGTAAAATAGGTAAAAATGCTATGGCAATATGGTCTAAATATGATTTTGAAAGACCTGATTATAAAACATACGTAAAAAGAATGGAAAAAAGAGATAAAATAGACAAATCAATTGAAATAATAGACCTTAACAATAAGGATGATTAAATATATACTTTTGTTTTTACTACTAACAAGTTGTAGTGAATTTTTATTATTATCTAGTGGTGCTGGAACGATAGCATCACAAAATGTTTATGTGAAAGCATACAATGGAGTAGATATGTTAACTATTATAAACACAGATAAAGATATTAAAAAACACGCATATAATAAAATAAAAGGAAAAAATAAAAACAAATAATGACTTATAAACCTTTGCCAAACTTTCTAACTATTAAACCTTCTACAATAGAGGGTCTAGGAATATTTGCTACTGACAACATTAAACAAGGAACTAATTTAGGTATGATACATTTTTTACACAATGAAGAAACATTTAGAACACCATTAGGTGGTTTTTTAAATCATTCTTTATCAGCTAATTGTTTAAAGGTTCAACTTGGCAATAAAAAATATTTAACAACTAAGCAAAACATAAAAAAAGGAGACGAACTTACATTAACTTATACAATGTATAATCCTAATAACTAAAATGAAAAAATTTATAAAACGATTAATTGATAAAATCTTTGGAAAAAGGTGCAAGTGTAATGAAAATATCAG
>TARA_R110000803_G_scaffold58090_1_pt1 | contig 11865 bp, 8 predicted proteins | sample TARA_R110000803 | Tara Oceans TARA_R110000803 (sample SAMEA4397772) | marine metagenome | biome: Polar Biome; feature: [SRF] surface water layer (ENVO:00010504); material: water (ENVO:00002006), including particulate matter (ENVO:01000060) such as... | depth 5 m | reverse complement strand
TAGCCCTGGTTTCCCGTAGGGCTGTGTTGACCTTTGTGTCTTCTTCTGTTATTTTATCACGACTAGTGAAACCTACCTGTGATAGAAGGTCATTTATATCTGGACCACCAAGGGCGGCGAGAGTACCACCAAAACCTGCGGTTAAGAAGTCTCCAGTCTTGAAGTAGTCTCCAATGATACCACCAAAGCCCTTTGCTCCTAGAGAGTCTTGGTTCTCTTGACTAGCTCCAAAGAAATTTCTGGCGATACTACCTATCACACCATTTTTCTGGTCCTGCTCCTGATTTTGTACCTCTCTAGTAGCAGCAATCTGAGCAATTAGAGCTGTATTCAACTTAGAGATATTGTCATCTTTAACAAATGCTTCTAGTTGTAGAGTCGCTATATCCGTAGCGTTAGCCAGAGCCGCAGCAGCCACCCCTACATTAGCAGCTTGCCATGCGCTTGTTGCGCTTGTTACAGCACCGATAGCACCACCAACAGCAGCTCCCCACGGACCACCCACAGAGAAACCAGCTAGGCCACCAGTTACAGCACCAGAGAAAGCAGCAGCACCAGCAGCAACTCCAGGGTTAGGGTCGTCGCCAGCAATTCCAGAAGCTAGTTGGGGAGCAACAAAAGCTAGACCTAAAGCGCCCTTGCCAAAGTTTTCTTTGACCCCTTTTTTAATCCTAGCAAATCTACCTAGCTTAGGCCCACCAGGACCAGCAAAACCACCTCCGCTTCTAGCATTAGCAACAGTTGTTGCAGCAGCTTCTTTAAGAGCCTTAGCGTTTTGGGCTCTAGCTTTGTTCAAGGCATCTACAAGAGTAATGCTCTTACCAGAAGCAGCAGCCTCTTTCCTTAGTTGAGCAGCCAGGGCTGTTGCAGCAGCATTACGCTTCTTGACTGACGCAGCAGTCCTCGCAGCACTTGCCCTAGAAGGTGTCCTACCCCTTCCTACTTTCTCTGTTCGTCCAGCGGCAGCGGCTTGAGTAGCAGCAAGACTTGCTGAATCTACATTACCAGTCCTAGTATAGTTCCTCTGACCAGCCTTGAATGCACCGGCCCTCTCTTCTAAACTAGCACCAGCCTTCTTCATAGAAGCAAGGAACTTTCTCATCTCTATTGTGAAATCATCAGCACTAACACCGCCACCAGTTGCGAACTTCTGACGACCACCGACTATACCACCATTGGCAAAGCCCTGTACGTTACCGCTATTTAGTCTCTCTAGGTTTGAGTGACCTATGCTCTTAGCGGCAGTCTTATTAAAGACAAACTCACCGGGAGTGAGAAGTGCTGGGACAGTGTCGGATGAAGCTGGTGTTCCACCACCCTCATTTCTCTTAAGTCTCTTCCTATCTGCTCTAATACTAGCTCGTTTCTCTTCAGGTAGCTCACGCCTAAGCCTTTGACCGGTCTGAGTTCTTGTTTCAGCACGACCACCACTCTCTAAATAGTTCTTAATCTTAGATTTTATCTGAGCAGGAGATTTAGATACATTCGCACCTTCAGAAGGAATTCCTGATGGAACCTTAAAGATTTGAGATAAAGCTGGAGATAGACCTTTAGGGAAGTCAAGGTCGCTTGTTACTTCATTTCTATCAAAGCCACCACCTAGTCCACGAAGAGAACCTTCGAATAGATGGCCTATCATAGCTGGAAGGTCAGTAGCTCCAGCTAGTTTATTAACGTCTTTTTCAACTACAGGAACTCCAAATGTACTGGAAATCTGATGAGCTAAACCAGTTATAGTTCTGCCCATGCGTGTTGTAAGAGTTTTCTTAACTTTATCAGCGAAGTCTTCACCTAGTTTTCCACGCCTAATAAGAATAGGCTGCTTGGTTTTAACTCGCTTTCCTTGTTCGTCAGTCGTGTTATAAGTAACATCGTCTAGTTCTTGCTTAGCCTGTTGCTTACCCCTAAGAGCAACAACTCCAAACTGGAGAGCCGATGCAGCCTCAGTCCTTTCGGCTCTCCTATCTCTTCTCCTATTGAACTCTCCACGAGCCTGAGACCCTCCCTTAGCTAAAACTTGCTCATCTGTTAGATGGGCTGGGAACTTGGAACCAACACCGAAATCGAACGGTCTCTGCGCGCCACCACCTGTAGCAAATCCAACGCGACCACCACTATTAAGCTGGTGTCTGTTATGGAATCTACGGGAACGGCTCTGTCCGATGCTAGCTAGCTTAGCAGACTTGCTACGCAGAGTCCTTTCTTCTTCTGGACTTAGTAGACCTTGAGCCTGACCTTCCTTTAGTAGCTGCACATACTGTGCTAGGTACTGCTTCTTCCTGCCAACATCACCTTGGGCGTTACCACGACCAGTTAGATTTATTTTACCATTTCCTTGTGCCATACCGCCCTTGGCGAAACCAACGCGACCACCTCTGTTTAGGTTTGCTAGATTCTCAGCACCAACTTGCTTTACCACACTCTTACGAATAACAAACTCACCTGGAGTTAGGTCTGCTGGCACACTGTCTGTGTTACCTACGCCTGGAACCTGACCACCGGTATTGAATTTCAAACCTGGGAATCTTGCACGACCGAATGTTACTAGAGCAGCACTCAACTTAGATAGGGCTGCTGTGTTGGCTGAGATAGCTGTTGTGTTACCACCTGTTACCGCAGCAGAAGCACCACCTCCAGCTACGCCAGCTCCAAGAGTAGCGCCAACTCCAGCCCCTTGTATAGCATTGCTCTTTAAGCCGCCAAAGAAACCCTTACCGAATCCCGTAAGAGCTTGCGCTCCTCTTATAGCACCGAAGAGTGCTAGGATAGGTAGGATTGGCTTGATAGAATCAGCAAAGGTAATTAGACTACTGGCGGTCTTCAAGACTAGTCCAATGATTGAACGGAAGGAACCCGTATTGGTCATCTCACGCATAAGAGCAGCAAACTCTTCACGGACCTTAGCGATTTGGTTGGCTAGACCCTTTTGAGCTAATAGAGCATCTGCTGTTGTGGAACCCACGCCAGCTTGGGCAACAGCCAAAGCATTTTGAGCAGTAGAAAATTGGTTAATCAACGGGATGACCTTACCAACCTGACGGAAGCCACCTAGTTCTTCGATGATTCTGTTGAACCGCTGGTCAGTAGCAGGCAAAGCCTTTAGACCCTTAGATAGTTGCTCAACAGCATTGAAGACACCAATGAACTGACCCTCGCTATCCTGTAGTTCGATACCCAACTCTCTTAGCTGGGAGATTGTGGAACCACGCTGGATACGTGTGAAGATAGTTCTTAGGCCGGTAGCGATTGTCTCGGCAGACTCACGGGTTGTTGCTCGTACTGAGGTGAATAGGGAGATGAACTCTTGGAACTTCTCAACCTTAGCAGCTTCGCTAAACTTAGATAGGTCGCCAGCAGCAGCAGCGAACACACCACCAGAACGACGGACAGCACCGATGATGTCTTCAGCTTCAACAGCGAACCTACCAGCTACAGCGTTCACAGAACCTAGAACATCGTCTAGGGAACTTGTCTGTAGTTGGAATTGCTTTAGGGCGGCGATAGCACCTTCAGTGGTCTGTGCTATATCTCGGAAGGTAGGAGCCAAGCTTGACTTAGCTAGAGCCTCAAGAGCAACCTTAGTCTCTCTAGCGGTGAAACCAGCCTGAGCCAATGTACGGGATACGGTAATCAATTCTTGAGAAGCCACACCCATAGTGGTAGACAGCCTAGTGACTTCACCAGTTAGGTCAGTAAGAGAGCCTATAGACCTTTTTGTTACCTGCCCCACCTTGATAAGCTCTTTCTCAAACTTAATAGCTTCTGAGACAGCTCCAGTTACAGAACGGATGAAGCCAAAGATAACTCCTGTGGCGATAGAGAAGCCAGCGAATCGACGAATAGCCAGAGCAGAGATACGACCAAACTCTTCCATCTGAGTCTTAGCAATGCCAACATTATTACTAGCAGACTTAGCAGATTTAGATATGTTGTTGAGTCCCTTTACGGTGGCAGTGGTTGAGCTATTTATCTTACCGAATGAAGTGGCTGCGGACTGAGCTTGCTTGGCTAGACCGCTTACATTTGTAGAGGTTGTGGCACTAGCTGAACTTACCTTGCTGACTGAAGTAGCAAGACTAGACATAGAAGCAGCCGCGCGACTCGCAGCAGGTGCAATAGATAGTAAAGTGGCTTCTATCTTAACTAAATTTTTGTGCAGAGTATTAAGTTGTCTATTGGTATTTTTGTTGAACTTCAGATTGATATTAGCTTTCAAACCACCTCGTAATTGCTTACGGGCTTTAGCTAATACAGTTGGTAGTCCGACTGGACCTTGAATTTGTAGCTTTGCAACTAAGTTAAAGGCTTTACTTGCCATCTATACTCCAGATAAGAAAAAAGGCCACACCGGTAGCGCTATTGAATCTACGCTTTCCGGTATGACCGACTATCCACTTATTCTGCTACGACTGCCTCTGGCTCAGCGACAGGTTCTACTTCATCAGCCTTGGCTTCATCAGCCTTAGCTTCTGACCCATAACTATCCCAGGAGACTGGCTTACCATTCTCGTCCGTGAAGGGAGTGGCTTGAACAAAATAGTCGCCTGACTCAGTCAAACGATTACCGTATCTATCCACCTTCTCACCATCATCATTGATATAGTCGCCGCTCTCTGTATAGCGGGTTCCATCTTCAAGGATTAAGTTGCCTTCCCTATCGGTTAAGGCTCCTTCTTCATTCATAAAGCCGAATTGACGGAGAAATCTATTCTCAGTCAGACCCTTTTCAAAGTCCTTATCAACTCCATATAGGCGGTTTGCCAATGCCTGAGCGCCACTAAAAGCCTCTTCATCTTTAGACCCGTTTAAGTAGTCCTCTAAGCTGTCGTAACGAGGTTTCTTCGTATCATTATACACCAAGCATAGTGATACCAAGCAATTAAACTGTTCGTTTTCAGCCTGTCCCTGGGCACTATTGATATCTAAGCTTTGACGAGGGGCTAGTTTCTTACCCATTTCAATCCTTAGCTTAGCGATACTTATAGCTAGGTCTTTACCCTGCTCCAAGCTAATACCACCAGATACCAACTTCTGCTCTTGGGCAATAAGGTTACGTTGAAGTACCTCTACCTCGGCATCAAGGTTCTCATTGAACAACCCCTGCTCTTTCAGCAAGTCATCTAGCTTTTCCCTCAGTGGGGCTCCTGACTTAGAAGCCTGACCAAAGGCTGTATTGTATACCATTCTCGCTTTTCGATGGTCTTCCAAGGAAGGTTCTACTACAGCGAACTCTACTTCATTCTGGTCCTTACCGTTTTCTTTTACAGTGACCTTGAAAGTGTCTACTACTTTACGTTCCTTACTCATCGTTCGTCTCCCGTGGCTTTACAGTTAGTGTCATCTTAAATCCTTCATACGTCAGCTTGTATCTTGACAACTCATCAAGAGCGTGACGCAATTGGGTATTTCCATTATTGAGAATCTCAGTACGAACAAGTAGCCATGCCTCTAGAGCATCCTCTTGTTCCTTACTTAGCTCTTTACCCTCTTCTAATCCGAACCCCCAGATTTCACCGAAGCGTTCTTCAAACCTCGCTAAGGCACCAATCATAGTGGTCTTAAACTTCTTTGTTAGACTCTTGGCAAAGCGGTCTCTAGAACCTGCCGCAGCTCTCTGAGCATTAGCAGCTACCGTCGCCTCCTTCACCCTCTTGTTCTTTAAGAACGTACTTAGTTCTTCTGGAGATTTCTCCACTGTGTCTTGTCCCATATTACTTTCCTTTGACTTTATCTAGGAACTGTCTCTGATGTTCCGCATGAATCCTAACAGCCTCATCAGGTAGCTTGCTCTGAGAGAACTCCTTACCCTGATTCTTCTTCAAGAACTCAGCACGTTGCTTCTTAACCATCCTACCCTCAAGAGTATTAAGGTCTTCAATCTTCTTAGCTTCTTCTCTATTAGCAACAGGCAAGAAGATTTCTTGAGCATTACTATGCCTACCCTTAGTCATATCATCGCCAAGGCTAGAGTTTTTCTCTTCTTCTCTCTTCTTCTTCTGCACTAACATCCACCCGTCAAACAAGTCGTCATCCTCAACAATATCTTCTGGTGGAGACTCTGGATGCTCATAACAGTTATCATACATCTTACTCATAAGAATAAGATAGCGCTGGTCATCACTTAATAACATAGCAGGAAGACCAAACACATCTTCTTTCTTAGCCCCCCAATAGGAACGCCACGGGTCTGTCCTGGCTATCTTCCTGAACTGGAGAACATCAATCTTGTTAGCACTAGTCTTTCTTACAAGAGCATCAATCAGAGAAAAGTCCATAGAGAATATATCATCCCCTAATGACTTACCATCTGATGTAAACGTACTTGCTGCAATAAGATACTGCGTCTTCAGGAGAGAGGCATGGCCTTCTCTAGTAGCCATATCAAACATATGTCGATAGGCATACATCTCCTCGTATTTTTGCTTTACTGCATTTAGACGCTTGCGAATCTTTTCGCGCTCTTTGAATTGGTATGCAGATTCATAGAGTTGTATCTTAAGTTCTTCGATACTCTTCTCTATTATGGGAAAGTTAGAGTCAACATCTTGGGACACGAAACCAGTTTCAACTAACAGGGCTTTAGCGCCTCTGTCTGTCAACCAGCTTTCAAATCGTGTGCTGTCCATTGACTCATCATATAGCTGAGATGCTCTTAGCTTAACATCTACGGATGGGTTGCATATCTTGTATGATGTTCCTTGGATATCAGCTATGTAATACCCAGACATAATTCGATACAGAATTGTTTCCATCTAACTTTCCTTTGAATCCTAAAGCCAGAATTGTCTACTTGCCCCGCCAAGGTGTTCGTATAGGCTATACTGGGCTATCGCTTCAACTCTGACTACACTATTTATATTATACTCTCTACATAGAAAAAAAGAGAGCGCAGCCTAGATGACTGCGCCCTCTTATTTCATTCTTCTTTATAGACCAGCAGATGAACCAACGTAAGTCACTCTGTCAACCCACCATGTTGCAGAACTTGCGTGAGTATCGCCACTGTGCAAGACGGTAAAGTCATTGAAAGTGGTATACGTGTAAGTTACTGAAACATTTCCACCACCAGCATCTCCACCAGCATAGTTCACTGAGGATAGCTTGTTGTTATCACCCAAGAAGATACGAGTACCTTCACAGGTAGATAGGCGAATAGAACGGTTGCTTAGATTACCGCCATCATCACATGGATGAGAGCTAGTATTCAAGATACCTTCTTCGGTTACTGAAACCAAGTCACCAGAGTGAGAAGTAACTTCAAACTCACAGGTTACTTCGATTGGGAATGTAACATACTTATGGTATGGTCCTTTGCGGCCCAGCTCATTAATGTTTTCACGGCCCAAGTCAGCAGAGACGGAAATACTTCCAAGGTGAGCGCCAAATTCGGTGCCACCATCCATGTTCCAGCCACTTGCATGGATACCAGGAATCTCTTGTGGGAACAAGCAAACATCGACACCAGAGATGCCAATTGCTATGTTACCAGAACCCATCATCAAGTCTTGACGACGATTCACACCACCAGAACCAGTAGGAGCATCATCATTACCAGTTACGGAAGTGACGTTGATACCTGTAGGGTCAACTAGTGTTGCGGTTGCATTAGGGTCATTAGCCCATACCTTATGGTTTCCAACTAGGGTAACATCTTCACTGAAGTTGTCATCAAGTGGGAAGTTATAGGCTAGGGACGATACATACATACCAGAACATGCGGCAGCGGAACCAGCGGCTCCACTTGCAGACTCTTGTGTATCATCATAGATAGCCAGTTCAACTGTGCTTCTTGCATTTGAACGACCAGCCAGTGTTGGGGATGTTCCTTCGGTGGTTGCCAAGTGATAAATCAATGGGAAACCATCAAGAACCTTTGTTAGTGTGACCTCAACATCTGGAAGGTCTTCGATGTTTTCGTAGATAGCCAACTGACCTAGCTCGAAGACTTGCTCCAAGTTGAAGTTAGTAGCTATACCTACGGACTGTACACCGTGGACAAAGTTAGCAAGACCAGCTACGTCATGCTCTTTGATACCTACGGCTTGAACAGCATAGAAAATACGCTTATTTGCCATTAGAAAACTCTCCCTTTGGGAACTTTAATTAGTACATTGCAATGGGGTTACACTCGATAATACACCGGAACCTTAGATTTGTCCGGTAAGCACCTCTGTGGTGATTCTAACCACACCTTCATATAGGTTAGGATGGATAGCTGCAACGTCTTCCAACACCACATCACTAAAGGTACACTTATCCCATCGGTAGCCTGTACCATCAGCAATCAGGTCAGGATACACGTTAGAATTAGCTAGGTCTCCGTTAGGCTGGAGGGGCCAAGCATCAGCTTGATTGACTAGGTTGCTACTGAACAACCAGATAACCTTGTCTCGCTGATACCTTAAAGTGTCTAGTATTTGGTTTCTTGTGAAGGAGTCTTCCGCGATAACATGACAAATGACATCTTGGAAGTTGGCTAGGGCTTGGCTACCAAGCTCAAAGCCCCTAGCATAGCCCCTAGGAGCCGCCTCTAAAACAATACAGGGCATTTGAATACGATGCTGCCCATTTACACTCCAACTGCCTCCGGTCGCGTCAGCCTGTAAGAAGTCTGAGTTGTCACCCTGTAGGGAAGCAAACTGTAACTCCCTAAACCAGTGAGCCTCTGCCATAGTATACACCTGAACCCACCTAAATGAGTATTGTGCCTCTACGTCTGCGGTTGCTGATTGAGCGCTATTGAAAACTATCCTACCAAGAGAGTAGTCTACTGAGTAAAGTGAGGAGCTAACTATAACACCATCTACATAGACAACTGGGACTAGCGGATTATATGTGGCATCATCATTTGGGGAAACATAGTTTACGCTCTGCTCCCAAACCCAATCCTTCCTAAACCCCTCATATACTGTATAGTTAGTGAACGCTCTGTCTGTAACAGCCCTTAGCTGCCAGGGTGTAGTCGCCTTAGCGAAGGTGGTATTGCTGCCCCCACCAGGGACATATGTGACATTGAACCACGCTCCACTCTTAGCTAGAAAAGCCCAGTCTAACCACATCTTAAGGTTGACTTCCAGCTCATTCATTAGGAGTGGTGTGCCTAGAGCATCCGGTACTAGTTGAAATTTTTCGGGATTGAAACGAGTCATTACTTAACCTGCCTTTTTAGTTCTTTTTCCATAAGGGGTTCTATCTGTGTTGCTACCTTTTCTAAGACACGGGTAACAAAGTTATTCCCTTTTGTGCCCGCAAACTCTGGAGGTACTCTCCATCGCTTCCCCTTACCCTTAATCATGATAGCCTGTCCAGTACGAGAGCGACCATGATGTCTAACGCTATACGATATATCATACTCCCTTATAATTATACGGGTTCCATCTATTAACAGCCACTGTAGCCAAGGCAATACCTCACCCTTCTCAGTGATTAACCTTGCAGCAGGAAGAGAAAGTACATCACTCCAGTCGCTTCTAATAGAGGTAATCTTCAAAGAAGCCTCTAGTGTGTCACCAGATAAGCGGGCCTTAGTCACTTTAACCTTAATGCTATCAACCCATAGATTGATGATTGTGACCATCCTAGCGTCTCCATCAGGTAGTCCAAGCTCAGCCCGTAGCTTACCCCGTGAAAGAGATATAAACTCAGGACTCTCCATTAGACCTTTCTTTAACAAGACCTTTAACCGTGACTGAATCCGAACACTAGCCTTAGTTAGAACTCCTTCTATTCTGGCCTTGATAGCCTTCATAATCTTGCGAGTAGCAGTGGCATCGGATTCAAGCTCAAGGGACCATGCGGTCATCTTAGCCATATTTAACCACCTATCTTCTTCCACATAGTGGCGACATGAGTGCTAGCACCCAGGCCACATGGTTCTGGCTCCCCATATCTAACAAAGGTGTGTCGTACTTTAGCTTCGATGTCTGTGTCCACCACCATTCTGTCTGCCTGCTTTAACAGGACTACTCCAGAAATCATTGAGAGGGTCTGGATGAACACCTCTGGTGAGTGTACTAGGGCATCTGCAAAGGACGACTTTATCCAGCTTTTGGAATCCCAAATCACCATCATGTTGACAGTGGTAGTTTCCTCATTAGGAGTAACACCGGAGTCAGGTAGTGCAAACGAAGGCTGACCAAAAGGCATGGAGCCAGCAGGCTTATTGCCGATTGGGTCAACGATAGTTGTTGGGCTGTTCGTATTGTAGAGGGAACCCTCAAAGATGAGGCGGCATGTGACGGTAAGTGCGTCATCATAGAGCAGTGCATCTATCATGTTCTGATGCAGTGTCTTCATCTCAGCGGTGATTATCCCAGAAAATGGGTTAGGCATATTAAGCTCCTGAAGAGTCTGCGTCTACTAAGTAATAATCTAATTCTACATCAACCCCTGAGACTTGGCCTTGGCCCTCGGCACGGAACCATAAGTCAGTTAGTGTCTTGATTTTAATGTGACTCTTAAACTCTTTTACTACTGGAGCTTCCAGTTCTTCGGCTGACCAGATAATTCGTCTTGGTTGAAAAGGGTCTGCTATGGTTAGAATCCCCTCTCTTTCGTATAGAACTATGTTAATAGGTTTGCTAGCTTTCGGGATAACTGCTAGCCTTGTGATATATGCAACCTTTCCTAGTGGTACAGACAAAAAGCCATTCTGAGCTTCACCGAATCCATATTGAACAGTTGAATCCGCTGCTCCTTCTATACCTTGCATCAAGGCGAGTAAATCACCATTGGCAAAAGTAGCATTCGTGACTCGGACTTCTATGTCACCTCGATGGCTCCCACCGTAAGTTCCCACCTCCTCATTGTGAACTATATTGACTCGAATATAAGTCAAAGCACTTTCTACAGGTGTTGTTCCACTCAGAGCAAGGACTTCGCTTTGGTCTGCGCCAGTAGCAGACAGGCCATGTATTTCTACTGATTGAAGACCTAGCCCCGCCGCAGTATCAGCAGCATGACTACTGACTACCTTCACCTTAGCAGCAGCAGTCTGCCAGTTGATGTTTCCACCACCAGCCCATACATCTTCAAAGACTGCACTTTGTAGGGCATTATTATGACCGAAGATGAACTCTGCACTCTGTCCTACTATGTGAATACGAGCAGTATCTAGTTCAAAACTGTTTGTTGGCCTTACTGCTTGAGCTTCTGTTTCAGCAGGTAGAATAGAGTTTAGCTCGTGACCTAGAACGATGTCGGCATTATTAGAATACTGAACCTGGATAGAAAGGTTGGTAGCTTCGGTAGTTCCATTAACATACTTGATGCGGAAATACTTCTCGACAATGTTCCACATATGCGGAGTTGCGAAGCGAGTATCAGCCCAATCCCTTGTTGGTCCACCCCAATTCACATTATCGTGTGAGACCTCCATTGTCAAAACACCATCAGTTGCATTATCAGACTTGATTGCAACACCAATTCTAGCGTATGCAGTTACATCTTCTCCTACGCCCTGAAAAGTAGCTCCTGCTGCTAAAGTAGCAGCATCCCTACTATTAAATGATGTTGTGGATATCCTATTCCCTGCGGTCTCACCACTTGCAGAGTCTACAATAACGTGGGGAGTCCACTCCTCACCAACCTTAGTATATTTTTGTTCAATAGTCATACCAATCTCCTAGATTATGTGGCGGCATCACCCTGATAGTAACGAGGGTCGTCAAACCTAGTATCATACTTGTCATCAAGATTAGTAATTAGGTCCGTCTCAGAACCATCACCATCACGACTCAAGCGGAATAGTGCAAGGGAACCCCTACCACCAGTAGCCACGGTAATCTTACCGACAGCAGCACTTCCAGTAGTTCCTGCACCTGTGTTTAGAATGTCATTAGCCATGTTTAATATCTCCCATGATGT
>TARA_R110000803_G_scaffold48216_1_pt1 | contig 11868 bp, 14 predicted proteins | sample TARA_R110000803 | Tara Oceans TARA_R110000803 (sample SAMEA4397772) | marine metagenome | biome: Polar Biome; feature: [SRF] surface water layer (ENVO:00010504); material: water (ENVO:00002006), including particulate matter (ENVO:01000060) such as... | depth 5 m | reverse complement strand
AATAGTGACTTTGTTACCGTCTGCGTCAAATGCACCAGTGGTGTCATTAACTGTAACAACCTGTGGATATAATTTATAAATTGCTAAGTGGTTCATGCCGCAATCTCCATAACAGTCATTCTAATTTGAGCGCTTGTTCCTCCATAGCTACTGGAATGACCTCCACCATTAGCATAAACAGTACCCGAATCTATACCCGCTCTAATTTGAATATTTCTAGTTGCTGTGCTCCCAGCATCATAGAGTTCGTTAATAGAGGTGTAAGCTGCGTTTAAAGAACTTCCAAAAGAATCATAATACCAAGTACCAGAATTAGCAGCTACATAAGTTGAACCGTCCCACAAAGCAAGCCAGCAAATATTTGCTGTGTTTGTTCTTTCACTAATAGCAACTGAGCTTGTCTGCACCAAAAGTTTGCTAGAGGCAATAAGAGGTGTAAAACTCAGGCTAAACACCTGCGCTCCATTAGTAATAACAACAGGAGTTCCATTTGTACTTCCTGTAACTAATCCTTGTAACACGGTAGATTGAACCTGCAACACCTTACCCACACCAGCGCCGCCCTGTAGCGCCATTGTCCCAGCCTCATCAGGCAACACAAGTGTTCTATTAGTATTCCCATTCGGCGCTGCAATGGTGAATACGCCTGTTCCAGTTTCCCCGCCTTTAATTGCTATATTGCTCATGGTTGTCCCTCATCCGATGGAAAGACTTCAATAACAGGGTTTGGATTGGTAAACACACCGTCAGAATATAACCAGCCCGGCCCAGCAAACATTTCTGAAATAGCTACTGCTCCTTCTTCCAATCCCTGTGGTGTGCCTATTGGCTGCTCTGCGTACTCTATGGCATTTAAAACAACACCGTTTTTTACAATTGCATATCTTTGCATTTTGTGTCCTTAAAAATAAGCCGTTACGATAATGATTCCAGACGCACCAGCGCCGCCAGCGTAAGTATTAGACCCACCGCCACCGCCTGCACCCACGGCATAGGCGTATGTTGCCAATGGACTTGGTAGCCACGCTTTAACGTAACCACCCGCTGAACCCGCTGCCCCCGGAGGTGCTGCGCTAGAGTTACCACCACCACCACCACCTGCGCCAGAATTTGCAGCGCCTGCACCACCTGTGCCACCGCCAGAACCACCAGACGCACCACCACCGCCAAATGGGTTGTTACCACCGCAGCCGCCCGGACTATTGCCTACTCCGTATTGGCTGCACATACCAGCCCCGCCATAGAACGCTATGCCAGTAGCGCTGCCTTTTGAAGCACTACCACCGGAGGATGCTGAATATTGACCGCCAGCGTTACCACCATTGCCCTGCAACAATGACGTTCCAAATGTCGTATTACCACCACCGCCACCGCCTCCAGCGTATGACCCGCCACCCGCACCACCAGAACCACCCCCACACATTTCAACCATTAACTCTCTACAGTTGGCTGGAGTTGTATAAGTTCCACTTCCGGCTGTGTATATGGTGACTGTTGGGAGAACCCTATTTGAGGCTGTTGTTACAACAGAACCGCTAGCCGTCATGTCATCAGTTGACGTTAAGTCAGGTGTTGTAATCCCTGTCGTACCGTTTAATATAATTGTCATATTTATTCCTTAAACGATGACCCAACGAGAACCCGTTGGTACAGTTACTGTTATGCCACTAGCAATAGTGACAGCCCCAAAAGTTCCAGCATTGCGTCCCGCTGTAATTGTGTAGTCTGCTGTGACGACCTGTTCGTTTTCCCAGAAGATACCGTTTTTAGCCCCTGCTTCTAAAGGCGCTCCACTCACCGTGAAGGAGGCAGCATCCATGTTGCCAAGAACATTAACTGCTGCTTGAAACGTACCGCCAGCGGCGCGGGAGACTACGTCGGCGATTAAAAAGTTACCAAACGCGTCAATTACCAGCTCGTCGCCAGTGGCCGCACCAGTGACCAGCGTCACTGTAACGCCGTCTGTGGCTGTGTAGTCGTCGCCGGGGCGTAGCCGCACGCCGTTGAGAGTTACGAGCAGCGAAGGGGCTGTGTAGTTCAGACTAACGCCGTTTGCATCGTTACCCACAAACGCTGTTTGCCCCGAAGTTGCTACAAACTCGTAGGTGGCCAGCGTTCCAACAGAAGCACTTGAAGCCGCAAGCCACCCAGAAGCTGCGTATATATTCATCACACCGTCGGTGGTGTTGAAATACAGAGCGCCTACAATCAGCGCGTCGCCATCGTTGTCGAGGGCTGGGCTAGAAGCTTTGGCGCCAAGGTAACGATCATCAAAGTTATCGAGTAGTGTTGCAGCAGACGCCGCAGACTGCGCCGCCGACACTGCGCTAGCCGCCGCGTCAGAAGCTTGGGTAGGAGCATCAAGAATCGCCGATATATTAGAGGCGACCGTCGTTACATCAGCGTCTATACCTGCGACAGCGTTGATATTTGTAGCGTTAGCTACCGCAGCGTTAATGTTGGCGGCGTTGCCCGCGACCGCTGTGACGTTGCTAGCTATGCCAGCGACGGTAGTTACATTCGCTGCGATGCCTGCCACCGTTGTTGTGTTAGCTGATACGCCCGCCACTGTGGTGACTGCAGCGTTGACACCCGCCACTGTGGTGACTGCGGCGTTGATGCCTGCCACAGTCGTGATGTCGGTCGCGTTAGCTACCGCAGCGTTGATGTTGGTGGCGTTAGCCACCGCAGCGTTGATGTTCGTCGCGTTGCCCGCAGCTGCTGTGACGTTGGCGGCGTTGCCTGCAACCGCTGTAGCATCTGCAGAGATGCCCGCCACTGTGGTGACTGCGGCGTTGATGCCTGCCACAGTCGTAATGTCGGTCGCGTTAGCTACCGCAGCGTTGATGTTGGTAGCGTTGGCCGCCACAGCGTTTACGTTGGCTTCGTTGGCAATCGACAGGGCCGCGCTATTAGCTGACTCCGTAGCACTGACGACTGCCTCATCAGCCGCCAGACGAGCCGCCGCTAGCGAGTATTCGATGGCCGCCGCGTTGACACGCAGTGCTACTGGGTCGCCAGCGTTCCATGCGTACGCAGTGGTGTTGTCCTGCGCGCGGACCACAGTCATCGTGTCTACTACCCGAGCGGTAACCTTGACAATTTCACGCTCGAGCGAGACGTTTTCCAGCGTTATGTAGAAGAAGTCGCCAACGACAGTGATCGCGGGAAACCTCGCGCCGTGGCCCGGGTCAACCGCGATGGTTGTAGCTACGTCGTCAATGCCAGTCGCCAGCAATGACTGCGCAAAGTTGGTGAATAAAATATTGGCCATTTAATACCTCAAGCGAAAGGTCGCATTACTACAGAAAGATCGTCTGTGTTGTAACCGCGCTGTGCGCGGTCCCGAGCTGCTGCAAGTAGCTGTGTCCACTGCCGCCCGTGGACTGCCGCGAGCTTGGGGTCTCCCCAGTTGCGGCCTTTCATAAGCAGCAGGTCATACAAGACGCCGTGGAAAATAACGCGCTGAAACTCGTCGTAGATGTTGGCATCCCAGACGGTCGCCGACAGTGAGGGGCGCAAGTAGCCGCGCAAATTCAAAGTTCCGACTACGTCGGGTATGGGCGCCAAAAGCATCTGCCCCAACGTAGCACTGGTTATGTACTGTGGTGCCCCAGAAGTTTGCTCTGGCCAGCTGGGAAAGCGAATTTTAACTGTGTCAAGCTTCTCCCACGACAAGACAGTCTTCTGTCCGTCTATTAGGGTAAACCCGCTAGTGATGTCCGTGCAGGTGGCGTAGTCCACGGGCGGGCTCATGTCATACGCCACTTGGCCAACCACCAAGGTTATGGGCGCGAAGTCTTCGTGCCACACTTTCGCGCGCTGGCACATATCAGAAATAACTTTGCGAACAGTCCGTGCGATGACGGGGTCAGGGCAGCCGGGAATATACGGGCTCAAATCATCAACCATGTCGCTAAAGGCAACCGTGCTCGTAGGGCTGTAACTGGTCATGGGTTACCTTTACTATTTAGATGCGGAGACACCGCCATCCGGCGCGTCTGCAATCTTCCGCGACAACAACCCGCTGGCGAGCGCCGTAGTGTAAGACTCTTGGAACATTCGCGCGCGCCCGGACTCGACGTGCTCCGCGTCGAGGGATTCCATGAGCCAACACACGCCGTCTAGTACAACGGGAAAATAGGCATCGCTTAGAGCAACAGTGTCCGCTGCCACGTAGTTGGGTAAGGTCTGTGCGTACGCTACGACTAAGCTCTCACCGCCCGCAGACGCGGGGTACACAAAGAAACGATTTGGGTCTTTGGCCGCGCGCATCCAGTTGGTGGTGGGGCCCGCGTCGCCTGCGCGCCACCGGGGAAACATTACATCCATGGCTTGTTGGTCGATCTCTTTTGGCACTTGGCCTTCTGAGTTCGTCAACACGTCCATGAGTCGCATGGATTCCGCCGGAGCGCTTTGCAGGGCCCCGGGGACGGTGACCAGCGTGGTTACCGTAATAAATAAATCGGGGCGAACCACCAACATTCTCTTCAGAACTTGGTTGGCTTTGCGCACGATATAGTCGTCGCTGTACCGGTACGGAACCAGTTCGTCGAGTAGCAGCTCGCGGGCTTCTACGACTATATCAGCAACAGTAAAGCTCATGGCAGGCCCCGTGAAGCCTCGTGGCTGAGGTCGTCCGCGTCAAACACGATGGGGCGCTTTGTTAGCGTCATACCCTTTTTCTTGTCTGGTTTAGCGGGGGCCACGGCTGCAGGCGCTGCTGCTTTGGGCGCGCGCTCAGGGTAGGCTTCTGCCTCGGTAACTTCTTCGCAAACCGCGTCGCGGGCGATTATGGGGTTCCATTCGTAGATGGTCCCATCAGTTTTGTGTCTAAGGTATCGCATGGTTCGTCTTTCGTGAAGGTAAGACACGGTCGCGAGACCGTGTCTTATTCTACCTGTCTCGGCCTTCGGCGTATAGCCCCCAACCGAAAGAAGGGAGCCGAAGCTCCCCCCTACTTACAGCGTAATGACCGCCTGCACCAAGGCTTCACCCTTGGTAACTTTGTAGCCGTACACTTGCAAGCCACGGATGATGTTACCGAAAGTGGTTTCAGCGCGGAGGCTTTCCATTTCAGTCATCTGTGACGCGAAGGTCAAGCCCATCTTGTGGCCAGCAACAATGTCGAACTTGCCGCTAGACACGTTCAAGTTGTGGCTCACGTAGACGGTGAAGCGGTCGATCATGCCCAAGCGACCATTGCGCAAAATAGACGCATTGTCACCAGTGATTGACGCGTCCTTCAAGTCAGACTTCTTAACCAAACCAGCCATTTTGGCGGGGATGACGATGAAGCGGCCTGCTTCAGGGGCGTTGGCTTCGTCCAACACAGTGCCCATATCAACAATCAAGTCCAACACGTTGGTCTTGGTTATGGCTAGTGGGGCGGCTGTGGTACCCAAGTCGAAGTTGGCGGAGATACGACCGGCGGTTGCACCCTTGTTGGTGGCAGCGATGCCAGTCAACATACCAGCTAACACGTTCTGGTCGATCTTGATCTTCATCTTCTCAGATGCGTCACGTGACCATGTATCCATCAGTACGATGTCGGCCTGAACTTTGTCCACGTCGTCTTCGATAGCAGCAAAGTATTCGCCTTGGTCGATGACCAACTGAACCTTTGGCTTGTCAGGACGCTCAACAGTCAAGGTCATGCCTTTTTCGTACGAGCGGATGGTCAAGTCAGGAGTGGTACGGATGTTGACCGTATCGCCCATGGACTTGATTTCACCTTCGTAGTCAGTGTTGGCAATAGCGGCCAAGACAGTGCTGTCGTAGAAGTTCTCGATCAGTTTAGCTGACCAAATCTCAGGGATGAAGTTGCCGCTGTAAGCGACCGCGCCGTTAGCGCTGTTTAAAGGAAAAGCCATTTTAGGACTCCAAAAGAAAAAAGAAAGTTAAGCGGCGTTCAGGACAACTCGTCCCTCCCGCTGGGCCAAAAAGATATCGCTCTCAATGCTACGCGCTGCTTCCTCATTGCCTTTGTACTTGCCGTCCATCTTGTCTTTGAAAAAGCCGGTGATATCTTGACGAGTCCACATCTTTTTCTCGGCTTGCGACGGAGGAGTTGTACCGGATACGCGACCCGGAGCAATCTGCCTCTCAAGTTTCGTGGCGTTAGAGGTTGCAGCTGCAACAGCGGGAGCGGCTGCAAAACCGGTCTCACGCTTCCAAGTTTCGAAGACACTCACCACACGGGACAGATCGAGGTTGTTGTGTGCGTCAGTCAGGAGGGTCTGTCGCTGTAGACCGGATAAAGGGTCTAAGGACAGCAACCAGTCGTGGAACTTAGGTAGTTCGTTGACCGCCTGCCAGTCTGGCACACGTGAAGATAACGACGCGTAAAACTGCTCGTGGGTAGTCTGTGCCTGTCGGTTAGCAACTTGCTGAACCATAGGTACGACGCCCTGAAGCTCGTCAATTCGCCCCATCAGTTGCTGGACAGCTTGTGCCAGAGGGCCAACCTCTTCGCGGGTGACACGGCGCGCAAAGTCGACCATGTCCTCACCGTACTCGGACGTATCCTTGTCGGTGATGTGCGAAGTGCGTTTGGCGCTCTCCGTGGGTGCTGCCTGCATCTGAGTGAGCAACTGCTCCATATTGGTGAGTCGGCTCGTGGTGTCGTCTAACTGGCGCTTTTGCGCGTTATAGACACCTTGGAGCGAACGCCAACGTTGAGCATACGTGTTGTTGTTCTCGTCTGTCTGTTCGGTGTTGTCGGGGGCGTTGTTGGATGCAACCGCTTGAGTATCCGGCTCTCCGCTAGCTTCATCTTGTGAGCCGTCTCCGCCGGTTTCAGAATCACCCGCATCAGAGGATTTATCTTCGCCGTAGAGTTGCTCCGAAATGATTTTCGCGTTGTCGACTTGCTCTTGAAGTTGAGTTGGTAATGCCATTTTGTACCTTGCTTTCTGCTAAGGAGTTAAGACCGTATGAGCTGCCGAAATTCGGTCAGACACTGCACCCGGCCTTTGTAGGTGCTAAAGTGTTCTTGGGCGCCGTTTGACATAGATTCCAACTCGGCAACGCGAAGGCGGTCGAGCAAATCCGAAAAGTGCGGATATTGCTTACCGATCTGCTTGAGCAGCTTTGCGTCGTCGTCTGAAACCAGAAATCTCACGGTTAAAACACCTCTAAAGTTAGTTAACTATACAACAAAGCAGGCCGTTGTCAAGAGCCACCTTTGCCGGTTATTTGGTTAGAAACAATGTTACCTTGGTCCCCGCCACCCTGTGGGTTGCCGTCGGGCCCTACTTCGGATGGCGCAGGTGTGGGAGCCTGCCCACCCTGCTCGGCTTGCATTGCTGCTTGTTGCTCTTGCGCTTTGCGCTCCATCTCTTGGCGTATCTCGAGCTGCTCGTTTGTTGGCACGATGTCGTCCACAGGCATCGAGAGTCCCTTTGCCACTTCGCGTAGGATAGCCGCGCGGCCCAAAGGTCCGACAATCTTGGCGTCGATTGGGTTTGCCGTTGCTTGTAGAAACTCGACTCGGCGGACGTTGAGTTGCTCGCGGTTTGCAAGAGTAACTGCGCCACGGGCAATAATCTCACAATCGCCTTTGATCGAGGGGTCGTCAATGTACTGCATGTTCCAGTTGTACTGGGCCTGTACGATGGGGCCGATCACGTCAAAGTCGATGTGCATGATGGTCTGGCGGATGCCTTTACCAGCGGAGCCCATTAACATAGACAGCCCAGACGCCGTGCGGCCTGCGCCACCCACAGCGCCGTCTCCGTACACATACGCGGGTATACCCGACTGCTCGTCTGCCATGCGGGCGAACTGCCCGTACACGCCTAAAAGCGCGCCACTGCGGTCATCTGGCTGATTAAAGCGCACTGCCGCTTGGCCAGAGCCAAGGGGGTCAGACACGGTCTGCCAAATCTTCCATGGGTAGAGCTGAGTAACTTTCTCGCCTTCCGCCAAACGGTCGACGCTAACCTCGACCTGTGGGCCAGAGGCCAGTCCCATGTTGTTGGCCAGCGCGCGAGCGGCGGCGTTGCACATAGACTGTACGTCTTCAATAAGCTCTGGGTAACTAACACCCCACAACGCGCCGGGGCGCTTAACCGCCGAGGTCATGCGGTAAGGCTTGTCACCCAGTGGGTCATAGTTCAGTGTGGCCTTGATAACCCAGTTACCAACTAACCACACACATGCGTCGTACATCTTGGCCGCGTCAGGCACTTCTTCAGCGTCTAGGCCAAAGTCTATCAAGTCTTGGCCGCTCACAGCGCCCCAAAACTCTAAAGCGTCAAACTTGGTGCTGTCTTGGCGCCAAATACTAAACTTGTTCTCAAGCTCAGCCTTGGTGTACTCCGCAGAGAACAACGAATCTGAAGTGCTGCCCTCGACCAACACCGCGCGAATCGCGCCGTCGTCGTAGCCGGGAACACCTAATAAGTCTGCCAAATCAGCTTTAGACAGGCGGTGGTGCTCAATGCAGTAGCCTTCTCGTAACTTTGTAACACCCGGCTCAGGGTAAAACCTGAAAGGGTCTACCCTACTATACGTGGGTATTAACTTCTCTCGAACGGCTGGTGCGTAGCTGCCGTCGGCGGCTTGTTCCCACTCGAGCTGCTTAACACGCCGCACGGTTGGGCCTTTTAGAACGGCTGCTGGGTATGTAGATAGGTCGCTGATAAAAGCGTTGAACCCGTCGACCATGCCACCCTCAACGAACTGGTCGCTGATTTGGCGCTTCATGCGCTCGGCGCGGTCGGCGGAGTCTTCCATGAGCTTGATGCGGATGTCTTCGCGCGCTTGCTCCTCGAACGTCTCCATCATGACTGGGTCTAGCGGCTGGTTGTTCTCAATCGCCTGAATAACATTCTGCGACACAAGCTGATTTACCTTGGCCTTGTAGTCCGGAGGCATGTCGGGTAGCGGGGTCGGCTTCAGATCAAACGGGACCATGCCCTCGTCCAGCAAAATATCCCGCAGCCAAGACTCAGCGCCACGGCACTTGGTCTCAGTCAGCATCATAAATATCTCGGAGCCGCCGGTCTTGCGTATGTCCGCTTGCTTATCGGGCTCGTACGTACCGGTGCGCTGTCGCAACGCTCGCAACATGCCACGCTCGATTGGTTGTTTCGCGTCTCGTGCGGCTTCCCAACACTTGCGCACATAACCAGCCAAGCCGGATAAAACCGGAATCTGTTGACGCTCTGCGGCTTCGCGCGCGCTGCGCGTAGCGGCATCTTCAGCGTCAAGTTGCGTGTTTGACTTGACGATCATGAGTCCTGCCATGATTAGTCGTCCTCTGAGTGCATAGCCTCTTTAGAGACAATATCAATAGCGTGGTCACAGCTGTAGCCTTGCTCCACGAGCTTGGCGGCTTTTTGCAGGCTAGCTTTGCTAGTCAGCGCCATTTTTTTGCTGGAAGACTCGTTGATAGCTTCCATGTATAGCTTGCCACCAGTGACTGTTTTTGCGCCAACTTTCTGGCCCATATAGCCGAAAATAGCGCGTTTAGCGGTGATACCTGACTCGTCCATCTTGGGATTGTCAGAGTAAAGCGTATAAGGTTTAGTAGCCATGCGGCCTCCACGGTTCGGGTGTACCTTGACAGATTTTACACCTGTTATATCATTTGTCTAGTATTATGTCCAGCCACTCATATCCGCTGTTGCTATTACGTGCGCCTTGCGCTTCGTAAACCTGCCGCCTTGTTGGGCGTCTGCGTGTAAAGCTAGATACTGCATAGCATCAGCGATGTGTGATGCGTCGTTCTTCTCGGGCTTGTCTTCCAACTCCCCGTTTGTCTTTAGCTTGTACCGGTACTGACCTCGGAACGCGTTAATCAGTGGGCGACAGCTTGGGTCCACAAGTAGCCCCGCGCCGGTATCCACCTGTCTATTCAGAAACTGCTCGACTGCGGTAATCCGAGCGACGATACTGTTCGTATAAGCAGGTTGCGCTTGGAGACCTTCTTGGTCTAAGATGTCATAGACGGTTTTCTCATCCGTTTGCGCCCGCGCAGTTCCAGCCGGGTCGCCAATAACTAGGATAGGTGCGCCCGGAAATTCCTGCGCAAGCTCCGGTTTCAGGATAGTCCGCACGAAACGAAGCAGTCCCATGCCGTCTGCGGTGAGCGATCTGTATATCAGCAGGCGCCCGCGCGCGTCTAACTGGCCAATGACCGCCGACGGATTCAAGCCGAAGTCCATGCCGATAAGCACTGGGCGAAGTCCGTTCAAGATCGGCATCAGCGGTTTCTTAGCTACGTGGAAGTCCAGCTCAAAGCTGCGGAACACTGGCTGCCCCGCCAAGCTTTTGCCAAACTTCGAGTGTATGTACACATCTATATAGTCTTGTGTCTTGCCTTTTGCCAAATTGTCGTAGTAATTGCTTGGCAGGAGGTGCACCCAGTCAGCGTCAGGACTCAATCCAGACGGCTGTATGGTCACGTGAGCATTATCTGGTGGGTCTATCAGTATCTTTTCCCAGAACGTATCCATATCCGGCGGGTTCGACATCCCCCACAGGTGGCTGTTCGCCGTCCCGTCGTCGGTGACACACCCTTGGATGGGGTTGCCCTTGGCGTCGTTGCCCCACTCTTCCCGGTGTGGCACCATCATGCCATCAGGATAACGACCCAGACGACCTTGGAGTGCCTCGAACACGTCCTTGTTAATTTCCCGGAACTCGTCCAGCACGGCAAAGGATGCCTGCAGTGACAGCAGTCGACGCACGTCGTTGGAGTCGTCCAAGCCTCGAAACAAGACTTCGCACTCCACATCGTCCAGTTTCAGGAAGAACTTGTACTCCGATTTCAGAAACGACCCAGCCATACCATCTGGGAACCATTTCAAAAAGTCCGGTATCGAAGTGTCTCGGAGCTGCTCTCGTGTATTCCTGACCCACACACAGCGCGACCGGCGTACCCCATCTTTGCATGGCGCCATGCGTTTGGCATGGTACAGAATCTTAACAATCCCGGCTGTTGTCTTGGTCGACCCTACTGGTCCACATACTAGTGACAGGAAGTCCTCTGCCAAAAAGAACGGTACCAGTGTAGGAACTGGCGAAAAGTTTGTGCTCACAGATAGTCATCCCCGGCGTATTGGTACGAATCAGGCTCATCCAAGAATATGCCTGTCTCTTTCTTGACCTTGGTCGGAAGGGTAAACGTGGGCACGTCCACAACATCTGCGTCAGCTAGTTTCTGCTTGGCAGTGGTCGGCACAGCTCCGGGTATGTTAATAGTGATACTAAACCCGGGCCCAGATACAACTTCGGTGTTTTTACGCGGCTCGAGGTCGCCCCACTTGACCAAGTTCTCCACGACTTTGGCACGCACAGCGGCGGGCACGTCGGGGTCTCTGGCCATGTGGAATGTATCAGCAAGTAGTTCTTCAGCTAGTATGCGGCACTTCGCGGCAAAGGAAAACCCTGAGTCGGTCAACTCTTTGACGTACGTAGTTACATACCCGGTGAAGGTCGGGTTGGTTTGTATGGCAGCGTATTCCTGCTGGGTAATGCCCTCAGCAGCTAGAACCTCATGCGTTGGGGCAGCAGCACCAACCTGATTTCTTGCGATAGCTAAAGCTAAATCCCTAAGAAATACGTCCGCGCTAATAGAGCGGTTCATGCTGGCGAATGTACCATAAAAGCGGGGCTAGCGTGTAAATTTTATCTGGCTGATATGTTAAAGAGATAATAGACTTGTAAAAAATAGGGGGCGCTTTACGGTAAAGGGATATATATACCCCGGGGGGGTGTCGACTTGACGGGTGAGGGGGGTGGGGGGTACCCCTTCTACTATCATCAAAGCTTGGCGTCTAGGCCAGCCAGCCTTTACTACTATCATGTAGCCAGCCCTTCAGTATGCGACAGTGCCAGCCTGACTACTATCATTAACCC
>TARA_R110000803_G_scaffold69835_3_pt1 | contig 11876 bp, 10 predicted proteins | sample TARA_R110000803 | Tara Oceans TARA_R110000803 (sample SAMEA4397772) | marine metagenome | biome: Polar Biome; feature: [SRF] surface water layer (ENVO:00010504); material: water (ENVO:00002006), including particulate matter (ENVO:01000060) such as... | depth 5 m | reverse complement strand
TCCGGCATCAGGTCCGCCATCATGTCGCGCGCCCGGGATGTTTCGGTTTCGAAATGGGCGAGATGCTCGCTCCAGAACGCGGCCGGGGCGTCCGCGGGATCGTCGATGAAGAGTTGCTCGATCCGGGCCGTCCGGTCGGCTGGCGGCATCCAGGTGAGGGTCAGATAGCAGTCGGTCTCAAAATGACGCCCGTGTTCTTCGAACGCCGCGCGCCGCTCCTCATCGACCAGCCAGGCGGCGGGATCTCGCCAGGTGCTTTCGGGATAGGTGACGGACGGCCTGCGGTCGGCTTCGATATGCAGGGCCCAGCCCGAGCCGAACCGGCTGAGGAGATTGTTCATACGGGCTGTGACCGCGACCAGTTCTTCCGGCGTCGAGCTTTCCAAGTCGGGCCCGCGATAGGCAATCGTGCGCTGCAGGCTACCATCCTTGTTGAGGACAATGCCGGGCGCGATGAGGCAGGCCCATTTCAGGTGGTCTGCGAGGGCAGTCGGCCGGGCACGGTATTCACGAAGGTTCAGCATGCGTAATAGCCCCTTGTCCTTATGTGCCGGATCAGCACGTCGGCAAATTGCGGATCGCGCCTTGCGGCAAACACGCAGATGCCCTGCGCCACGATCCAGAAGACGAGCCCCACGCCCCAGAGCTGCAATCCGATGCCGAGCGCGGCGGCCAGCGTGCCATTGACGATCGTCGCGAGCCTTGGCGCCCCTGCGAGCAGGATCGGCGCTGTGAGCGAGCGATGGACCGGCACGCTATAGCCGGGGGGCAGGGGGCGGGTGTCAGCCATCAGAGCGTCGCCCCACCGCCGAAGGAGAAGAAGGAGAGGAAGAACGAGGTCGCGGCAAAGGCGATCGAGAGACCGAACACGATCTGCAACAATTTCCGCATGCCTCCACCGCTCTCGCCGAAAGCAAGACCAAGGCCGGTCAGGATGATGACGATCGTCGCAAGGATTTTCGCGACCGGACCTTCGATGGAGTCGAGAATGGATTGCAGTGGGGCTTCCCAGGGCATTCCGGAGCCAGCCGCATGAGCTGGGAAGGCGAGCGCTGCGACGAACGCCGTCAAGCTCAGGGCTTTGATCATATCTCTGTTCATATTGGATGTATCCTTTCGGGAGCGGTGGAGAGAAGCGGTTCTGAAAAGGGCAGGCTCGGCAAGACGAGCTGCAGGTCGGGCTGGACGGGCATGAGGTCATAGCCGCCGCGTCCGAGCCCGTTCATGCGCGCGACTGTCTCGACGCGGTGAAACCCGGCGCGCCGGGAAATGTAAACGACGCAGTCAATCGTCTCGGCGATGAGATCATGCGGCACCTGGGCCGAGGTCTCGCCGATTAGCTGTTCGAGCCGGGAGAGGCCTCCAAGGGCAGAGTTCGCATGCAGGGTGGCGATGCCGCCCGGATGGCCGGTATTCCAGGCCTTCAGCATGTCGAGCGCTTCAGCGCCGCGCACCTCGCCGATAATGATCCGGTCTGGCCTGAGGCGCAGGGTCGAGCGGACAAGATCTGCGAGCGTCACCGATCCCGGCTGGGTCCGCAGCTGCACAGCATCGCGCGCCGTCGAGACAAGTTCGCGCGTGTCTTCGAGAATCACGAGCCGGTCGCCCGTGCGGGCGATCTCGGCCAGCAGGGCATTGGCAAGCGTCGTCTTGCCCGAGCCCGTGCCGCCGACCACGAGAATGTTCTCGCGGGTCCTGACCGCCCGCCGCAGCGCCTCGGCATGATGAGGTGCCATGACACCGGACGACACATACTCATCCAAAGAAATCACCCGCCCGGCAGGTTTGCGGATGGAGAAACATGGTCCCGCCGCTACAGGCGGCAAGACACCTTCGAACCGTTCCCCGCCCATCGGCAATTCGGCCGACACTATGGGCGAGCCGGCATCGACGCGCCGGCCCATATGACTTGCGACGAGCCGGATGACGCGTTCGACATTGCCCGCGGTGACGATCAGACCGGACTCGGTCCGGCCAGACCCGTGCCGTTCGATCCAGAGCCTGCCATCAGGATTGATCATGATTTCGACGACGGCGGGGTCGTCCAGCGCGGCAACAATCTCGGTTCCCAATGCCGTCACCAGCATGGCACGCGTCCGTGTCTGGCTCTGCGTGTCACGCATCGGCCCGCACCTCGCCCAAGTGTTCAGGTTCGCTCTCAAGACTGGCAGCTTCCGCCGTCACGTCTTCGACGGCATTCTGAAGGATGCGCTGTCCGGAGCGCAACGCCTCGGCGACCTGCCGGACGAATAGGTCGAACCGGAGGTCGCCCTTGGACCGCGCCGCCTCGACCTGGTTGGCGGGCACCGGCGGTGTCACCGTCAGGAAATAGTGCACGAAGGTCGCGAGCGTTTCGGCAAGCACGAGATTGTCCCGTTCGATACGCCCGAACTGGCGTGTCAGCCGGTCGAGCCGGCGGTTGATCGCAGCTTCGCGCTGGTTGTCTGCCTCGCCAGCTCTGTAGGCAGTCAGCGCCCGGTCAACGATCACGCTTTCAGACAGGCCGGGGCGTTTGGCCATGGCCTTGAGTGAGTGATAATTCTCGGGCGATATATAAGGCTGGATGCGGGGTTTCATTCGCCATTCCCCGTGAGATCAATGCCGGTTGCCTGTTCGAGACTGTCGGCCTGTACGAGCGCGTCGAACAGGCTGGCCTGCAGGGGATTGCGCACCTTGCGCCGCGCCGTGCCTGGCTTCGATGGACCTGCAAGCCGCGCGCGATCCTCCGCCGCATCCCGCGCCTTCTGCGGCCCGAGACCCTCGGCGTCAGGTTCGAGCTCAGATGCCTGCATAAGGCCTTCATGGATTGACCGAACCTCGCTGCCCCAATCATTGACCCGGACTTCCGGAATACAGGTTGCGAAATCCGGGGCCGCTTTCAGGCGTTCGGTGAAGTTCTGGTCTTCATAGTAGCGGAGCTTCAGCGCCCGCACGGGAGGTGAGCCCGCGACAAGGACCAGTTCCTGGTCGGACGGCAGCTGCATCACTTCGCCGGGCGTCAGCAGCTGGCGGGCGGTCTCCTGACGGGAGACCATCTTGTGCGAGAGCCAGGGCGCAAGCCGGTGACCGGCATAGTTCTTCATGGCGCGTTGTTCAGTCTTGGTCCCGAGAGCATCGGAAATCCGCTTGGCCGTGCGCTCATCATTGGTCGCGAACGCCACCCGGACATGGCAATTGTCGAGGATCGCATTCGAAGGTCCATAGGCCTTCTCGATCTGGTTCAGGGACTGAGCGATCACGAAGGCCTTGAGGCCATAGCCAGCCATATAGGCCAGCGCGCTCTCGAAGAAGTCGAGCCGGCCGAGGGCAGGGAACTCGTCCAGCATGAAGAGGACACGCCGACGGGACTTTTCTTTAGCCAGCGACATCTGAGGAGCAGGGAGCCCGCAAGCGCTAAGGATGTTTGCTACAAGCGATCTGCCACGCGAGAATACCGAAGGACGTATCTCGAGATGTTCAGTGAGCCGGCGTCCTACCTGGTTCAGGATAAGGCGCATGAGGGGCTTCGTGCGAGACAGGTCCGAGGGCGGTACGACCAGGTAGAGCGAAAGCGGTCGGTCGGCGGAAACAAGGTCCTCGATACGGAAATCGCTTCGCGAGGTCACTTCGGCAATCACCGGGTCGCGATAGAGCGACAGGAACCGCAGCGCTGTTGATAGCACGCCGGAGAGCTCGTTCTCAGATTGGTTCATCAGCTCGCGGGCCGTTTCCGCGACAACGGGATGGACCTTTGGCGTATCACTTGTGCCCAGGTGGTTTGTCCTGAGCATGATCGACAGTGTCGTACGAAACGTCCGGTCCGGATCGGCGAGGAAACTCGCCACCCGCGCCAGCGTCTTATCCCGCTCGGCATAGAGGACGTGCAGGATGACGCCGACGAGGAGCGAGTTCGCCTTGTCGACCCAGTGTCCGAGATCGCCGAGCTTGCCCTGCGGGTCCACGAGGATATCGGCAATGTTCTGGACATCGCGCACTTCGCAATGCCCGCGGCGTACTTCCATCAGGGGATTGAAATGCGTCGAGGCCACATCGGTCGGATCGAACCGTAAACAATGCGAGAACTCCGAGCGCCAGCCGGATGTCAGCTGCCAGTTCTCACCCTTTATGTCGTGCACCAGAACCGAATGCGGCCAGGAGAGCAGGGTGGGCACGACAAGGCCAACACCCTTGCCTGAGCGGGTCGGCGCAAAGGCCATGACATGATCAGGCCCATCGTGGCGGAGGTAACAGCCCTCAGCCTGGCCGAGAAACACACCAGCAGGCTTCAACAACCCGGACTTGCGCAGATCCTTGCCTTCCGCCCAGCGTGCAGACCCGAAGGTCGAGACCTGCTTGTCCCACCGTGCCCTGAGGATCGATCCCGTGACCGCAATCACGATGGCCGCAACGCCGCCTGATCCGGCAATCAGCCCGCCCCGGTCAAACACATCCGGCGCATAGGCATCGAAGGAATACCACCAGCCGAAGAAAGCCCAGGGCATATAGACCGGCATGTCGAGAATGATGAAGAGCGGCTCGCCCAGCCGAGGCGACCAGCTAAGCGACCACGCTGTCCACTCCGTCGCGCACCAGAGTGCCAGAAGGACAATGAGCAAGACGAGGAGGATCTGCCAGAAGAGGTTCGTGCCATGTTTCATGACACAGAACCTGACCAATCACCGCCTCAGTCTCCAGAGAGGGAATTGGGGGAAATTAGGGGGGATTCAGTAGGATTCAGAACAATAGGGAGGTTTGCGTGAAGTTCTGGGAAGAATCTGTAGGGACATGAGAGCAGAGGATTTTACCATTCACGACGAACTCAACGAATCCAAATGCCTCATCCAATCGTCTTCTCCATCGACCAAGAGTCTGTTACGGGCCGATAGGGGGTCATGATATTGTGGAGGCCGTTTGCCGCGTGACAAAGCAATACGCCCGAATAAGCTGCAATGTGCGATGCGCGCGGTGCGGTCATGCTTCTAGCTCATCAGTCTTGGGATGGTGAGTGATGTCGTATCCTGTGTAATCTGGCGCAAATTGGTGAATCGGCTAATAGAGAGCGAAAGTGAGGGCGATATGCCGAAACCAACAAAGAAATTGCTCGAACTCAACGAGCCGACAATGATCGCCCCGGATCAATTGCGCCTCGACACTCAAAACCCCCGACTCATACTCTCCTCACGCAAAACGCCGAGCGAAGATACGATTATTCAGCAATTGCACCTTGAGGACGAACTTGATGAACTCTTATCCTCAATTGCTGCGAATGGATATCTGGATTTTGAACCCCTAGTCGTTTTGGATGAAGATCCGAAGGCGCCGTACACTGTCCTAGAAGGCAATCGCCGTCTTGCTGCCATCCGTCTTCTGCTCGATAAAAAACGTGCCGAAAAGCTCGATATTAGCGTGCCCGATATGGATCAAGATTTGCGGGCAACAATGGAGATGGTCCGCGTAATCCGCGTTGCGTCTCGGGCAGAAGCGAGAACTTTCATTGCATTCAAGCACATCAACGGTCCGCATCGCTGGAACTCTTATGCCAAGGCTCAATATGCCGCGCGTTGGTTTAAAGAAGCAAGAGATGCAGATTCGACTGCAACGCTCGACGATATAGCGGATCGTATCGGCGACAAGCACGCGACCATCAAACGTATGGTTGCAGCGGTACTTGTCCTTGAGCAAGCTGACCGCAACGGCATCTTCAGCTTGGATGACCGTGCCACAAAGCGCTTTCCATTCTCCCACCTCTACACGGCGTTGTCTCGTAAAGAGTATATGGCATATCTGGGAATAGAGGAAAGCTGGAGCGCCTGGCTTCCATCCGAGGATCCAATACCTGAGGCGCGCGTGACCCGCCTCAAAGAGGTTCTGCACTGGATATTCGGATATAAGCCGGATGGCGTGGACAGCATTATCGCTTCGCAAAATCCCGACATTAAGCGGCTCGGTGAAGTGCTGACCTCAACCGTTGCGATTGCCACACTTAATGACCGTCGAGATCTGGAAGTTGCCTGGGAACAAACTCGTCCCGCCGATACGAAGTTTTCCTCAGCACTCATTTCTGCACGACGCGCAATCAACGATGCAGTTAGCAGCGTGCATGCGTTCGATGGAGCGGACAGGGGCCTTCTAGACGTGGCTTCTGAAATCAAAGAGCAGGCTGACCTTCTGTATGACCGTATGCAGAAGAAATCTGGCAGCAAGGACTAGATAATTAGCGATGCCAGCGGCAGTTTATATCCCTCATGACCTATTGGCTGGACCAGAGCCTGATGGGGATCTGGCAGCCGATATTGCTGAACTATCAGCATTCTTTTCTGATGATATGAAATTTCTACTTTCCGATTTGCGAAATGATATCGAGATTGGAGAAGACGAATACGACGATATTGACGCTCAAAATCGAAGGAGCGATCTGGTCGTAGAGTCGGCCGCGTCGGTTCTGACGCTCCGCGAGCGCCTTGGTCGGGATGGTTATCCATTTTCACTGGACGAGGCCGGTGCCCGATTGACGTATATCGGCGTAGAGAATTGGGGTCGAAAATCCTATTTGCTATCACTTTTTCTCTCGCACCTAGCGACCGTGACGGATGTTCTGGGCCAAGCCGAGCGCGCTCCGGATGGAGCTTCGGTTCGAAATCTCAGAAATTGGTTTCAGCAGATGGCCGCCGCGATTTTGGCGGCTGAGCTAAGGGGAATGGGGTGGGCCTTTGGATGGCCAAGGCCGGATCACACCAACTTTCACACAAAGATGAATCAGGTCTGGCGTGCAATTGGAGACGGAACGCTCCATGACCCACCGCCTCAAGACGCGCCTCAGTCCATTAAGGATTGCGAGATTGATGTCGTTGCGGCTCGCCCTAACAAGGATCAGATGCCTGGCTTTCAGTTAGCTATGGCTCAAGTGGCTACTGGGGCGAACTGGAAGGACAAGTCCGTCAGGACGATGGTCGACAATGCGTTTTTCGACTTTTGGTTTTCGCGCCCGCCTGCTTCACAGCGTACAGCGTATCACATCATTCCCTTCGTTCTGTCCAAACGAGACAGCTATTGGGAAACGCTGCGACTAGGGCATATCCTATCGCGGCTGCGCCTTTGTCAGCTCGCCCACTTGGCCGAGAGCCTTATTGCCCTAGATCAAATCACATCAGAGGGCACCGATGCGTTTGCGAATTTCAACAGTTGGGCGGTACAGTATCGTCAAGGTCGGCATTTTGGGTAGCGCAGCAAGATCGGACCTAGGCTGATGTTCCCATTTTGACTTTCTCAGGCAAGGCGTGGATGATGCGGTCATTCGCCGGAATGCCGTCGTCACCTGAATAACCTTCGCCACGATCGAGCTCAATCATGGTCCCTTCAAGCTGAGGTACTTTGAGGCCCTCGCTGAAGAACATTGCCTCGCGCCCACGCAATTTATTCCGTGCACTGTAATTGATCGTGTATTGCATCCAGCTCGATGGTTCATATAGATCGTGAATAGGGCGAACATCATCATAGGAAACGATCCACCGGGTATCAGAAATGGCCTGTACCGCATCAGCGATTTGGGTATGATCGTCCGAACGATAATAGTCGTAGTAAAGGTGGCGGCCTTTTTCATAATACGGTGGATCGACATAGATAAGTGTTTTCTTGGAGAACGAATTTGCTCTGGACGCTAGGAACTCGACGGCGTCTTCCTGGCATACGGTGATCTTCGATCCATAAGCCGCAATCTTGGAAATTCTCTGTATAAGCTCTAGCTTGTTGTATCGCGCATCGATCTTCCATTTTCCGGTCTGATCGCGGCCGCCAATTACGCCTGCGTTGAGTATGCCAGATCGGTTTGTTCTGTTCAGGAAGAAAAATGCGAACGCAACATCAATGTCGTCCTGATTGTCGGCATCACTGAACGTGGCCTTGCATTTATCCCAAGTCGACAGCGAAACTGCCGTGTCCGAGATTCGCTTGTTAAGTTCTTCGGTTTCTTCGACAACGCATCGCCAGAAGGCGTAGACGGGACGATTGATGTCATTGATGGTAACCCGTTTGACAATACCTGTGAGAAGAAGCTCCCACGCGATCGCCGCGCCACCCGCAAATGGTTCAACATAGTGGCCGTCGCTGAGTCCATTTAACCGCACAACGTCCCGCATGAACCGTGCGAGCTTTCCCTTGCCGCCTGGATATCGGAGAGGTGAGTACCGCCCTGAGACTGTTCGTCGGTGACTATCTTCGTCGCTCATGTTGCCTCTCCGTAGATTGCCCTGAAGAATGGTTCTGCATTGTCCCAAGCTGTGCGTAACGTATCAGCCGCCGGTACGCGATATGAACTATGTATGTAGTCGTTCAGGGACTGGATGGATACCGGATCGGATTTTGTAGTCAAAGCAGATGTCACGCCCCGTAAGTCGCTGGCTAGCGCGCGATTGTTCTTGAGTAAGTGTTGCCGAACGTCTTCGAAGCGAGTCGATAGATCAAGATCGACGACTCTCGACTTGATTGTGCGTTTGAATGGAATCCCGTTTTGCGTCATGTAGTGGTCAATTGTATGCTCCAGCACAGCACGCAGTACGAATGCGGCAGCCATGGGGGTGTCGACCAGATTTACTTTGCCGGCCTCCTTGAAAAGGGCCTGACCTTTTGTCGTGGGTGGTTGAGAGAAGGGATATTTCTTGGGTGCCAAGGATCTCCGGGGACTACGCGCTCTAGTTGACTTCTGATTGTTTGACGTTGCCTGGCTTGCTGGCTTTGCCTCGGGCTTACGCAGATTGGTATCACTGAAGGATTGGGGCGGTACTTTGTCACTAGATTTTGGTTTTATTGTAGTCGGTAGCGCCTCGAAATAGTCCTTGATGTCCGCGGCTTTGTTGTGACTTCGCGAGTTTACCTGTCCATCTGCGATATCGTCGAAGAGCGCCTTCAATACCCTGACAGCGACTTCAGGCTTTCGAGCGAAATATGGACGCTTCTCTCCATCCTTGGTCTTCACGCTTAAGCCAAGTGTGTCTTTGCCGGCTTTTGCATCGAGAAATCGCTCCAGTGTACTCGAGTTCTTTTCAACGGCAGTCCGCACACTTTCCCATCGAGACGGGTCATAACCTGCGTTGCGACCAACGAAATCGATGATATCCAAAACCGTGCGATCGCCCTCAAAGCGCTGGATTTCCAGCGGGCCCCATTCAATGCGGCCTTCTCCGTCCTTCTGGCCTGTGTGTCGCCGCTCAATCCAAATATTTGCGGTTTTGCGGTCGCCGAAGGAAATGCACCTGATCGGTTCAATGCTCGCCCGATCAAAGCCTTTCGCAAGCGCGTGAAGGCGCTTTTTGAGATTATCGTCCAAGTTGGTGCCATCGAGCAGGTCCGGGTTGGCAAGTATGCTTATCGCAGCAAAACGCCTGTTGCCATCAAGTACCGTGAACTCGTCATCATCCTCTTCTATGACGTAAAGCGAATCTCCCGGATCCAATCCGTTATCGAGAATGCTTTTCATTATCGTTTGAAAATGGCGCGGATTCAGGCGCACTAGTGCCTCCAGTGCTTCCGCCTGACTGGTGGCTTCTACGATCCGGGGGTTTTCCAAATCCAGATAGAGGTCGTTAATGTATAATTGAATCTGATCCATAGAAAATCTTGGCAATTGCTTCATTCAGTCCAATAGCGAACAGCGCGAGGATTGTGAATCGAAATCGTTAACATTGCGATTCCGTCGACACGGCTCTACAGACCGATTTGGGATTTTGGGCAGCGATCGACGATGGAGTAATCGACCGATTGTGGTCGAACACGACGTACAGCATGAACAAAACGTGTCACAAACTTCGGATATCTCGACGGCAATGCCGTGTAGAGAGCCAAGTCTACGATGAACCAGTGCTCTCATGCTTAGCCTCCTAAGGGAATCATTTCGCCATCCCGATCCCACGCCCGAGCGTCCACGAGATCCTGCCACCCGTCACGACCCCGGACACAGCCATCCCGCGGCGCTGTTCCAGCACCTGTCGCCAGGGCACAATCGTAAAATCCCGCTGCCGTTCGATGACCGCAAACTTACCGCTCACCCGGGAAACTGGTTCGCGGTAGGTGCCATCCACATGACCGCGTTCCGGCGCCGGCGAGTACGGCTTCCCGATCTCTTCACTCAGAAACCGCCCTGCCTGCGCAAGGTCGCGTTTCAACAGCTTAGACTTCTGTGCTGCGGATAGCCCTGTGCCTGCCTCCACATTCATTCCGATCCCCGCCAGAAACGCACGCCGTTTGACCTGCGCCTCAGCGACCTCCTCGCCAAACCCAATCGGCACACCGGATGGAGGAGGCGTCTCATCCAGCCAGGTTATACCAAGCGCAGATTCCTGACCCTTCAGCCCAAGCTCAGATCGCACGAGCAGTTGCGCCGATCTGAACCGTGCTTGTGCCCGTTCGTACGCTTTCGCGCGATCCAGATAGTCCGGTGGGATTTTCCAGTCAGCTTCGGCTGTTCGCTCAACATGACCGGCGCGCCTCAAGGCTTCCAGTCTTCTCACATGCGCTGCGACATATTCCGGTCCCGATCGCGGATCATTCGCCTGGTGCAGGCTCGCCGAATAGATCCCGTCATTCGCCCGCGCAATCCGGTCGATCGTGATGTCCGATGCTTTCGGCTCGAGGTTTGGCGGCGACACGGTAACGATCACGCCGCGCTTCAGTTCCTCGACCTCACCTGCAACACCGAGTTCGACAAAGACAGCGCGGCCATCGAGACTGTCGATGATGGCGTAGGTCCGATCATGCTCTTCACCTGCCAGGCCCGTCTGAAGCACCGCACCTGTCACGCCCCGACCGTCCGGATCTGACTTGTCGAAGATCACATCCGCATCGAGTCGCCGGTCCCCGCGTCCTGCGAGTGCGCGATTCATCGTCTTGATGATGTCGTGCCGCTCGGAAAGTCCTTGCAGAACCTCGCGGAAATTCTCCCGCATCTGCCAGAGTCCCGCACCGAGCTTCTGCGCAAGTCCGAGCCGCTCCAGCGTTCTCAAACGTGCAGCATGCAAAGTACGATACTGTGAGGGACTATCCTTCAATCGGAACTCGTGTTCGGGGCTGACTTGCCGCGCGATGAAGTGGTCGATCTTTGTGACGCGTTCGGCAGCGATATCCGACTGAAGTTTGCGCTCCTGCTCGAGCCGGGTTTCCGGGCCAAGCTCAAGTGTTACCAGGTCCTCGGCCCGTTCCCGGATCCCGTGAGAAATGTACGCCCGCGGCATCACAAGATCGCTGCCATCTTCTCTACGCCCGCGGATCACCAGATGCCCATGCGGTCGGCCGGTATCATGGTGCACCGCACCGACCCATTCGAGCCGTGTGCCTAGATCGGCTTCCATCTGAGAAACGAGATCGCGAACGAAGGGCTTAAGGTCGGCCATTTCGGCGCCGTCTTCGGGCGAGACAATGAACCGGAAATGATGTCGGTCGTCAGTGATGGATTTGACCAGATCTGATGCGCTGGCATCCTCGGTCATGGCGTCAAACAGCTTCCCGCGATCCTTCTCTTCAAGCGCTGCGTCTCGTCGGATGTAACCGATATGCGCAGCCAGCGCCGCAGCACTGGACGCAGACATCCGCACGACACGCGCTTTTACGATGACGCGCCTCTGGCCGCCATGCGGACCAACTCGTGGGCGAGCGGGCAGGGTGGTTCGGCGGACACCGCCTGCCGAGGACAACGCCTTCGTCATGCGCGTCAGATAGGTCTTCGCGCGTCCTCCTGATCCGCTTGAGCGAATCCTGCCAGGTCTGGGGGTGAACGGATTCTCCGGCGGGGTGCTCATTCGGGCTGCTCCGGCGGAAAGCAGGCCAGATTGTGCGTATGGAACCATACTAATCTGTTGCCATCATTGAGGTTTCCATCAAACCACAGAGCTGCGCGCTTGTCTGTGGAA
>TARA_R110000803_G_scaffold129868_2_pt1 | contig 11889 bp, 5 predicted proteins | sample TARA_R110000803 | Tara Oceans TARA_R110000803 (sample SAMEA4397772) | marine metagenome | biome: Polar Biome; feature: [SRF] surface water layer (ENVO:00010504); material: water (ENVO:00002006), including particulate matter (ENVO:01000060) such as... | depth 5 m | reverse complement strand
TCCCATTAAAGAACCACCTTGACCTAGAAGTTTGTTATATCTCTTGTAAGATATATTTACACTTTTACCATTGTCATCAGTATATCTAAGCATTGATGTGCCGTCAGGAGACTGCCCAGGCATTAAAGTGGTGAATCTATTTTGATTAGTTGAAAAAAGTATATCTCTTTCCATACCAGCTCTTACGTCAAAGTCAGGTTGGCCATCAAACAGCAACGTCCCTTGAATACCTGCTTTATTAGGTATAATTGATCCATCAAATTTAAATGCAGTTTTTGAAGCTAGTGACTCGTTGTTTACTAGTGATGTTATCACAGGAATCTCTTCAGTCATTTGTTTTATTTGACCAACTATAAAGTCTCTTTCAGGTGATCCTTTTTCGTGTTTACCTAATTCATTAACAAGATACGTTAGATCAGTTTTCATTGATAATTCAATACCTCCTTCTCCAACTATTTTTTCAGCTGCAACAGCTATTTGATCTTGTGTCATATTAGCATACTCAGGTCTACCACCTAAATAATTATCACTTTGAGGATCTAAGCTATATTGTATAGCATTTCCACCAACATCTCTCAATGTGATCTCGTCATTTTGAATCGTTTGATTATTGACATCTACAATTGAAGGAACTTGATCTGCTTTTGATTTTAACTCTATATTTTCTTTTAGAATTTTTCTTTTAGCTTCATCCTCTTTTAAATCTTTTTTAATTCTATCCTGCTCTTCTTTTAGTTTTCTTGCTCTATTGGCTTCTACATCTTTAATTATTTTAGAATTCATGTCTTCAATAGCTTCAGGTATCATACCTAAAGTTTTATCTAATACTAATCCTGGTTGTCTATAAGTTCCCATATTATTTTATTCTTTTAAAGTCAACATCTACTTTAGAGTAATCAACCATGTCATATCCATCATCGCTAACTAAAACAGCTTCTTTGGGCACTTCGTTAGACATTACACCCTGATAAGTACCTTCTTTATTTATATAATCAAATTCGTATATATTTAATCCAGATGTTGATTTACCAATTTTACTTATATTTTTCTTTAATCTTCTATCACTACTCGTGAATTGCGGTCCACTAAAAAATTGCGATTGAAAACCACCACTAGAACCCATGCCACCACCTGCGCCACCACCTGCACCGCCGCCGCCGCCGCCTATTTTACCGAATTGTCCACCCGCAACACCTAATAAACCAGTTGCCGCCCCAGTGAAAGAAGACATAGCATCACTTCTGTATTGTTGTTCTTGTGCTCTGTTGTTGTCATATAAACCTTGCATTCTGTCTAATTCTGTATTTTCTCTAGTTTCTTGAGCGTTAAACATCATTGCTTTTCCTTTGCCTATTTGACCTTGAACTCTAGCGTTTTCTGCTGATTGCATTGATTCAACTCTAGATTTTTCTGCAACTATTTGCTGTTGTAAAGCTTGTTCACCTTGAGCTCTGAGCTTTTGATTTTGAGTTTCTTGTTGTTCTATACTTGCTGAAATACCTTGTTTACTTTTTGCTGCTGCCTGTGCTAGAGCGGTTGCCCCACCGGCGCCCATCCCACCAGATCTTAAAGTATCTAAAGTGTTTGCTAGAGCTTGGTCAGTCTGCTGCGCTTCAAATTCAGCAGCTTGAGTAGCAACTTTTAAGTTAGCATATGGATTAGTAAATTCACCAGAAAGGTCTTCAAATTGAAAAGCAGATGATCCTGAATATGGATTTTCTATAGGTTGTCTTTCAAAATTGTTTAAATTATCTAAAAGAGCAATACTGTCATTAGCCGTGTCATTTGCTTTTTTATTAGCTATAACTCCATTAACAACATTTATTCCTACACTTAATAGTCCTAAGGCCACACCTATTGCTTTTTTTTCTCCTTTATTTCTCCTTAGTTTATTGCTTATTAAATGCCCCATATATTTGAATTTTTAATTATACTTTTCATAATTGTATTTTAAGATGTTTGAATAAAGTTTGAAGCTATAGAAAATATTTCTTTTTCACCGCCTATTTCAGTAGAATTATCTGTAGATATTTGAACCGTAGCAAAATATCCTTTTATACCACTCATTTGACTTCCAAATATAACTTCACCAGGTCTTGGTGGATAAATTGAGTTTTCTGATAAATCAGTTTGCTTTTGTACTAAAGCAGCCATATATTTGTTTTCTTTTCTATTGAAACCAGCATAACTATATGGCGGCGCAATAGCTAATAAACCAGTGGTGCTTGGATTTAAAGATTCATACCGACCTTCAACATAGCTATATACTACAGTTGTTTCATCTTGAAAGCTACTGAAAACATTTTGATTATTTATAGTTTCCATAAAGTCTTCACCTTCTAAATCACCATTAAAAGATTTTATCTCCCAACCACTATCGCCTTCGTAACTAACTGTGTTAAAGTTTTTACTTAACAAAGGACTTTTATTAAATATAAATGTAACGCTAGAAGAATTATAAGGTTGGTTGTACCAAAAGCCTCTATTGTTTAATGAAATGTCATCATAATGTAAATAAAGATCTTTTATGTTTACAGTGAAAAAAGCGTTTTCAACACTAAAAATTCTAGTTGGCTTAAAAGAAAATCTACTAGTCCAACCATTTATGCTTTCATTAAAATTCAATGTTTGATAAGTTAACGTGTCATTACTTATAAAAGCAGAGTTTTGTTGCATTGAAATTAAATAATCACTAGAATGAATATCGTAACCTCCTTGAACTCTACCTCTGTCAGGTGTTGTAAATCTCATTATAATCTCCTGTGCTAAACTAACACGTTTATTTAGTGTTATAGCAGTTTCATTAGCATTACCAACGGCTGGTTGAACTACGTTAGTTACAAATAAATCAGTTGGATCTGGAAGAAAGTTTATTCCATCTAAGGAATATTGAAAACCACTACCTATTTGTAAATTCCCTGTTTCACCACTGCCTCCTTGTATGCTAGATGTGGTAACATTTATAGTTAAAAAATCACCACCTGTAGACTTAGATCTGTTAGCTGTTATATAATAGTTTTTAAAGTTATTATCAATTTTTCTTAATTCATTCCTGAAATAGCTAGTCATACCATACTTACTTATAGGTGTTAGACCATCTCTAGACAATCTTAGTACTACACTTCTATCTTTGTCTGTAAAGTATTTTTGAAATCCATAAACAGCAAATGATTCAGGATTTTGGCTTATACCAAATTCACCTAAATAAGGAACTATCTGGCCAATAACAACACCTGGAGGCAATGTGCTTGTACCACCCTCAGTTGTATATATTGTATCTTTATCTATTAAAGCTCTGTTAACTTTATTTTCTTGAAATATAATTAAGTTAGTGTCTTCAGCATGTAGCTTTTGTATAGAACCGCTAGCTGGATCTAAAGATCTGGTAATGCTTTCTCCTATAGAAAAAATATTAGTATTATTAACACTTGTTCTAGAATTGTAAACACCAGAATATATTAAAGAATTAAATCTTACTTCTTGAACAGGAGTTTCTTCGTCTATATATGCTCTAACTCCAAAATCAACAGTAGTATTACCATAACCACCTCTTATAGTAGAATCTTCTATATATAAATTATATCTTAAACCATTGTTGGCTTTATTACTAAAGTCTTCCCAAAACTCTACAGAGTTGCTGGTAACATTTAAACCTTGGTTACCTAATCCTTGAACCGCGTCGCCAAACTGAACAGGACCAGGGTTTGTTCCAGTGGTTTCAGAGCCAAGTAGATTTGGTATACCTGTTTGAAGTCTTTTAGTCCAAAATGAATTAAAGTATTTAATTTCTATTATAGCTCCCATATAATTATTACTTATTTTTATTATTTTTTACGAATTACGCTATTGAAAATATTAAGCTTGTAAGTGATTCTGTTGTTGGGTACTCGTAAACAGAACCATCTCCACTAGCATCGGTAATTCTATATATAAGTTCATATGTTCCAGACTCTGCAGTAACATCAGCTACAAAATAATTTTTATTAACATACATTTGAATAGCACCTACGACTCCTGCGTTTAAATCAACCACCTTACCAGAACTACCTTCACCTAAAGATAATGTGCTTACTATATCTACACCACTAGTTGTTTCTATACAGCTAACAAAACTCCACACTATTTCTTTGGTAGTTTCTATAGAAAAACCTCTTGAAAGATATCCACCCACAGTTCCTGCGTCTGCGTTTACATAAGCTCCATTTCTATAACTAGGACTTTGTGCGTTTGCAGTAGCAGTGGTACCATCATCACCCCAGAATGTTCCACCTACTCCAGTAACTATAGGCGTTATGCCCGTGTTACTTCCTGCATTAACAAGTACAGGAATTTCATTTTGAAGTGTTAGTGTTTCTGTAAAATTACTAATAACAGGGTCACCTCCTACAAAAGCAGGTGTTGAAGTAATGGTAATTGAACATGTAAAATTTCTAATAGCAGAATCTTGAAGGAAAGTTTGAGGATTGTTTACTAAATATATTTTATAAATCGACACAGATGCGTTAGCGTCATTAGATATTAAAAATTGACTGCTTACATCTGTTCCATTATTATCCATTACAGTCATAACTACTGATGCTATTCTACTTAAAGGCACTTGTTGATTTAAAGCATTTATAGGTTTCAAAGATATTATATATGGGTCTATAGAAGCTGTTGGCACTAAGTTGTTAACGGGTATAGGTGTTGATTGAGCTAACCAATAACCTTCAAACAAAGTAGTTGGAGAAGATTCTGTAAAATCATTATCTTGTCTTAATAAAATAGAAGTAATACCTTCATCGCTATTGTTTTCAATTAAATAATTTAATTCACTAACTAAACCAGCGGTAGATGTTTCCCAGAATATATCTAAATCTGATTCAAAAGCTTCCACTTCTATTACAGATAAATTATTAGGTGATAAATAACTACCATCAAAAAATCCAGCAGAATAATTAATTTGGGAATGGTAAATATTTATTCCCATGCCTGTATTAACTGGATAACCAAAAAAGTCACTTACACCAGCATATGGTATTGCCGCGCCAGCTCCACCACCAGTTGGTCTTCTTAAAGAATTTACATCAAAATAAATAAAAGGACTTCTTCCTAGTGCATTTTCAGATACTACACTATATGGGTTATCTGCTTGTTTAAATATTGCTGTAGTATAAACTGTTTCAACTAAAGATACAGTTGTTGCAGATGAGTTAGTATTAACTGCTATTCTTGATTCTTCATTATATAATTCATTAATGTTACCAACATAAATAACACTATCATAGTTATTACCTAAATCAACAACTCCAGTACATATATCAGTGTCAGATGGGAGCCAACCAGTTCCAACAGGAGAGGTATCACCATTACCACTATAATATAAATCCCCAAATTGTGATATTCTAGGGTATAACTTTACTTCACTAGAGGAATAAGATATTTGAGAGTTAGACTCTGTTACAACCGTTGGTATCTTATTAATATTATCACCTATTAAAGAAAAAGAAGCTAAACTGTTAGTACCAGGAGCTATACCATTTAATGCCTCTGTTGATGATCCTGGTGGAACGCCAGGAAGTAATGGTTCACCGTTTATCATGGTAGGCATATATATATTATAGTACTGCTGTTGTTGTTGCTTAACAACAACTTTAAAGCTGTACCAACCTAAATCATTAGCTTCATTAACTCCAACTATTGTTAGCCTAGTTAAAATTGTGCCACCACTAACGTCTACAATATCACCTATCTCGTAGCCAATACCTGGGTTGTTTATATTTACACTTGTTATTTGACCACCACCAATAGGAGGACCAGCTGTTATTGAAGTGGCTATTATATCTACAGTTAAACCAGATCCAATACTGTTTGTTGTTGTAGCAACGTTTTTTGAGGTTATATAGCCAGCATCAACATCTGAAGAATCTATATCTAAATTGTTAACACCACCTAGTAAAGTATATAAACCTGGATAACCTTGTAAGCCAGGTATTGATTTAGGTATAGTAGAAGTCCAAAGCATTTTTAAGCTATTACCTATCCAGTTTACTATATTACTTGAACTAGAGCTAACAACACCGCTTACTTCATTTCTTTTAAAATAACTAGAATAGAAAGTATCCCCACTAAATATACTATTATCTGTTACGTCTGTGGAGAATACAGGTGGAGCTAATATAACATCTGACTGCCTACCATACTTATCTGACAGTACAACGCCTACTTGATATATTCTATTTTGCTTTAAAGTATGATTGGGGTATTCTATACCAGTTTTTTCAGTAAATTTTTGTTGGATATTATACTTTCTACTAATACCAACACTGTAATCTAAAAACTCAGGAGAAGTATGTCTATTTACAAAATTACCATAAATAATTCTATTTCCAGAAACCTCTTGACCTAATGCTCTTATAGGTACCACGTCTGAAGTTCTTGCAGCTTCTGAGCTTGGTAAAGTTTTAAAAGGTTTATCACCTTCCCATTTATATATGTAGCTAGTGTCAGTATTTCCTACAATAGACAAGTCATCAGCTGAAATACTTTTTAATATTAACAAGTTTATTGAAGCAGAGTCTTCGTATATTATGTCTATTTGTTTTATTTTTAAAACACTATTTATTTCACCTACTTCAAGTTGATTATTATTTACAACAGGCATAGGTATATTTATATTTACTCTGTTTACAGAATTTTCATATAAAAAATTAGAAGTACTTATCCCAACATTAGTTATATCAGAATTAGGGGGTGATCCAGAGGTGACAAAAGTTGTATCTCCTTTTTTAAATCCAGCATAGTTATCACTATATAAATAAAAACCTTCTTGTTTTGGTTTAAATAATGATTGAGTAAATGGAGATATTAAAGAAGTTTCATTACTATCGTATATAAACCTATAAGCTAATCTACAAAATTTTTCTTTAAAAAATGTTTCGTTTCCTCCAAACTCTTCTTCGTAATATGGGTTTTTAAAAGAAAAGCTCAATAAAGGTACTATCGTTCCTCCAGTTGTTCCTGATACAACAAAAACTGGCCACTGCCACTCTTTAACTGGGTTTCCTTTTTTATCGATTTTTCTAATACTTAATGCCATGTACTCATTAGTAAACCCATCTGCACTGTTAGTTCCAAATATTTGATCTACAATATAATCATCATCATCTTCATTCATTGCTGGCCAACTTACTTTCATGCCCGGCTGTATGTAGTTGCAAAACCATCTTCTATAATAATATTCAGTGTTAATGTTAGTCCCAAAATCATTACCAACTCCATAAGCATTTGATTCATTAACACGTATCATTACTAAGTAAGCTCCAATTGATTCTTGGTAGGCTGCAGCGTCTGGATCTGTTGGTGCAGCAGAATTAGGCCACATAAAAGGCCTAGGTAATTGATGATCCTGTGATACACCTAATAAACCTTGACTTTGAAGAAATTCAGGGTCATCGCCAGCGGTTTCGTCGTAATCCTGAAAAGTAGCTCTAAAAGTAGGTTTTAACCACTTCTCAGTAACACTAACCGCTTCTTGCTCTACCATTTTCAACGTTGCAGTACCTTGCCATTGTGCTGGATCTCCATTTCCATCTAAATAATGAAAAGGTATATTACTTTTAAATTTTAATGGATTAGGCGGGTTGTAGACAGGTTGGGCATTTGGATTATTATCATCGGCTTTCCAAAGGGGCTGAGAAAAGCCTATTACTGAGGTAGTACCGCCAATAAAAGGTAAAGGTTGGTAAAGATAATTTTTAATTTCGTTTTGGTAAGGATAAGTAAGTTCTGGATTAACTGGATCTGGATAGTTGATATCTTCAACAGTTGAGATTAATTCAAACTTTAAACCAGGGTGAAGTTTCATCTTAGGAGTTCCACTAATTATAGTACATTCGCTTTCAAAAAGCATTTGAGGATAGTTAGTTGGAGTAACTGTTGAGCCCCAAACAGTAGTTGTGGTAACTACAGATACTGTTATAGTTTCTTCACTATAAATTTTAGGTGACTCAAAAGGATAATATTTAGCTACAGAAATGTTTTCTTCTATAGTGTAGTAAGGATTTATATTATTAGATGGATTAACAATTGCTGATTCTATATTTATCTGTCTTGGTTGGTTTCTGTTATCAGTCCAAAATAATAAATCTTCTATTATATTTATACCAAATATAGGGTGAGTTTTTGAGAAATTCAAAAAACTACCAGCTACTAAAGATGTTTGGGTGCCAGTTGTTATATCATAAACAACTATAGAACAATGAGAATCTTTACTAGCAGGATTGCTTAAATTGTCATCAGATGCGTCTACATAGTTAGTGAAAAATCCAAAAATTCTATTTTTTCCAGGCTCTTCTCTAAGACCTATTAACTCAACTCCAATATCAGTGGTGCTTATACCAAAGTTTGGTAAAAGTTTATTTCCTAGTATATTTTCTAAAGCACCTACATCAGCGCCTTCAGAAGTACTAACTGTTACATTAACCGCATCTCTATATTCTCCTGCCGGCAATATTCTTGCGTCGAGGTCTTTGTTCATCTTAGACTTTATAAAGGTATTCCTTACTTCTGCCATAATTAACTTTTAATCCATTTAGATTTACCACGCATCACTTGTGTAAATTCTTCAAGTTTAACATTACTTAATCTTATTTTTGCATTTCTAAGTTTAGCCGATCTTTCTCTTTTATATCTTTGAACTACATATTCTGGAAAATTAGATCTAGTAGATATTATACTATACATTATATGCATGTATAGAGCATCCTCAGCCAGTTTAGGGATGTGAGTATCCTCATCATATGCTAAGCCATCAGATATGTATTCTAGTATAATTAATTGATTAGCTAGATCAGAACTAAAAGCAAATACTCCTCTTCTTTCATCTATAGTAAACCAACCATTCTTTTGCGATGTCTCTGGGTTTAAACCGTATCTTTGGCCATAGGCCATTTTCCACCAAGCCCAATCATATACACCTTCGTTAGTAAAATCATTTGCGTTTATTTGCCCATTTAAATCTCTTTGATTAGCACTTTTCCATCTTTGATTAGTTAAAGATTGTTGAGCTTGAGCCGAGTTACCATACACATCTTGAATAGGTATACCAGCACTATCTTGCAATGGAACTTGTTCAGGATTACTAGTTAGTGTTGTTGGGTATATAACATGTTTAACACCAAGTGCATCTATCCAAGATAACTGCACATAATTAACGTAGTCTTGAGGTAGTACTAAAGCTAAACTAGGAGGTATAGTTAATTCTTGAGATTTAACACTTCTTAAAGTGTCATAGCTAAACTCTTGTAAACCTCTTTTAGCGTGAAAAACAATATCAGATCTTTTACACCTAGGTATTAATTTATCTACACCAACATAAGCAACCATAAAATTGTTTACTACGTCTTTTAAATTAACGTATTGATAACTTTTATAATTATCCCATAATGAAGGTTTATTTAATCTAACTGTTATTATAGATTGTGTAGGTACATTTGTTATGCTTGTAGTTATAGTGTAAGCCGCGTTGCCTGTAACTCCTTGTCCGCTTATTTCTATTGTATCTCCGTTTATATATCCAGTACCCTCACTGAATATTTCCATATCGCCAGTGGTACTAGTAGCTTTAAGAATTAAATTTATTCCAACTCCAATTTGACTACCTGCATTTGTAACTGTATAATTATCGCCTATAACAAATCCAGTAGCACCTCCAGAAGGAGCGCTTATACCAGTTACGTATTGCTGTGAAGTTAAAGTTAGTATTTGAGTTTGAACTCCATCAACCATTGTTGTAGATAGTGATTGAGTTATTAAGTATGGAGCTAGCGTAGGGTATTGCTCTATTCCATCAATAAATACTTTATAATTATTATAAGATGTTGGTGTTGAACCAGCATCCCATATTAAAGGCGTCATTACACTAGGCCAAGTTAAGGCATTAGCTTCTGTTCCATCAGGTGTATAGTTTTCTTCACCTGTGTAGTACTGAGAAGAGTTTTGTTTTATTAGTCCCATTTATTATCTTTTATTATTATTTTCTTCTTGAGCTAACTCTTGTGAAGCTACCTGAACTATACTTGGATCTCTAACAATAACTCCAGCATATTTTAATACTTCTAATATGACTTCCGTTTGTTGGCTATCACTTATTTCAAAATCAACAGATCCTGCAGATGGAATAATTGGTACAAAATTAGATTCTTGCAGTGTGAAAACTGTGACGCCGCTAGAACTACCAGCAAAAGAATTACTTCCATCACCTAGTGCTATTTGATCACCTATATTAAATCCGGTTCCTCCGCCTGTTATAGTAAAAGATTCAAGTGGTCCTTTTCCTGCTATTAAAGGACCACAAGTAAAATCAGCAGTAGCACTTGTCCCACCTGCTGGTGCAATATCTATAAAAGAAGTTATACTAGTGTTTGGAATAGTAGAACTTCCGCTAGCAACTGTACAATCTACTAAATTATTAATTACCCCAACTGTTGTATTAAACAAGTCTTGATTTGTTTTAAGAATACCAGTAAAAGTTATTAAAGGATTTGGGTCATATATATATTGACCTAATGAACCTACTGTAAAACCCCATCTAGGGTCTTTAGGTTTTCTAATGTAGTTAAATCTAATATCTGAACTAACAGGCGTTTCTGTAGCTGGAGACACCGTTAACTTATCGCCACTGTACTTAGCTATAGGAAAATTTTTTGTAGGTTGAGTTAAGGGAGATAATACTTGTTGCTTGTATTCTGTTGAACTTACTATTTCTATTAAAGGCGAGTTTAATCCCTTCGTATAAGAGGCAGAACCAAACCTATGTAAATTATCTGGCTGCTTATAAGTGCTATCTACACCAGTGTAAGAGCCATCAGAATCCTCTTCAAATACTTGAAATTCCTCTCTAATGTGATCAACTCTAGAAGCAAATTCTACATCAGTTTTAGGCATACGTAAGTATTGGTTATAATCCTCAAAGAATTTTTCAAAAATCTCTAATTGAACTTGAGTGGCTATCTTATTAAATTCGTCAGGGGTTAAATACCCTCGCTGCTCTTTGTTTAATATGCTTAATACCGTTGTATATACCGTGTTTACGTTTATTGCCATTTTAATTTTTTTAAAAAAAAAGGGTGGCGTTAACCACCCTTACTTATAATCACTTGTTATTTAAGTTTTTTATCTATAGACCTGTATACTTCAAGTCCTTCATCTGTTTTAAACCATGAAGCCATTGCTGAATAAGGATTTTCATCAAAAGGTACTGTCATTAATTTACGACCATTACTAGCCCATTTAAAAGTCTTTTGATCTGAATCTAAATTTATTATTTTAGCTTCAACAGCTTTTATAGCAAAATTTCTTAACTCTACATTTTCATCTTCCGATAAATCTATAAGTAAAGCTGGATTTCTTTTTGCAAATATTAATAAATCTCTTTTTAATTCTTTAGAACTTAATTGAGAAACAGAAGAGCCTTGTTCTACTCTTAGTATTGCTTCTGCTTTATCTACGTCCATATCATACGCTATATTTAGTGCTCTTATCTCGAGTTCTAAGTAATCATATTGATCTTCCGCTTCAACCACAACATCGTACTCTCTAAATATAAGACCGTTGTGTGGGTGTTTTTCAAGAAACTCTTGTAAGTTTCTTTTTTCTTTAGCTACACTTAAATGTCCTTTTTCAAAAACTAAATGTTTAAGCGTCACTGAACCTTTTTGCTCATCAACAAATATACTTTTATGATTTGAAGCATATCTTAATTCTCTTTCATAACCTACTTCTGGATCAAACCAAACTAAAGGGTATCTAGCAGAGTGTCTAGATGGCAGAGTGTATGTCAAAGGCTCACCTTTAACTAAATAATAATTTCTATTTTTATACTCCCAAGTATCTTGTTTTGGAGTCTTT
>TARA_R110000803_G_scaffold107958_2_pt1 | contig 11907 bp, 14 predicted proteins | sample TARA_R110000803 | Tara Oceans TARA_R110000803 (sample SAMEA4397772) | marine metagenome | biome: Polar Biome; feature: [SRF] surface water layer (ENVO:00010504); material: water (ENVO:00002006), including particulate matter (ENVO:01000060) such as... | depth 5 m | reverse complement strand
GAGCCACTCTCATTGACGAGAATTGCTCCGAGCGCGTCAAGGAATTATGGAGTCCACTTCTGGATGCAACGAATGATGAATACCGAGAGATGTTGGAATTGGTCAAGCGTCATCGGACTCGCGATGTTGCGGTGTTTGGTTCTCACCGACCTGCTGGAATTGTTTGGAGATGATTTGATTGGCAATAACCGACCGCGGAGTTCCAACAACGAATCCTCATTTGATGCTGAAGACACTTATTGAAGCCAATATGGTATCTCCTGATGGTGTGTGGAATCCCGTAGTCAATCCGGAATGGTTGATTTCAAAGAAGCAAAAGACATATCAAATCTGCATCCAACCCATATATGGCGAATCGGATATGGCCGAGTTCGGAATGGGAACTCAAATCGCAATGACCTCAAGTCAATTTATGGCAATCACACTCTTCGCCCCATCTCGCATTGGCGTTTGGAATATGTTCATCAAAATGAAAGACCTTCTCAACAATGGAACGCTCGTCGCACCGACCGCTGGGATTGACGACTATCATTATATCATCATCAGGCGAACCGATTCAACGAAACCCGTCATGCTCTATGACCCAAATTGCGGACCCCAAGGTTCAAATGAGAACTGTATTGGATTCCGTATAGACATTTCAGTGGAGATTCGATGGGAGGAATGAGCATTTTGGCCAATCATAAATTGGTCATTTATGCTCAAAAACCATTGATATGACCGAATCATTGATATAGGTGTAGTCATACCCCTAAATATGACCCAACATACCGACTCCGGCGAACTATTTACAACCGACGCTCAATTGCCAACAGAAATCGTTGAGATTTACATGACCATGCAAACAAGAGTCTTTGAAGCAAACCAAGGCAAATCTGCATTCAATCACGCAATGTATTCTCGCACACCTCAAGAGATGCAAGACGCATACGCCGCTGGATTTGAAATGGCAAACCGCCTCGTCATCAAAGGCTTCGCTTCTCATCAAATGTTAAATCCTGCTGGCCCACACATTCTTCTCGCAATGAGAAACAGTTCTGGAATTGGATTCGCAACCGGAGTCGCTTCAAAAGCATTCTCCGCTGGAATCATTGCTCGCCTTGCTTGAATGCAATCACCCAAGTAATTGGAGATGGCAACATGACCGCTAAATTGATTCTAAAAAAGTTATTCGCTGATAGCCTCGACCGAGTGATTGAGATAACAACCAAGTCTGGTCAGCACCATATCATCTCATCCAAAGAGGTTGAGCGTATGCTCGTTGAAGTCGCTTCTCCGATGGAGCAAAGCCTCGTCGCCGAGTTAATTGGTGTATTGAGTGATAAGGATATTGACAAGTTCATTGACACCATGGCACTATGTTATTGCGAAGAACAAGAAGCCGGTGGAGCGCACTATTCTTGAATCAGAAGTCATCATGTTCAGCGAGTTCGTCAATGACTTTCGCTTGAGCGTCATAGGCCGCATATCTGGCTCTCAATGACTCCTTATCCGTCTTGGGTAATGGAGAGCGTTCAGGACCCGTTAAGCGAGCCTTAGAGGGGTTCTTTTCACCCTTGCCCGCATACTCCTTGGCCAAATCCTCTCGTTTCTTTCGCTTCTCCGAATTACGACGAACCATGTTGTCATACATTGCGCTCGGATGCCGACTCCGTTTGGTGTTGTTCGGCTCTCCGCTCATCCAACGCTGATATTCTCGGTCGCGATGACAATTGGCACATACCGCTTCGCACTTCTCAACCTCTTCAAGAATTGATTCCTTGCTCCGACCTTCTGAAACCATCCGAGATATTGTTCGCTTCTTCTCAACGGGTTCAATGTGGTCGAACTCCAAAGCCCATGGATTGTCGTTGCCACTGAATCCGCAATCAATACAAACGAGCGACCTCTTGAGTCCTTGAAACCAAACCTTGATTTCGATTCGGCGTTTCCTGACTTGCTTCTTTCGCTTGTCCTTGTTTAGTCCATAATGACCCTTGTTGTAGTCTTTCATGTATGCCTCTCGCTTCGCCCTATCCTTGATTGGCATTGAACCCAATAGTGGAGTATGCGCTTTATGAATGAGAGGTGGGATGACGGGGTGAGTATGGAGACAACGAGAGAACCCCGCCACCCCGACGCTTTCACGCTTGGAGGTATTCTCTCGCAATTCGATTTAGCCGCCCCACCCATATCAAAGTTATTGACTCCAATACATATTTAACCCGCAATCGGCCTGATTTGAAACATGGCAGGCAAGAAAGCAAGTCCGAAGAAGACCGAAGTGGTTGTTGAAGAACCCCTTGAAGAAGTCGTTGAAGAAAAAGTCGCTGAAGAAGTGGCCGCTCCCGTAGTGAAATCGACACCAAAGAAAAGTTCCAAGAGTTCCCTCCCTGATGTAGCCGATGAGTCGCTCAGTGCAGAAGAGTTCGTCAAGGCCGCATACCTATCAATCCTCAAGCGTGAGGCTGATTCTGGTGGTCTTAGCCACTACTCTCGTTGCATTGGAATGTATAAGACAATGACCCGCCAAGAACTTCTTGATGATTTATCTGGTAGTGCAGAAGCCGCTACCTTGTGAACATGACTCGCAATTGGGGCGCGTCAGCCCTTGTCCGTTCAGCGAGAACCGCTCCCGATTGGGGAACGAAACCCGTTCAATACCTCAATGAATACGAATGGCTTGCCGCTCTTTGGGGCGATTGGTCAATTGGAACAACAATTGATTCCCGAGTATCTCTCGTCGCTGGTGAGCGACTTGGAGTCATTGCTCCCGCATTCATGCCATATCCAATAACGGGATGGGGATTCACCGCCGATGCCGCAAGTGTCATTGGAGCAACCGACGAACCGCAATCGACTTCAATTCTGACCACCGCTGGAACACTCCTTTCGACGGACAATCCACCGACCGCTGGGACACTTCAGCGATTGCTTGATGCAAGGACAACATCAGTTCTCCGACCAACATTCTCAAGAATCGCTCCTTGATTGAGTTCAATACATATGTTATTGACCTTAATTTTGCGAGCGAGAGAATTGATATACCGAACCATTGATATACCCCTATGCACACCCAAGGATATGAGCCGACTTCTATCCCTCCCAACCATCGTCGTATGGTGCATGGCAATCTTTTCATCTGATGTCCGAGCGCAAGCATCATACAACGGACAATGGATTGCTGGATGGTTTCAAGCAGTTCTATTCTATATCCCAACAGTTCTTGGAATTGTTGGCCAAGCGTTCTGATTGAACCGCTTTCGTTAAGAACCCCATTGGCCAACCAAAGTGTATGGCAGTTCATTCCTTCACCGGAGTTACCGGCAAAATAACCGTATCTGGAACAATCGTTGGCTTCGTATCGGGTGATTTCTCACTCGCCGCGGCAACGGGCAAATACATCACTCTTGGAACAAATTACAACACCGCACACACTCGCGGCGTCAGAACTGCATCAGGCTCTCTCAAGAAGGCTTGGGGCGTTGCTGACTCCGAGATATATGCTTGGTTCAACAATGACACCGAACTTGATATTGTCTTTGATGCTGACCAAGCAGGAACTCATTCATACACCGTTTCTGGGTGTGTATTGACCGACTTGGCAATCGAAGGGCTTGAGGCTGGAGCAGACGGAGCGTTGATGATTAACGCATCCTTTGAAGGCTTGACTTGGGCGAGAGACTGAGGTGATTTTGATTGTCTTGGTTAGATTCAACATTGGAACAAGCGTCGTCGGCCATAGAGGTCGATGTTTCTGGAATTGGCTTAATGGGAGCGGATGGCAAAGAAGTCCTGACGCTCATGGCAAAACCTCTTTCAGCATCGGAATATCAAGTCCTCAAAACCGAACCTCAAATCCGTCAATTATCTGGCGACGACAGAACAGAATTGCTCGGTCTTCGCATGACATACGAGATGCTCGCCAAGTGCGACGACTCGCTCAAATGGAACTCATTTCAAGGATTACCTCTTCAATTGATTGCCGCACTCGCTGGTCGAGTATCAGCAATAATCGGAGCACCAACCGCAACCGGTGGTGGTGTTCTGGGGGAATCGTAAGGTATTCCGCCTCTCCCGAAGGGCAATTCCTGTTCGATTTATTCAAAGAACTAAGCATCACTCCGGAACAATTCCGCGAGATGGACCCACGCGACACCACTTTCTTGGTGGCCGCTCATTCCCATAGATTGAAACAAGAAAATAATGCTCGCGAGCAACAAGCAAGGAGGTCTCGCTGATGGCTCAAGACATGAAATTGCGAGCAATCATTGAAGCCAATGTAAAGCCATTTCAGAAGTCAATGGGGCAAGTCTCCGCTGGATTTGGTCGGGCTGGAGGTTCTGCTGGAAAGTTCGCCTCGGTCGCCAAATTGGGAATGGCTGGAGTCGCCGCCGCTGCAATGGCCGCTGGATTGGCAATCACCGTTGGATTCGTCAAGAAGTCAATCACCGCATTTATTGATTTTGAGGATTCTTTGACGAGAACCGCCGCAATCATGGGCGCGCCGAGTCTTGATGCAATCAGTGGAGTCCGAGAAGAGATTGAACGGCTCGGTCGCACCACCCGTTCAACCGCTCTCCAAGTGTCCGAAGCCGCTCAAATCCTCGCTCTCGCTGGCCTGAAAGAAGACGACTTGGTGTCAAAAGGCGCGCTTGAAAACCTCAATCAATTGGCGATTGCCGCTGGTGTTGATTTGCCGGTTGCCGCTGGAATCGCCATCGCTTCTTTGAAAGGAATGGGAATGGAAACCGAACAATTGGTTGAAGTCAATGATGTGTTGCTTCAGACAATGACGAACTCTTTCACATCGCTTGAGAGCCTTGGTGAAACAATGAAATTGCTTGCTCCAACGGCCTTCGCCGCTGGTATCTCAATTCAAGAAGCCGCCGCCGCCGCTGGTGCGCTTGGAAACGCTGGACTTCAAGGTTCAATGGCTGGAACCGGTATGAGAATGGCCATCAACAAATTGATTAAACCAACGGATGATGCTCGCCGAATTATTGAAGACTTGAACCTTGAGGTGTTCACTTTGACACCTGCTGGAAACGCGGCGAAGGCCGCTCTCACCATTGTTCAACATAATCTCACCTCAATGAAACGGGATGCTGATGTGGCCACATTGTCAATGAAAGCATTGACCGATGAAATGTCCGATATGTCAATCGCGCAACAGAAGAACAACATTCAAATAATGAAAATACGGCAACGCGCCGAGAAAATGGGTCGGGATTTGACTGACTCCGAATTGGAACAAATATCTCGTTTGGATATTGCCAACACCGACCTGACAATTACGATGAGCGAGCGTCGAATCGAAATCGACGAACAGAAACGAAGTCAATCCTCGTTATCGGCCTCAATAACCGAACAAGAAACAAGGTTCAAGGATTTGAACCAAACGGTTGGCGACCAAACAATGGGACTCACCTCATTGTCCGATGTGTTCACTCAATTATCAGCCGCTGGTGTGACTACGGCTCAAGTCATGGAGATATTCGGTGTGCGTGGTGGAAACGCCGTCAATGCTATTCTGGCTCAAGGAGATGCGTTCCAAGAACTGATTGCGCTCAATGAGAATGCTCAAGGGAGAACCGAAGAGATGGCCAACATGATGGCTGGAACAACGAAGAATGCCGTCTTTGAATTACAATCGGCTTTCACCGCTTTGCTCCTTGAAGTCGGTGAACAATTTGGACCCACTATCAAAGAAGACATCATCCCTGCTCTCAAAGACTTCTTGGAACAAATGATGCCTCTCGTTCCCGAGTTCTTGAATCTGGCAATGATTCTTGGAGAGATGTTGCCGCCATTGATTGAAGGTATGATTCCAATCATTCTGACATTTGGAGAGAACCTTGATGGCATTCTCGGAGTCATTCTATTACTTGGCCACGCCATGCAATTATGGTTCTTTTTCATGGAACCGGTTATCAACGCTCTTGGTGCGCTCGGTCGCGCAATAACTTCTCTCATGGAGGGCGACTTCTTGGGATTCCTCGGACATATTCTGGATTTGTTGATGAACATCGCATTGATATTCGCCCCGATAATAAGGGGAATCACCGCACTCGCTCAATGGGGTGCAAAAGGAGCCGGAGCGGATAAGGAACAGACTGATAAAATTGGGAATGCTGGAAAAGGAGCCGCCGCTGGAGCGGTAATTGGCTCCGTAGTTCCGGGCGTTGGAACGGTTGCTGGAGCCGTTATTGGTGGCGGAATTGGCTACTTCATGGCCGAGGGTGGAATTGTTGATGGACCCATGAATGCCATCATCGGTGAGGCTGGCCCAGAAGCGGTTATTCCAATCGAGAAAATTGACGGAATCATGGCAAGTGCAATCTCAAAAACCGGTGGCGGTGGTGGCAAAATTGTCATCAATGGTGGAATCCACATCGGCGCAGGAAACAACCTTACAAAGCGCGAGGTGCGAGTCGCAATAGAGGGTGCGCTACCGGCTATCCTCCAACGAGCGAATACCAACGGTTCAAGAGGGGCGATTTGAAATGGCAAGCAGTAAAAAGTCAATCACCAAACCGTTCTCCCGAATGCAAAATGACCTCGCCGAACTCCAACGCTGGTGGCCGGCATATGTCAAGAATGATGGAATCGGCGGATTGTCGATTGACCCCATTTTATTCGGCACTCAATTCGGACCCGACACCAATTCGGATTCGGGTGGACTCAACGACGAAGCGAACACCGCTGGAGTTCGGGTCGAGGCAATCTCCGACGACGGAACTCCATCTGGCGGTTCTCCAACAATCGTCATTAGTGGAGCGGGAACTCTCGCCGCCAAAGCAACAATCACTCACCAAGACGCAACAACAACCATCATTCGATTCATCGCTCCCTCGGCGGAGATGACCAATGGATTCTTGCCAGCAGAACTTCAAAGAACCCGAGTCAGCACCGGCCGAGTAACCGGAGCAGACGAAACAACGGGTCCGTTTCCTGTGATGATGACAATTCAAGAGTTCGCGGAATACATTGACACTTATCGCAATGTTGGTAAATTAGATTCGGAGAAAATGGCTTGGTTGCCTCATGGAATTGTTGGTTCTGGAATCAATCCGCTGACAGGAGGTGCTTCAACCGCGTTGCCTCCGCTCAACGCCGACCCAAGAGAGCCAACATCGGTGGACTTTCCAACAACATCTCCATACCGAGCAACGGTTTTCATGCCAATGCTTCTTGACATCAACCAATTGGATAAGCGAATTGCCAATGCTGACAACGGCATCTCGGACATTCTTGACCCAACGGCAAATACGGGAGGCTACAAAACGGGAGTCGTTGATGGAATCACCCGCTACGATGCTCAACCGGATGGTGTTGATGCCGCAACAATTCGCTACAAAACCGCTGGATATTCTGGCGACCACCTCCCCGCTTCGATTGGAGGATGGCAAGCCAACAACATCTCTTTGACTCATACTCATGCGAACCCCGATATTTCACCTGATTCATCTGCCGCAAATGGACCCAAGTATCGTATGAAAATGGCTCTCGCAATGTTCCTTAAAAACGGCACATACTCGCTCGCAGACGGTGGTGTTTTGATTCCCTATACATATGACCCCGAGAGAACGATTGGTGGCAAGGACACCTCAACAATGTATTCAACATGGGATGGATTGAACGGCAAAGGCGAGGATTATTCCCGAGTCGCTTCTTATCAAGAACGAGCCTGCTCCGCTCAAATCTGGCCACTGTATGACTTCGTTCAAGGACCCATTGCACCCGCCGCTCAATCGTCGAACTTTGACTATTCAGTGGTCAGTGGAGAACATGAGCATTGGCCATCGCTTCAAGCCGGATTCGTCGCCGCCGCCGCGACCGCTGGCTCAAATGCTATTCTCAATTCAAATCCGAGATTCCGTTTGCTTCGGAACAATCCAATACCAATCATGGTTGAATACATTTCAAGGGTTGGCAATGTTTTGAGTATTTGGTGCAATCACGCACACTTCTATTCTGGAACACCAACCAACGCATATCAACCGAAGCAACCATTCTTTTTGTATGGATTGACCGGCTCACTTGGGTCCGATGCCGCAAGTGCAAGTTCTCATTGGCCGGCCGCAAATACAGGAGCATCGTTCTCAGCAAATCGCGACCATAATGGTTGGTGGATAACCAATGCTTATGTCGCTGACACATTCAATAGGGCTGACATCAATCCCGCCGACACCGGTGCGTTTGCTGGATTCAAAATTGAAGTGAGAATCAACGCCAATGATGCCGCTGGTGGTGCTGGCAATGTAGCCGCATATCAGGTTGCCAATGGAGCATTTATTTGCCAAGGACTCCAAGGCGGATATGAAGACGACGACACCCCATATCAAATCGAAACACTTAGGGGAGCCGACCCATTAACGGACAAACAAGGAACGGGGAATGGATTCAATGGGGGAATCAGCACACCCGCAACAACATCATTCGCCGCTTCGGGGCATGACGCTCAAAAACCGGGCCGGATTACTTTGGGTCCTCAAGACAATCCCGATTCAAGCACCGGAGTATATTCATCTGGTGTCAAATACGCTCCACGCTCACTTCAAATTGTTGGTGCTGGCGACACTCGCTTCGCACTATCTCCGACAATCGACGCATCTGGTGGTGGAGTTCTCCGAATCCCACCCGCTCTTGGATTGGAATACGCTCGCCGATATTATTCAGTATCTGATGGCGATATGACAGGAACATATGCCGAGAAGGATGATGTGAAATCGTTGTTCGCCGATGGGTTTTCTGTATCATCTCGTTGGTTTTCAAAGGGAGTATATACACCCCTTTGGTCATACATGGAAAATACTCAAGGTCGCCACGCTTGGGATAACATCAAGCCTGACGGTTGGACTTATGGCCGCAACCGCCCATGGCCAACGCATGAGCGAACCGGAACTCGTTTGGCATACTCACCAAGTCTTGCCACCGGTGCAACCTCGTTGGCTTCTGGGTGGACTGATGCCGCGGTGCAAGGGGATAGAGTTCTGGCTGGTCAAGAAACGACGAAGTATGGATTGACCGAGAATGCTTGTTCTCCAATCTGGCTTGACATGGAGATGCGCGCTTTCATCCCCGCTCGTTCCAATCGAATGGTTCGTATTGAGTTCGATACGGGAGCATCTCATCCTGTGTTTGGTCGTCATGGAATGCTCTTTGATTCAATTGAACCGAATGCTGGCCGAGGCTACATTCCGCTATACGATGAAAGTGGAGTGGTTCAAGACCGAACCGCTGATTCATCATCGGCAATTATTCCAACAACCACCTATACAATCGGGCGAGCAGTCGTTTGGTTCTGGGGAAATGCAAATTATTTTGCTTCGGGATGGGATGCAACAAGAGAATGGCCATTTGGTCAAATAACAACCAACGGAGGATTCGGCTCTTTGGCAAACGGATATGGAACCGGCGGAGGATTTGGATTCGCCGAGGGAATGAACACCATCAGAACTGTATTCACTGACGCTGGAATGAACCTCTTGGTCAATGGAGTGGATAAGGGAACCGATGCGAACTCCAACAATCCGGTCTGGGGAATGACAATCGAATGCGGTGATGCTGGCGGAGCATCTGATGGAACAACGGTTGATGCTTCTGGAGTCGGACTCCGAGGCGATGGACCCAATTATTCAAAGAGTCAAGCAGACCTTCAAATTGATACATTGGTCATGCGTCAAGTTCCGTCGCCATCAATGTTGCCATTTACGGTTGATACACTGACCCAATCACTTGGCTCGGTCGCTCAATTCACATCATTAGTGGTCGAGGCTGACAATGTTTCAACCACCAAGGGAATGAACATAACCGCTACAATAATGACTCCATCTGGAGTATCACCCGAAGCCGAGGGAGCATCAGCGGTTGCAGGATTTGAGAACATTGACTTGTCATTTGCTGGTGGAATTGGTTCAATGGATTTGAGCGGATTGCCCGCATCCGTAGTAACCTCGGGATTCGTAATTCGTTGGAACTTTTACATTCCATCAAGTGCCGATACAACAAATCATCCAATCAATTGGAACGCAATTCCAATCATCCGCTCTTGGACTTTGGAATATGACATCAAACCAACCGCAACGCTTTCTGTGATTGGGAACACATACAACGGCGACATATCGGCTCCAATAAACACCAAGGTCGGACACATCGTATCGTTTAGGGCATCGGGAACAACGACTGATGAAGACCGATTGATTTCACAATTCAAGTTCGATTTTGGAGACGGAACATCGACCTCTTGGATTGATGCCGCTGACCAAACGCTTCAAACAACATCATATGATTCGGCTCATTCGTATTTATCGTCAGGAACATTCTCGGCGGTTTGCTACACCAAGGATGACCGAGGGAATCAATCCGTTGCATCACCCGCAATCAGCATTGTAGTCGCCAACGCTCCACCCGTAGCGGTTCTTAGAGCCGTTCCATCTCTTGTCCGAGCAGGACAACCAATCACTCTTGACGGCTCGGCTTCATACGACATCAACGCTGGCGGAACTTTGTCAGCATATATGTTCGGCTTTGGAGATGGCTCAAGTGATGTTGGTGGTGCAATGCCGTCGGTGCAACATACATATGCCGCTGGTGGAGAATACCGAGCAACATTGTATGTTACTGATTCCGATTCAGCAATATCTCAAACCGCTTCGGCAATCATCAAAGTTCTCCCTGCGACTCTCGTTGTTCCGCTGGTTCTCAATACCAAACCTCGTTCATTCTCCCGAACTCGGTCGGCGAGCATGACCCAAACGGCGGTTCTGGATGCGGTATATCCCGAGATAACTGATATGGGTCAAAGAAGCGATGAGTTCGTTCTTGAGGGATTGTTCCTCAAAGCGACGGCGAATGCTGATATTGCATTCATGGAGGAATTACTTCTCTCGGGTGCGCTGGTTGAGTTCATCTGGGAATCGGTGAACTTTCAAGGAACTCCAACGGGCAAAACATTCGTTGGTCGAATGACCTCTTTCGATTATCAGCGAGAAGGTGGAAAGCATGGCGAAACACCTTATTCGGCGAACTTCGTGCGTGAGGCTGGTTTGGGTGCTTGAAGCCGTTCAATACCTGCTCGTAGCCGAAGTGTGTTGGTGGATATTCGTCGGCTATCTCGGAGCAACAATCCGCTCTATGTGGCGGAGCATTGCTGATATTCCAATCGAGTATTAAAAAAAGCCGACTGCGACTCCATAACCTCCGACTCCAATAACGCTGATTAAACCCTCTCAGGTGTTTTGCATTTCCTCTTGGTCGGTTGTCGGGTGGTCGTCTTATGTCGGCCAGCAGACTCGTCTTGGTCTGCTATGGTTTAGGGGTGCAGCCACCACTACTTAAGCATTGTTATTTGGAACTCTTGAGAAGCAAAAGAATTGATGGCCAAAGCATTGATAAGGGAGTATCGCAACCGACAAACATGACCGGACAAACAGTGGGAGACCAAGCACATAGCCAAGCAGATGAAGTATTTTACAATGGTTCAGGAATCAGCCATTCAAGGTCTGCGTTCAAAACCGTAGCAAATTGCATCGCTGATGCACTTGAGCGATTCGATGAAGCAGAAGCGGCTGGAGAATCATTCTATGCAGAAATTGGATTCTATTTCACTGATGATGATGACACCGACAAGTTCATTGCTTTGTTCCCAAAATATGTGCGAGTCGGCAAAGGCCAATGGAGTGGCTCAGACCAAAAGCGTGGAACCGCCGCTCATTTCAGTGTGGACTTTCAAATGAACCGCGATGGTTCAAAGAATGAGACGGGTCGCAAGCGATTCAACCGCTTCATCAAAGTAATCACTCAAGAGGCTTGATGACTATGTTATCCTATCACCTCACCACCACCAAGACTCCGCATGGGGATATGTCCTATGCTCGCATCAAGTTCTCCGATTGCATTCACCACTACACTCTCAACGACGAG
>TARA_R110000803_G_scaffold73775_3_pt1 | contig 11917 bp, 25 predicted proteins | sample TARA_R110000803 | Tara Oceans TARA_R110000803 (sample SAMEA4397772) | marine metagenome | biome: Polar Biome; feature: [SRF] surface water layer (ENVO:00010504); material: water (ENVO:00002006), including particulate matter (ENVO:01000060) such as... | depth 5 m | reverse complement strand
GAACATGCGTACACTAACTATTATACTAACCTTAATACTCATCTTAGCGACTACCATCGGTTGGGTTGTATCCTTACTCGGCGGCATTGGTTGGTTACTCGCTCTTTTCACTCTGCTAGAAGCTGCCCTCGGGTATGTCCTAGTAACCTTATTAGACTAACGAGAAGGAATAAGAATATGAAAAAGGCACATTTACACCTAATCAAATGGGCGCTCAAGCGCGGGTACTCTGTAGCAGTGTTTGGCGAAGGCGAATACGACGGAGTCCACCACACCTATCAAGCAATTAAAGATGCGGTAGAGGCTTGCGATATGGGCGAAATGTTATTGGTTAGACCCAGCGTTAAAACCGCAGGTAATTGGACGCGAAAGGCCAGCTTCGCCTTCGTATTCGAGTACGATCAGAACCCCGACGAAATCATTTACGACTATGGCGTTAATGAGATAACAGACGCATGGTCAGCAGCTTACGAATCAACTATAGAGGTGACAGCATGAGTAATTACAAGACGATACAATTAGAAGGCGCTGCAAAGGATGCTTATATTGCTGCACGTTACATCACACCAGCACCAGTACCTAATCATGGGAGCATTACAAAGACTATTGATAAATACGATTTCAGACAAGCCTTCCACGACTATGGAAGAGGCGCACAATTCAGCTATAACGCACTAACGGCGCTGTTTGAATGGCTAGAAGAGCTTTCTACAGACGCGGGCGCACCTTACGAGCTGGACGTTATCGCCCTATGTTGTGAGTTTAGCGAGTACAGCGACCTTGCAGAGATACAAGCAGATTATAGCGGCTCAGATATTGATAATATCGACGATCTGCACGACCTCACACACGTTATAGAGTTTGACGGTGGCTTAATCATTCAACAGTTTTAATAGAGGGTTTATGATGAGCAAATCAGACATACAGCGCAAGATTAAACACCACGAAAAACAGAGAGACTGGTATTCTAACTCGCGAGCCAAGAGGGTTTGGCAGGCTGATATCGACAAGTTAAAAAAACTATTAATTAACGAGGTGGTAGCATGACACTAGATAAGCTATTTAAGAATGCAAAGCAATACAACGCTGCGCTGGGTTCGGATGGTAAACTGAACGTTATATATGAGGGTAAACTGGCGCGCACATGCACTAAGGCATTCGAGTCAGCAGACAGAGGCGCGCACGTTTATATCATGACGCAAGCACATTCGATTCCATTAAACCAACTAGAACTATATACGGGGTGATATTATGACCAGTAGAGACAAATATGAAGGAACTGGGAAGCACGAATGGCCCCGTAGAGAGAACGCGGCAATGTATGTTAAGCGCAAGCAGCAGGAGCGTCAGGAGCGCCGCCGTACACTTCTAGCGGGCGTTGTAGGTTGGACAGTACTAGTGGTAGGGGTTATCTGCATATACGCTGGTAACTACTTAGTAATGGCGGTAAGATATGCATAGTAGATGTTGTAGTGGTCGTTAGCGATAGCGGCTATTATCAAATCAACTAACGAATATGAGGGAGACTTATAATGACTGATCCAGATTGGCATCACGGCCCCTGTGAGGAGCATCTAGACATTTACTGGCAGTGCGGGCTAATCCGCGCCGATGAAGAAGACAACGAGGAAGAAGACAATGATTAAATCAATAGAATTACTACTTATGTTTGTAGGTCTAGTGGCGGTTGGTATGGCCATAGGCGCTTTCGTTAACTTTTTAGGTGCTGGTGCATCTATATTACTTGGAGCTGTGATTATAGTCGCAGTAGTGTACTCATAATGGATAATGACATATTCTACAATGACGGAACAGACTGGGACAATAATTTTCCGAATCATAACATGGACTACTTCAATGACTTTATCGATACCTTGATCGGTGTTGATGATCTGGTTGAACCGCTGGGGGATGACTATGAAGAATCGGAACTATGATCTAATCGAGGTTAACTGCAACATGTTCGGCGGTATGGTTATCAACTGCGGTATAACGCTGCTGATCTTCGATACCTCGTTAACGCACGCTATGGGTGCTACAGTCGTTTTCTTCACTGTAAGCTACCTACGTACCTATTTACTACGAAAGGCCTTTAGACGGCACGAGGAGGGCAACCAATGACACTAATGGAAGCGCGTAACCTAATTGATGGGCTATGTCAACTGAAAGCGTACAACCCCCTACTGACAACCGAAGAGGGCGCTGTCCTATTACGCACGCTAGCGATGGAACTGAGGGCTAAAGAGGAAGCTAAGGCTGCTAAGGCGGCTAAGGCGGCTAAGCGATGAGGACTATAGCGAGGACGCTAGCGAAACAACCCCTAGAGGTAACTCTTAGAAAGGACTATAGCGATTGTTCGTAAGGGTTGACTGTAGTAGTGGTTGCGCTATAGGCTGAGTTGTATGCTTCAAGAAACTAAATAGACTAATATTTTAGCACGGATTTGACTAGAAGTAAAGATAATTCTGTGACTCACTTAAATTAGAGGTTAAACTATGAAAAACATATGGATTTTAAAGGCACTACCTGCCGAATTTAAAGATATAGGCATCACTGACGATGACCAGATTAGGTTATTAAAGGCTAAGAATTCGGTCTTAATAGGTCAGTTCACAACAGAAACGGCAGCATCTCGTTACGATGTTGACGAGTACCAGCTACTAACACTGAACCTAGACTATTATGAAAGCGTTGCAGATAAGCTGATAGCGAAGAGAGGTGATACAGATGGAATATTCTAAGCACATGTTCAATATGCATTGGGCAATAGCATTACGTAACGGGTTCGGTTTCGATATCGAGGCAGTTAGTTCCCGTGCTACGTGGGCATACGACCCCGAAGAAGACGAGATTGTGGCTATACCGTTCTCTGGTATTGTTATTAATCTACCACTACTGACAATTGTTGTTGGTAATCAGGCTGAAAACCTGTTATAATCCACTAAATCAAACTAACGAGGTGCCCACGATGGCAGACTACCAAGAAACGAAACTACCCTGTCCAGACTGCGGCAGCTCTGATGCGCTAGTGGTTAATGACAACGGATCAACAAAGTGCTATAGCTGCGGCAAGTTCACGCGATCCTCTGAGGCCGGTATCGTTATACCGCCCAGCAGCGAACCAGCAGAGAAGCCCAGCTTCGACCCTGTAGAGCTACTACTAAGGACAGCAACCTACCAAGCAATTCCAGAACGCGGCATAACAAAGGAAGTCGCCGAACTCTACGGGGTACTGAGAGACAATGGCAAGACCTACTTCTCCTATCATGATGCTGATGAGAGGCATTCGCCACTGGCCGCGAAGGTCAGAAACCCCGACACGGTGACGGTGACGGACGGCAAGGAGAAGACGAGTAAGCACATGTACAACACTGGGGACTGGCAGGGTGCTACCCTATTTGGGCAACATCTATTCTCTGGTGGTGGTAAGATCATCACCATTACCGAAGGCGAGTACGATGCTTGTGCAAGCTATATGATGCAGGGGAGCAAGTACCCTGTAGTCAGTATCAAGTCAGGGGCGCAAGGCGCTCTAGCGGACTGTAAGAAGGCTTACGAGTGGTTAGACTCATATGAGACCATCGTTATATCGTTTGACGCGGATGACGTAGGCGTTAAGGCTGCTAGAGAGGTCGCTGAGCTATTCGGTGGCAAGTCTAAGGTGGTACGCAACGGCAGCGGCTGTAAGGATGCCAACGACTACCTACTAGCAGGAAAGACAAGGGAATACATCGCCGCATTCTGGGCAGCTGAGAAGTTTGTACCGGATGGCATCGTTAACGGCGCATCACTCTGGGACGAAGTTTGCAAGCCACTAGAGAAGGCTGCTGTAATGTATCCTTGGGAGGAGCTAAACAAACTAACTTATGGAATACGGGAGTCCGAACTGGTAACAGTGACGGCAGGTAGTGGACTAGGAAAGTCGCAGTTCTTACGAGAGATCATCTGGCATATACTGAAGGAGACTCCTGACAACATCGGACTGCTGTTCTTAGAAGAGAATGCTAGGAAGACGGCGCTGTCTATGATGAGTTTGGCAGCGAACAAACCACTACACCTACCCGATACCGAATCAACTGAAGAGGAACGCTTCGAGGCCTTCCAAGAAACGATGGGTACACAACGTCTGTTCTTATTCGACCACTTCGGCAGCACTAGCGTGGACAACATCATCGCTAGAGTACGCTACATGGCGAAGGCGCTGGACTGCAAGTACATCTTCTTAGATCACGTATCAATTGTCGTATCAGCGCAACAGGGCGGCGACGAACGTAAAGCACTAGATGAGATTATGACCAGATTGCGGATGTTGGTCAGCGAAACAGGCATTGCACTGTTCATCGTTAGTCACCTGAAGCGGCCAGACGGAAAAGGCCACGAAGAAGGCTCAGCTACTAGCCTGTCTCAACTACGCGGCTCCGGCGGCATAGCACAGATTAGCGATATGGTAATTGGTCTGGAGCGCAACGGTCAAGCAGATGACCCAATAGAACGTAACACTACTTACGTGAGAGTCCTAAAGAATCGCTTTTGTGGCATGACGGGGTTAACCTCTGGCTTGTTATATGACGGTGATACCGGAAGGATGCACGAAATACCAACTGGAGAGGCTTCATTATGAGATGCATGAGCTGTAATGTCGCACTAAGCGACTTTGAATCAACAAGAAAGTTTGCAGGATCAGGCGAGTTCGTAGACCTATGTAATAATTGCTTCGGTCACATTAGCGAATTCGAGACTACAGACAGGGCCGACCTTCGGACTACTGAAGACATCGACGAAAACGAAATGTATCTATAGGGGACTACGATGGAATTAGTATTGGACATAGAGACTAACTTAGCTCACGACACTATCTGGGTTTGTGTTAGTCAGGCTGTAGGTGGTACTGAGCAGGTTACTCACTTTAGTCCATCAACACTGCAACCACTAATCGACAAGGCAGACAAGGTTGTAGGACACAACATCATCGGCTTTGATGCACCAGTGTTACAGAAAGTCTGGGGCATTAAGATACGAGATGAGCAGCTAGAAGATACGCTAGTGCTGAGCAGGTTATTTGATCCGTCTGTTACAGGTGGGCATAGTCTGGAAGCATGGGGCAAGCGACTAGGTGGCTCTAAGGACGACTTCGACGTAGCCGACTTCGACAATGGCTATACTGAGAAGATGCTAACCTACTGCAAGAAGGATGTGCTACTGACTGAGCAGCTACTACGCAAGCTACGCGCACTACTGAAGAAGTCAAAGTTCTCCGAATATTCGATGGAGCTAGAGACTAAGGTGGCCATCATCGTAAAGCAACAGGAAGTTAACGGCTTTGAGATGGATACTACAGCGGCTACCTGCCTGTACAACGAGTTAACACTACGACAAGAGCGCATCCATGACCAACTACAGGAAGTGTTCCCACCAATCACGCACAAGAGGGTATCAGAGAAGACCGGCAAAGACTTAGCCGATAGGATAGAGCGATTCAACGTAGGCTCACGACAGCAGATAGCAGCTAGATTGATGGACGCTGGCGTAGTACTCACTGAGCGCAACGAGCCAACTAAACTACAACTGGAAGAGGAGAAGAAGACGGGAGTAGCAGCACTAGGCAGTTACATAATCAACGACGATGTACTACAGGGTATGGACTTCCCCGAAGCGCAAGCAATCTGGGAGTACCTACTACTACAGAAGCGTACATCAATGCTGAAGAGCTGGATCAAGCACGTAGACGGGACGCGGATGCACGGCAAGGTCATTACCAATGGCACCGTGACAGGCCGTATGACACACCACAGCGTCAACATGGCGCAAGTGCCAGCAGTCAACTACTCTAAGGATAAAGAGGTTCTAACAGGCTTAGAAGGCGGCTACGGATACGAGTTTAGATCAATGTGGACTGTAAAGACGGGCAACGTACTGGTAGGAATCGACGCATCGGGACTGGAGCTACGCATGTTAGCCCATTACCTGCAAGATGATGAATACACTGACGAAGTAGTTAACGGTGACATTCACACCAAGAACATGAATGCAGCAGGCCTTACCACACGAGATCAGGCTAAGACGTTTATATATGCATGGCTATATGGTTCAGGTGCGGGTCTGCTAGGTAAGATTGTAGGCGGTAACAAGAACGATGGTTCACGACTGGTTAAACAGTTCATGGAAGCAGTACCAGCAGTAGCAGTACTACGAGACAAGATACAGCGGATAGCAGCGTCTGGCTCAGTACCTGCACTGGATGGGCGGCGAGTACGTATTAGATCGCCACACTCTGCACTCAACTTCTTACTACAATCAGCAGGATCAATCGTTATGAAGCAGGCTCTGATCTTCTTGGTAGAGGCGCTGGATAAACACAGCATACCTTACCAGATAGTCGCCAGCGTACATGACGAATGGCAGATAGAAACCCCAGCAGCATACGGCGACATTGTAGGCAAGGCTGGTAGACGTGCAATCATCCGCGCAGGTGAATACTTCGAGATGCGCTGTACACTAGACGGCGATTACCAAGTAGGAAACAACTGGGCAGAGACGCACTAAGATAGACACAAACACGAAAACATGGTATACTATATACCTACACTAAACAATTACGAGGCTTTACCTATGTCAAATATCGAAAACGTTAAACCAATCACCATCAACTCTACTTTCATGTGGCCATTCCTGACAGAAACCAACAAGATGAGCGGCAAGTATCAGGTCGATCTGACTCAACTGTCACCGGCAGCAGTAGAGGCGCTAGAGATGATGGGCTGCACTGTACTCAACAAGCCAGACAAGGGCGACTTCGTTACTGTCAAGTCCAACCACGCCATTCGAGTGTACGACACTGACGGCAAAGAGATCACAGGTGTGCAGGTCGGCAACGGCACCACAGCCAAGTGCGTCATTAAGCCATACCACTGGAAGTCACCCGCAGGCAAGGCTGGTGTATCGCCCTCGCTTATGAAGGCAATCGTCACTGAGCTGGTTATCTACGGTGGTGGAGAAGGAAGCCCCGAAGCAATGGACTTCAACTTGGATGAGGCTTTGTAATGTTCCTGATTGATGCAGACATTTTAGTCTATCGCATCGGCTGGTCATGCAACGATGAGGAGGAAGGGGTGGCACTACGCCGCCTCAACTCCGTCCTACTAGATCTACTCTATGTAGACCTCAACTGCCCCGCCGACGAAGACAACGCACATACACCATACGTCCTCTACCTCACTGGGAAGGGAAACTTCAGAAACGATTATGCAATAACTGCAAAGTATAAAGGCAACCGCGACAACAAACCCAAACCCATCCACATACAAGCAATACGCCAACACCTAATAGACCAATGGGACGCTGTAGTTACTGACAACGAGGAAGCTGATGATGCTATTGCTATCGCCGCTACCACGTTAGGAGAGGAAGGCGTTATCGTTTCACTGGACAAAGACTTTCTACAAGTACCAACGCGCATGTACAACTTCGTTAAACGTACATGGACAACTACCAACGAGTTTGATGGCATGCACTTCCTATACCGCCAGATGCTAATGGGTGATCGAATCGACAACATCATCGGCATTAAGGGTATCGGTGAAGTCAAGTCATCTAAGCTGCTGGCTGAATGTACCACTGAGCGCGAACACTACGACAAGGTTGTCGAGGTCTATGCAGAACATGAAGAGCTAGACACAGCAGCTGCGGAGGTCAGGGTGATAGAGAACGCTAGGTTGTTGTACTTACGTAGAGTCGCTGGCGAGATATGGGAACCACCACATGCGGAACAATGATAGATGGACAGAGGCACGTTTCAAGTCATTCATCATCTCAGCCTTACGAGGCGCACATGGGAGATGGGGCGTTAAACATGATGTAAAGAAGGAGGCTTGGGTATCAAGGGGTATGTATGAGTGTGCAGAGTGCAACACCATAGGCCCAGCAACGCTACCACCAAGCGAAGGCAAGACGCGGCGCAGAAACAATGCCGCAGTTGACCATATCAATCCAGTAGTAGAGCCTGAAGTGGGCTTCGTGGATTGGAATCTCTACATTGATAGGATGTTTCGTGAGGCAGAGGGTTATCAAGTACTTTGCTACTCATGTCACGCAACCAAAACAGCTGAAGAGCGTCTCAGACGCAAGAGGAAGTAATCATGGCAGAACCAGCATTTGAATTCTTACCAGACAACGGCATGTGGTTAGGCTCGGTAACTATAGATAGCAATACTTACTATGCATTTGAAGAGACATACGAGAAAGCAGACACACTAATTAACGAATACATTGATTCATACGACGAGGAACAAGCATGAGACACTTAGTTATTTCAGATACACAGGTTAAGGGCAGTCCAGCATCGTATGACTACTTAGAGTGCGCTGGTCACTATGCAGCAGAGAAGAAGCCAGACGTTATCATTCATATCGGCGACCACTTCGACATGGAATCGCTGTCAAGCTACGATAAGGGTACTGGCGGCTTTGAAGGAAGACGTTACCAGAACGACATTGACTGTGGCATTGAAGCCATGCGTCGATTCATGCAACCCATCGAGGAGGAGAAGGCACGACTCAAGCGCAACAAGGATAAGCAGTGGAACCCACGACTGGTATTCACACTAGGCAACCACGAAGCACGCATCGAGCGAACCACCAACCTAGAACCTCACCTGATTGGCTTTATGAGCTATGACGATCTGAAGCTAGAGGAGTTCGGCTTTGAAGTTGTACCATACCTTGAACCAGCCATCATTGATGGTATCGCCTACTGCCACTACTTCACCTCTGGCATCATGGGACGACCTGTAGCATCTGCTAGGGCGCTGCTGTCTAAGAAGCACATGAGCTGTGTTATGGGCCACGTACAGGACAGAGACATTGCCTACGCACGACGAGCTGACGGCGTTAACATGTTGGGCCTGTTCGCTGGTATCTTCTACGAGCATGACGAAGGCTACCTAACACCACAGACCAATGGTAGCTGGCGCGGTATCTGGATGCTTAACGATGTAGAGAACGGCGGCTGCGACGAGATGCCTGTGTCGCTGAAGTACTTAAAAGAAACCTACATGCACAAGGTGAAATGATGAATATAACTACTCTGGAGTTGATGGAGAAACTGATACGGGTTGACGAGGAGATACTCCTAGACCTGTTAGGGATCGACAGCGAGATGCTAGTGGCACGCTTTGCCGACTTAATCGAAGACAAACAAGGGTACTTATATGAGGAGATGTTGGATGTCTGACATGGGAAAGCCTGACTGGGCTACTGCGTTACTAGATTCACCAGCCGACAGCAGACTAGCAGATAACATCCTAGAATCCTACAACCAGAGACTAGGAACAGACACTAAGAAGTCTGGGCTACCTGAAGACGCTGCTGCTAGGAAGGCTATACCGATCTACACTGGCTGCATCAACTACTTCCCCAATGCACTGGCCGCTGTTGCGGCTTTATCGCTCAAGGGAGGACTACAGCACGGACAGACGGCAGCGACACTTCACTGGGATAGGTCGAAGTCTAGCGATAATCTCGATGCAATGATGCGACATATAATTGATGAGGACTGGGACGCTGTAGCATGGCGCGCCTTAGCCCACCTAGAAACCACACTGGAGCAGTAGCATGGATGACTTCAAACCGTTATCAATCGTACCACAGGCACCCAAGGAGGAGGTGCCTAGTTACCCTCCAGAGTACATGACAGCCTTATTAGAGTTCCATGAGGTTATGGTGGAGGTAGGCGCAGCAGGATTCTCCGCAGTCGCTGTGACAGAAGATGGACAGGTTGTTAGTTGCTGGATAGGTAGTACTTCCAGTACGCTGATGATAGGTGCCATAGAGACGCTTAAATCAGAATACTTACAGGAGTCAATAGAGGAATATGAATAGCTTAATAAACAGAATGGAGGACAGTGATGGCAATGCTGGCGGCTAACATGGCCTTTTTCACCGTATTCATTCTAGCGTGTATATCGAAAGACCAAATCAAACAATGGAGAGAACATGAACTTTAAAATAGCAGCAATGGCAACAGCGATGGCACTACCTATGACATTAGAGGCAGCTACAGGCCCAAACAACTATATCAATATAGATAGCGATGGTGTTGTTGCCGAGATTGATAGAAACGGAGAGGCTTACGCTGCTGCCGTAGCGGGCAACTCTAATATCATATACACAGACCTAGCGACTCAGGCAGAACTAGACTCTGTGCGCGATTATGCACGTAAGGTGGACATCGAAGACCACAGGGTAGTTAGTGGTGTCGTTGTTGGCGACTCTATCGTCATGACCTCTCAGGACATGGATGGTGGCACTCAACGAACCTTCACAATTGACGTGTCCACACTAAAGAACAACAGAAATAAGGGGAACAACAATGGACAACAGGGTGCAACAGGCGCTACAGGTGCAACAGGCGCTGTGGGAGCCACCGGTGCAACGGGTGCTATGGGCGCTACAGGCGCAACAGGTGCAACAGGAGATGCAGGTACGGCGGGAGCAGTGGGCCAAAAAGGAGAAGATGGAGCCATCGGTGCAACAGGTGCTAGAGGAGATACTGGCGATAGAGGCGAGAGAGGCGCAACAGGCGCTCTAGGAGGTCTAGGTGTTAAAGGCGAAACTGGTACAACAGGTGCTACAGGCGCAACAGGCGCTAATGGCGCTAGAGGAGAGATGGGAGATAAGGGCGAAACTGGTGATACTGGCGCTAAAGGTGACAGAGGCGTTTCTGGTAGTGATGGTACTGATGGGAGGGATGGTGCTGATGGTACTACTGGCGCTAGGGGGTCTGCTGGTAAGGATGTTGACCCTAATACGGTCTATGATCTACGGTCAGGGATCGCAGCGTCACTAGCAACTACACATGCTATCAGGAGCGATGATGGCTTTAGAGTTGGCATCGGGTATTATGAGGATGAACATGCATTGTCCATTGGTGGCCGTAGTGGTTCTAAGACGTTCACTTTAACCTTCGACAGCCAAGACACAATATCTGCTGGATTTGGATTCGATCTATAACACAGAAACAACTAAGCCCGACATAGTTAATAGCTATGTCGGGCTTTTTTACGTCTACGATTTACTGCGCTACTGGCTGCTCGTTGATCTCTCCAGTTATCGCTTTGTATAACGACCGACCAGTGATGAAAGCACCTGAGTTAAGCTGCTGTAGCTGCGTTGGTGTGATGTTACGGCTCAGTAGTATCTTCATCAGCTCAGGGTTGCGGTACGCCTCCTTCATAATCTTATCAGTCTGTCCTAAGCTCATCTGCTTCAACCCCTTAGTAGCTAGGTTAGAAGCTGTCCCTGCTAGAACGATAGAGGATGAACCGAACACCATGCTAACAGCCTTGATACCGCCTAGTCGTGCAGCCATGTTCAGTGCCATAGTTGCCGCACCTGTCTCTACCTTCTCCGCTCCTACCTGAGTACGTGCCTGTAGTGACTTCTCTATCGACTTCAGCTCATTAGTAAGCATCTCCAGACCTTTCATGTCCTTCTTCTTGAACACTGTAGTCAACGGCTCTAACATCTTGGCGTTTTCAACAACCTGCTTTGTGTCAATCTTAGTACCACCTTTTATCGCGGCAGCTAAAGAGTCAAGAGATGTACCCACCAGTCTACGCGACATAGTATCTTGGAATGCCTGTAGTGCTTCTGGTTCTTTACTGAGCATAGTCTTGAAGCGACGAGCGTTAGTTAATGGGTTAGCTGACTTCAGGATCACATCCATAATCTGATCAGGGTTCTTACCAGTCATGTTGGTGAAGATATCGAGACGAGCTGCCTCTGCCTTAATCTCCCTGTTCTTAATCATTACTCCCTGTCTCTTCGCCTTGGCTCTAGCGGCTTTAATAATCTCGCCCTCTTTAGGCCACCGCTCGAAAGCAGTCTTATTCTGTGCTATGAACAAGTCGAAGGAGGCTAAG
>TARA_R110000803_G_scaffold42850_4_pt1 | contig 11937 bp, 10 predicted proteins | sample TARA_R110000803 | Tara Oceans TARA_R110000803 (sample SAMEA4397772) | marine metagenome | biome: Polar Biome; feature: [SRF] surface water layer (ENVO:00010504); material: water (ENVO:00002006), including particulate matter (ENVO:01000060) such as... | depth 5 m | reverse complement strand
CAGGAAATTCTACATTTCCTTCTAATTGTTGTGTTGCAGTTGAGTCGTAGTTGGCTGCGGCTGTATCAGTGCATCCAAAATTTAAATTTTGTGTATTACCTATAGATGTAATTAAACAAAATAAAGCTATTATAAAACGTTTCATCCAATCTCCATTTATCATAAATATATAGAAAGATGTCTAGAAACTAGTAAATGTAATGAAAATTAATATGGACAGTTGCAGCAGCCGTTCTTACAACAATAGCCACGCTTAAGGTGGTAGTGGCTTGTCATAACCATCATACCACCTTCCCAATAAAAATCTTGTTGAGAATTAACGCGTTCTTTTACATCCAATTGAGATATCCAATCATCTGAGCGCATTATACTATTTCACATGCTCCACCAGCACAAGCTACCTCACCTGATAGATCTGTCTGATCATCTAATTCTACAATATTGGAAATATCAACTTCAGTTAATGTTTTCATTAATGAGTTATATGTCTCTTCGGTACAATCTTCAAATGGTGCTTGTTCATATGTTCCTCCATTATAATTTAATACTGAAAGTCCATTATAATGATCTTTATTATCCCACATCCATTCTCCAGCTGGTTTCCATTCATGATCCCTTAATGAAATTGTTGCGGAAACATTATGAGTATTATTACCAGATCTATGTCCAGGCTTAATCCATTCTTGAGCAACTTTCTTTACACGTTCTAATAATTGAAATGGTGATTCGGTTCTCATTATAGAACCTTCAGGTGCTTTCTGTGGTATACTAATTACAGCAGTATCATGAGGTCTAAAATATTCATCCTCAATTAGTTCTGGGTGATTATTTTTTAAATATGTATATATTGATTCATTTTTACCAACTCTAATTCTACGTATATAATAATCATTATGCCATGCATGAATTCCAGATGATGTGCCTAATGTAAGAGATGTTGTTCCTGCAGGCTTAACTGTTGTACATCTAGCCGACTTATTTATATTTAATAATTTGGCAACACGTTCATTTTCTACTTTAACAATTTTTGCTGCTGTTTTCATATCATAATTTAATACTGTGCCGGATCCTATACCAGTCATTGATATTCCAATTAAAGCATCTTTCTCTGTTGTTCTTTGCCATACAGGTCTTAAATAATGAAAATCAGTATATGATGCTTGCAATGTACCTATAAATGTTGCTGCTATAACTCTTGCTTCATAATCTTCTTGAGACTCGATATCACTAGCATTTACTTCACATAAGTTACAAAATTGAAAAGGTCTTAATGCTATTTCACAACATGGATTAGTTCCCCAATCCTTATCATTAGACAGGTATATACCAGGCTCTCCTGCATTAGACAATTCAACTCTTTTCCATAGTTCCATGAAGAACTCTTTAGTAATTTTATGCCTCATAAGTACTGCAGAATTATTAGATCTACCTCGTTGTGGATTAAGTTCCCACCAATTTCCGGACTTGCAACTAATCATTTCATTATCATCTGCAGAGAACAAACTAATTAAAGCGGCTCTACGAATACCACCTGCTAAAACTGCATCTGCTACATGACATACTATATCATGTACTTCTAATGGAGATAATTTTTCATCATCTTTCTTTAAATCTAAAACACCTGCTATTTTAATTAAACATTCTTTTAATGGCTGAGGTCCTGGTGCTTTACCGCCTGATGTAACTAATTGAGATCCTTTAGGTCTTATATCAGAGAAATCAAATTTTAGTTTAGATCCGCCTTGAAAATAATTTTTCATTAATGCTTTAACTGCATCTGCCCATCCTTCAATACTATCAGCTATTAAGAATCTTCTAGTTCTATTTATATTTGGTTTTTTTATTTCCGGTAACTTATCTATGTGATGATTCTGTACTGAATATCCTACGCCTGTTCCTCCTAATAATAAAAACATTACCTCTCCAAAAGCTCTCCAATCATCTATAGGAAGATATGCACAATTGTAAACTCTATTTGGAGATATCTCAATTGGCTTACCACCGAATTGCAATGATCTCATTGATGGCAATATTTTTTTATTATATACCATTTTATATACATCTTCTATTTCCGACTTAAGTGTTGGAAACTTTTTTATGTGCATATTCTTATTTCTCGTAACTAACTCATTCCAAGTTTCTCTTCTATTTAATTCTGGCACATACTTTGCATACTTCATATGCACTGTAATGTCAGATAAAATTCTATTTGATATATCCATATCTATTCCTTTTTATAATGTTTATTAATGATACAAAACTAACGTATTATTTCAATAAATATACGCTATATAATGCTTGATACCTACTTTTGATAACTTTTTTTAAGTTTTTTTACTCAAAACCTTGTATCTCTTGAAACTTACGTGATAGTAATTTTCTCGTATACTCTTCACCATTATCCATCTGTTTCTGCGCATCCTTGCCTTGGACTGATGTATCAGTATATATATGAATTTGGCCATTCGACGTATTCATTTTACTTGGCAATGTTATTCCATCCGGGCCGAATCTATTTTTTATAACATGCCATCTACCTGTACCAGCTAATTTATCTTGTACTTTTCTAGATAATGAAAGAATAAAATCTGCTACCATAACTTTACCATATGACTCTGATACTTTACTTGCATCAATAACATCTTCTTCTAATGCCGATCTATTTGCTTGAGATGCCGTCCATACTGGTATATCATATTCTCCAGCCATTCCTCGTAAGTCCTCATATATGCCTTCCAATTCATGACGTTTTTCTTGTCCATGGCCTTTTAATAAATCTGCGTAATCTACTATAATAATATCTGGCCTCTTATCCTGCATTATACATTTTTCTACATGAGACCGTAATCCTAATACTCCTACAGACTTTGTCGGATAATGTTTAATGATTAATTCACCATCCATTTTTTCCAACGCTTCTTTTACTTGAGATTGATAATGTTTTAGATTTTGATTGGCAATTCCAGTTACAACAGAATCATATCTCAATCCTACATATGCTTGATTAAGTTCTAATGTATAATGTAATACAGTCATACCTTTTTTAATTGCATGAGCTCCAATATTTATTAGTCCCCATGATTTTCCTATACCTGCAGGAGCTACAAATACTGCTAACTCACCTTTTCCTAATCCACCATCGGTTAAATCATTAATTACTTCCCATGGAGTTTCTTTAGTATCTCTAACTGCATCTGTATATCGTTCATCTATACTTACCATATAATCATGGCCTATATCTTTATCTCCACCAGACTTTAAAGCATCATCTATTTTAGTTTTTATTTCATCATATTGACCATGTTTTAAAAGATCAACAGAACCTAATATTGCTTTTTTTATTTCCTGATTTTTACAAAAATCAATTGCTTGTTGTTTAATAAAAGGCAAATCATCAGCTTCGATATATCTCCATGCATCTTTCATATGAGCTACAATTTGCTCTTTTAAGACATCATGGTCTAAGTCTTGCTGTTTAACTTTTATTACTTCTAATGTCGGGGATGTTTTAAATTCTCTATGATACTCTAAAACGGTTTCCACTATCCAATTATTAGCATCACTTTCAAAATATTTAGGAGATAGTATTTCTGCTATCTGATTTATAAATAATTTATCAGTGAATAATGATGCTATAACTTTTATTTGAAAACTGTATCCGTAACTACTTAATCTATCTGTCATGCATTAAATATATAATATTATTTTCGTAAATCAAAGATTTCTGTAAGCATTTAATGAATTAAATGATGTTGACATCCATGTATCTAAATCTTTGATAACTGTGTACATCTTATCTAACATAAACATCTTTTTAAAATTTAATACATCCATTTTATTAATATCTTCACGCACCATCTCTAAAATTAATAATTTAGTATTGCCGGCAATGTCAACATTCTTAAGCTGCATTAATCTATAATTTAATTGTATAGTATCAATACTTGATTCAATAATTTCATGAACCTTATATTTCTTCTCTACATTCGATGCATATTCAACAAGGTCGTCTACACTCAATTGTTTATTTTCTGTAATAATAGGTAAACGACGTATCATTGTTTTTAATCCAACGCCATTAATACCTGGTATGTTATCTGACTTATCGCCTGTCAATGCTCTATATAATAAATAATTACTAGCATCTATTCCAAATTCTTCTCGCATAGTATTTGGAGTATACATTTTCTTTTTAGTAGGACTCCATACTGAAATACGATTGTTAACTAATTGTAAGAAATCTCTATCCGTTGATACAATAGTTGCTCTATTTTCAGGCTTAGTAAATATTTCATTAGCTATATATGCAATTGCATCATCTGCTTCTATATTATCAATAGCCAATGCAGTAATCGGTAAGCATGTTAAGTATTGAATCATTCTGCCATATTGGCGTTTCATACTATCTTGTTCATCTTGCAATGAAGCAAATTCTTCATATCTATTAAAGGCCGTTTTATTTGCCCTATTAGCTTTATAATCTGGGTACATCTGCTTTCTTCTGACAGATCCGCCTTTACCATCAAATACAATTATGCATCTAGTAGGCTTATGTTGTCTTATAGCAGCTGCTATAGATCGAAGGAATCCAGTTACTCCTCCGATATGCATGCCGTCATCATTCAAGGCAGGTACGGCTGAAAACACTCTAATGAATGTATTCAGGCCGTCGATAATCAATAGATGGCTATCTTTACTTGATCCCTTACCTTGTTTGTGATCCCTTTCTACTTCTTGTAGTATATCAAAAAAACGTCCTTTCATCAGCCTTCTTCACTAACAAATTCTTCGTCTATCTCGACATCATCAATACCAAAGTCTTCTCCAGGCTTATATTTAAGAATATATGCATCACAAATTTGCTGATATATTTCATCTTTAAGTCCATCAACTTCTTCCAATTTCTTTTCGAAATCTTTAGATAAGAATTTTACTTCTTCGTCATTAGTCCTAGTAAATGTATACCATGCACCTGCTGTTGCAACAAGCTTAAATTGCTTCATAACATTGAGCCATCCCCCAAAATCATCGACACCACTTTCAAAGTAGATATCATAATCAATTGTTTTTAATGGCGGCCCCATTCTATTTTTAACCACTTGGCATCTAGTTTTAATTCCGATAGTCTGATCGACACCGTCCTTTTTAACTTTGATCTGACCAACTGATTTCAATCGTAACCTTACTGAAGAATGAAATGGTATCGCTTTACCACCTGATGTAGTATAAGGGTCACCAAAAGCTACTCCTAGCCTTGTCCTTAATTGATTAGTAAATATCAAACAAATTTTGTTACGTCCTAACATATTTGTCACTTTTCTCATTGCCTTGGAAAGTATAATGGATTTCGATGTTGCATATCCATCCTTATCAAATTCCTTAGCCATTTCAATTTTAGTTGATGCCCCCATTATAGAGTCAACAACAATAGTAACTAATTTATCTTTGTTTGATTTTCTAATTGATTCAACTATATTTTCAATCGCTTCAAAAATGTCTTCTATTGTTTCCAATGGAACATATAACATTTTTTCTAGATCTATTCCTATAGCTTCTAAAAATTCTCTACTAACTGCATTTTCAGTATCTATATATACTGCCATACCACCTGCTTTTTGCGTATTTGCTAAAGCATGTGCTGCTAATAAAGATTTACCTGATGCTTCCAAACCTGTAATTTCTGTTATTCTTCCAACTGGAAATCCACCATCCGGCCTATTTGCTATTGCAAGATCTAACATTGAAGAGCCAGATCCTACCCATCCTCTTACTTCACTCGGTGCATCCGTATCTCTATCTAAGAAATAAGCTGCTTTGAATCCAGTATGTTTAAACTTCTTGTTTAAATTATCTGCCAATTCTAAAGCCAGATCATCTGCTAGTTCACTTTTTGATTTTGCCATATTTTATAACTTTTTAGTCGTTGAATAATGAATCAAATGCTTTAGAAACATCATCTACTTTATTTACTTTAGATGTTTCTCCAGCGTTAGAAGTTGCTTCTACTTGAGTAGCTTCTTCTGTTCCTGATTCTTCTGGATTGAGCCAACTCTCTAATGCTTCTTTAAGTTCATCATAAGTTGGTTCTTTAAATATTGCTGATAGATCTGGTTGATTCTTTGTAACCATTTCTGCAACATTTTTGTCCTCTGTTACTGGAGTAACATTAGGCTTAACTCTAATTGTTGTTTTTGGAAACGAACCTGCTCCTTCTGATGGAGTAAATTCTACTAATACATCTCTTCCATTCATTGGATCAGATATATCTCCGTAATCTGGATCTGCAATTACACCTAATAACTCGGTATAGACTGTTTTTCCAAATCCCCAAAATTTAACACCTTCAGATTCTTTTCCTCTTACTAACACGGGAACATATGTTCTCATTTTAGGTTCCATCTTCTTACCTAATTTCCATTCATCTGAATTACCAGATGCTTTTAACTTCTCTGCAAATTCCACTACTGGATCTGCTTTGCCGTTAGTCACCGGAGATAGATAATTCTTTTTACCTAAATCGTAATGAAAATATAATTCTCTGAATGGATTGTCTCTGTCGTGCTGATAAGGGACTATTCTGATTGTTTGCTTACCTGGTTCCGGTTTCCATAAGTTGTTTTGTCTGGTGCCGGTAGTCTGAAGCTGACTAAGTTTTCTTTTTATTGCGTCTAAATCAATTGCCATTGTTTTTCCTTTTAAATGATTAATTATTATTTATTAATATTAATATAAGTACTTTTTTTCTATTATCCTAAGGATTATCAAAAAAAGTTAAAAAAAGTTTTATTTGTTATTTGTTAATTAGTTTATTATTGTATATAGATATTAATCTATTTCTCTTTTCCGTCCGAATCAAAATATTTGTCTTTTGTTTTTACAGCCTTTTCTTTAAGTTCAGCTGCTTCTAGATTGAGGCGAGACAGTAATGTCGAATCTTTAAAACCTCTAGCAGATACGCGTGTAATTAAGTCATCTAATTCCGTAGTTTCTGCTTCTGTTTCTTCTTTTATTGCGGTCTTTATGATAGTCATACTTTTTATTAGAGTATCTGATGGCTTACTTACTTGTGCTAAGATTGCAAGTATCTCTTCTGATTGTGCTAAATCTAATTCTGACCATCTTTGACTATTAAACATAATTTTTCTCTTTTAAATAAATATACAGTTATATGTCAATCCTTTTCATAAGTACAAGATTGATACGCCTTAGGTCATCTCCATTTGTCAATAACAATGTGTTCTCATAATTACTCCAATCAACCATAAATGTTTTGTCTAATACTCCATTGTTTGAATTTTTAATTACCACATTCAAAGCATTAACTGTATATAATGTGTTACTATCTTTTTTTCTATGTATTGATATTGTGTTAGGTGTTCTTTTAAAATTACCTGATTCCACATTATATGTTATATACAAATCATTTTTATTTTCTTCATCTGAAAACACAAACATTCTTTTCTCTGATACATCGTATGATGTTGCAATATAATCTGCTATCAGATCCAAATCTTTTTTATGTGCAAAAGTGCATAATAATTGTGTTCTCAAAATATTTTCCTATGTTGATTTCAATTGAGTTGCCGTCATAGAATCTTGACTAGTGGCCTTTGGTTTGGTATTAGGAGCTCCTATATTAAATCTATCTTTAAATATTTTGGTTAACTCATCAATTGAATCATCTTTGCCCATAATTAGATAATCTTTTTTATAATTTAATGACATAAACTCATCCCATGGTTCACTATCTGCATAATATCTAAATTCTAATGCTGATAATCTTGGAAATAATTCTTTAATGTTAAATGAGCCATCTGAATTAATTCCTGGTTCTGCTACGTCGCCTTTAATATTTCCTTGATACTTTTTGTAAAAACGTTGAAGTGCTTTACTGTATATGTCAACGATTTGAGATCTTTTTAACAAATTTTTCTTTACCAAATCTTTTAAATATTGATCTGCTAGTGATTCTTTTCCTGATTTATAATATAATTGAATTGCAGTGCTAGACGTCACATCTGGAAAATTATCTGGTAAATTATCTCCATATGCTGTTTGTATTGCTTCAAATATATCTAATGCAATATCATATCCAGACCCATATCCAGACTGTCCCCTCATTCTAAATGCCGAGGTACTTGATTGAGTAGATTTTAATTCGATTTTTATTCCTTCTGCTCCGACATCGCCACTTGACGGGACATGTCCTCCTTTAAGAATAACACGTAATATATTTTCCCCTGCACCTACATTAACTCCACCACCCGCAGGTATATAGTTATATAACCAATCAGCATATTCTTTTGAAAATCCCATTTTATCAATAAATGGTTGTAAATTTCCCGAGTCTCCTAATGAATCAAAATCTATACCTGATACTTCGCCGGCTACTAAATCTTGCAATTGTTTGTAACTATCCATTTCAACTGCCTTGTCAAACATTCCTTTCGCGGTTTTGTCATCAAAATTACGTTTCTTTAATCCATCTAATGCACTAGTTTTACTATTTGCACTATCAATTAATCTGGAAATATATGAAATTAATTTATCCGGTAATGGCGTTTCTTTAATTACCGCAATTAAATCGTCCTTGGTATATCCTTCTTGTAATAATAAAGATTCTTCTATAACTTCTAATGTATGTTGTTTTTCTTCATCTTTAACTGGCTTAGCATCATTGAATGCTTGATCCAATATATCCACATCTTCATTTAGTGATAATCCATTCTCTGCTAACACTTCATCTAATATATCTAGTTCTTGTTTTGTATACGGGGCTATTGCATAACCTTTAGGTAATCTGTAAAACCATTCATGTATTATTTTATCTGTATTCATTCACATACTTTTTTAATAAATATTAAACTACCTTGGAAGTCATGTCTTTCATGACCCCATAATTGATACCAGCCTTTATCTTAACTGGATATTTTCCGTTCTCAGAAATAATGTTTTTTAATTCTAAAATTTTATCTTTTCCTTCATCCAAGTTAAAATCAAATAAAAATGAATCATAAGTATATAATATTAATTTGCTATCACGTTCTGACATATACTCGTTCAGTTCATTTAATACCAACATGTTATGTTCTGTCTCAGATGCTTGCAATTGATAATTAAATAATTTGTTAGGATTCATTTCAAACAAATTATCTTTATGCATAGGCCGTTTAAAATAAGGAGTTTCAATATATCCATTAGATTTAAATTGTTTCCATAATTCTTTAACATATATCTGAGTTTTACCAAAGAATGGTATTTTTGCAAAGTCTTTATCTATGCCACCATATAACAATCTAAATGTAATTTTTTTACTTTGTTCATATTCTTCTTTTGATAATTCTTTTTTACCAAAATATTGACATCCAAAGTATTCATGTATAGAACCATCTGGTAAATTATAATCAATTATATCTGCAATTAATCTTACATGATATGCATCATAATCAAATTCCAATAACATTCCATGTTCAAATCTAGATACAAATGAATCTCTGCTACCATTTTCTTTATTCAATGCTGCAAAATTAACTCCGCCAAATTTATTTGAAGGCCTTCCTGTACTTGTATATAAATTGTATTCTGTATATACTTTGTTAGAATGAATGCCATTAGTTTGAAATTTCTCTATATATGTTTTTGTATCAACTTGCAATCCATTCTGTTCTATTGCAAAAAAATTATCTATAGCATATGATTCGTATTTCTTAAACTTATCCGTTAATTCAAATGTATTATGATATTTTATAAATACATCTTTCATAGCCGTACATCTATCGGCATGTCTTGTTATCGGCAACCAATCATTTGTATTAGTTTCATTATGCCACCACCTATTCCACATATCATGTGCTGCTGTATTTGTTTCATTTAATGGTAACATTCTATTGGTCTGCCACCATGCCATTAGGTCAGCATCATAACATTTTCCGGCATAGAACTTTGCAAAGCGTTTCTTAGCTAATACAAATATACTACATGTACTTGCAAGTTCTTGTAAACGTTCTCTTTGTATACTTAAACAATCTATATGACTAAAGGAAATGATGTATTCTAAATCATCATTAATACAGTAAATATATATGTAACTTAATCTATTATGAGTATAATGTTTATATACATCAGAAAACATAGGAATCCAAAAACTATCTGTATTCTTCAATCTTTCTTTTACTCTATCAAACTCGGAACTACTCTCTATTACAAACATTATATGAATATAAGAGCTTTTTTGCAGAAAACCTAATTAATATGGATTTAATTTCCACCTCATACAGACATAATTATTTCTTATATTTGCTTGCCAAAGTCCACAAACATTATTATTTTTAAAAATACAACTTGCACAATTTTCTCCTGGAACATTAGCTTGATTATATCCTTGTGGCAGATTGCCATGGACTGCTTCCCCATCTGTATATGAACTCCTATTACGTTGTCTTTTAATTATAGGTTTTGAAATATGAAATTCATCTAAGTCTCCCAAATAATTTAATATACCGGCGAACGTTTGATTAGCCTTTTCTAATACTCGTTGATTATTTTTTTTTACTTCGACGATGTTGCCTGAGATTGTCCAATTAATTGAATGTATATCCCATAAATATGCATTAATACCAGGTTTATTACGATTGTTATATATTTGTTCGGATCTTGTATTTATTTCTACTATAATGTCTGGCTCATTACGTTTCTGTACAAATGTACGTTTGATAACTCCCTTATCATATTGTTCTTTAGTCGGCTCTGGATAATAATATATAGGATAGCTATACCTATCAAATGCATCTCCAGTTAGTCCATAATATAATTTATTCTTTTCATCGAAAGAACTTTTAGGAGGATTATGTAATGGTATTCTTGGACTTTTTGTATGATCAGCTCCCATATATACCTGTCCGGATTTTAATGAATAATAGAATCCAAAATATTCTTGAGCACCTGGTACAGTAGGATCATAAAAAACATATTCTTTGCCATTAGTGTAATCTACAGTTACTTCTGATTCTCTTACATTGAATGGTTCTCTATAATTTAAACGTCTTCTCATTTATTGTATTTTAATAGTTTTATTTCCTGGAGCAAATCTCATTACAGTATCTAATGTAGTTGTCCAATCATTGCCTCTGACCATTTGTGTTACTTTAGTTACAGTAAAAATTATATCTGTTTGATATCCGGCATTCTTTATTTCTTCTCTATACTTAACCGGTAACATTCTACTAGTAATTGTATCTCCAAATTTGAATCCGGTAATTCCTTGTATGATTAGAGTCATTGTCAATGGAAATCTAGTAAGTTTTCTGTTTACCTTAGTTTCAGAAAATGAATTTTCTCGATTCACAAATTTTGTTAAGGTTGCAATAAATGATTTTACATTAGCAGTTGCAAATTTATTTTTTACTAATCCATCTTTTTCGCTAGCAATCGTTGCCGGGTTTGATGCTACTTCATCTTCAGTCACATTATCGGATGGGTTATCTTGATTTTCTATATCTTCAATATTACTGTTTCCTTGAGTCGCAGCTGCAACTTGCATTGCCTTAGGAATTTTAGATTTAAGAGACATTTCAACAACACTCCCATCATTTTTATTAAATACAGGAACTTTAATTTGTTCATCTGATGGAGGAGCATTTTCATTGACTATAAGCATTTTGTTAATGAATGGATCTATGTTATCTGGATCTTCAATGGCCTTTAATTGTATTGTTCCGCCTGATGCAGATTTAATTATTTCAAATAATTTTTTGAAAAATTTCTCAAGCGTTACTTTACCAACCTCTTCATCTTCTTTTTCTTTAGTACGTTTGAGCGCTCCCATTTCATCAAATATTCCTGCAATGCAGTCTCTATTTATTAAAATGTTACTTAAATTACCTGCCTCCGGTTTCATTGAAAGTTTGTCTTGAATTCCAAAAGTAGAATCTTTATTAA
>TARA_R110000803_G_scaffold37327_6_pt1 | contig 11955 bp, 13 predicted proteins | sample TARA_R110000803 | Tara Oceans TARA_R110000803 (sample SAMEA4397772) | marine metagenome | biome: Polar Biome; feature: [SRF] surface water layer (ENVO:00010504); material: water (ENVO:00002006), including particulate matter (ENVO:01000060) such as... | depth 5 m | reverse complement strand
GTCTCAGCAAACTTAATGTTGCTTGGAGGTGCGGAAGGAGATTGAACTGCAATAACTTCATTTCCAGTTCCTGCAGAACTAGGTCCAGCCGATTTAGGATTCATATCTGTTGGAGAAGAACCTGTAGGTGAATAGGATTCTGGAGAAGTCAGTGGAGACTCAGCACGTCGAGACTTTCTCGATTTGTTTTGACGAGTCATTTCAGAGCGCAAACTGCGTTCTGCACGTAGTCTTCGATTTTGATGTTTTCGATTTTCTAAATCCTGACAAATAACCAAACAATTTTGACATATAGGGCTTCCATATTTGTTTTCTGTTGTAGCCCTTCCTGTACACGAAGGCCGTGAAGATAGGCCCGCATACCCGCACAATTTTTCTGCTCCTTGGGCTTCTCGAACGAAGTCCCCAAGGTGTCCTTGTCCTGGCTTTAGTTTATCGTTAGGAGTATATCTTCGACGGTCTGCCTTGACACTCTTTCCACGATTTGTTCGTCGTGTTTCACGACCTTTACTATCATGGTGAACGTAATTGTCACCATCAATAGTACGGTGTGGATAAGAATGTTTTGCTTCGGCTCGCTTAGAGATAGATTCAGCCAACCATTGTCCATCAGAAACAGGAGTAGGATTAACACCAGAAACAGTTTGACTAGATTCTGCAGCAATAGCATCAGATTGACCTTCGGAACGGAAAGATTCTGCATATTTAGAAGTAGTAAAGTTTTCTGAATAACTCATTTGTTTTGCTGTTTTTATGTTTTGTTTGTTCATACCAGTTTTTTGCATAATATTTTTATTTTTACGAGAACGATTGGTACGACGTATTTGGCGCTTAGTAGGTGGCTTCCGAGGAGCATTAAAAGTTTCAGCCGACATAGAGTCTAATTCTTCTTGGTCTATTTCAGATTGCCTTTCGATGAATGATACAATTATATCTTCTTTTTCTTCTTCTGTCTTTGCAACTACGATTTGAGTAATTTCAAAGTCTACATCCATATTTCCTGCTGCATAAAAATCCATTGTCCCAGTTTCTAGTGTAAGAGGTTCAGTCACTACTACAGTATCACCTGTAAAAGTCTCAGTACCTTCGACTACAATTCGAGAAGGATTATCTACATTATCAACCCAAATAGCAGTAGGTGTGAATTGGTGAGCATCTTCTTTACCAACTTCATAATATAAAGAAGCATGGTATGCCTCCCCACTAGAAACTAAATTCCAATCTAATGAATCAGCCATGACGATTTGAGAATTCTCATATGTATGGGATTGCCCATTCCACATGTCATTCGAAAACGTCCACCAATTTTGAGACCATACATATGCTGCAAAAACTTCTATCATATCATTCACTTACCTTAACGTCTATATAAAATTATCTCTCCTTTGCCCATTCCAGGACCTGAAGGAATTCCACGAATGGAATCGTCACTAATCTTTAGTAAACTGTAGCCTTGAGACCATTCTACTAAAGTTTTAGTTGACCCGATGCCAGTCATACTATCGACGCCGTAATATGAACTGTTTTCAGCAGGGGAGATTTGTTGTCCTAATCGGCCATCATAAGAGAAGGCAGAGGAGATGACAGGATGGTCACCACCTAATGGACTTGGAGGCATAGAGGGCATTTCCTTGAAAGGAACATTCATACCCGAGATTTGGAATGGAAAGTTTTGCCCAGTTTCTGCAGGTGTTTTACAACAAGGTGTACGACCTGAGTAATCAACAGGAATGGTAGTACCGTCTCTCAAACGTGCTTGCACTGACGGGTCGTAACTTGTTGGATTGATATGGTGCATTAATTTAAGTGGTCTCAAGTCATAGTTGTGAAACTCTTGACCAGGGGCTAAAGAACGAAACGTTTGTTCGGCTGCCATAGTGTTACCAGGCGTTCCTGTCGCAGGTGCAACTTCTTTAGCAGTAACTTCATTAGTATCTACTAAGTCATCACGCTTGAATCCTAAAATATTCTTCAAGCGACCCCATACAGATTCTTCTTGAATTAATTCTTCTTCAGGAGATTCGGCTACAGGTTGAGGTTCATTGGCTCGATAAGGATTAGGATTCATAGGTTGAACATCAATCACACCAGGACCAAATGGCAACGTATTAACCACAGGAGCACCATGAGTAAGGTCTAAGGCTTGATAGCCCATAAAACTTTGACTTAATGATGTTGGAATGATGTCAGCGGTTGAACCAGTCAACTCGATAAACATGGTTTGATATTCTGCGTCAGTTACAACCATATTAAAACCTATGTCTTTCCGCTATTTAAAGATACCGCCAATCTAAGGAGTAATAACCATTTGGTTAATGCCACCTTTAGCCTTTTCAACTGCATTTGACATTTTCACTACAATGTAGAATGAAGTAGCAATAATTGCACTGTAGAATAATGCATTAATGAATTTATTTTCAAGTTTAGTAGTATATGCCACCGCTATAGTCCCAAAGGCAATTACTAACATAATGGTTTTTGACACCATATCTGTTGGAAGGATTACTACAGCACTGCCAACTGCATTAGCAATGGATTTTGCTCGGTCTTTTTCTTCTTGAATACGAATCGCTTCCATTTCATCGTTAATGGCCTTTTTGAGTGAGGTTGCACTTGGCCAAACGATTTCAGGTTTTAAAGTGTATTGTAGTTGACCTCTACTAATTTCAGCAATAATTTCATTACCTGATTGGTCTACATATTTAGTGTGGTCTCCATTAGCCTTATCAATGATATCTAAAATAATAGCGGCTTCAGTTTGTAAACCTCGACTGACGTTGGGACCTCCTCCTCTACCTCTGTTGCGATTCAAGCCAGGTTGTGGAAGTACCATACATTTTCATGTGACCTTACTGATACTTAAAGTTATGGAGTAGGTTGACTAAGCAAAATTTGAATAATACGAGTCAAGAAGTCCTCATTACCACCAGGGCAATCAGGATGTCTAAACAGGCTTGCATCTAATTCACAACGGTCTCGACGAGGATAAATATGTTGGTAAATAAATGAACTCCATATTCGCCTAGTGGCAACCACCATTGAAACCGAAACCATAAAAACCACTTTAAGTAAAATGTTATTCACTGTCTTATCCTTGATTAGAAACATTTGTCCTCACTCATCCTCGGGGAGTTTCGGAACAGGAATTCCAATAGCCATAAGCAAATCAGGTGTGGGTTCACCTGATTTACGGTGCCCTCTTTCAAGACTCTTTAGGTAGTTATCCACCATCATTTCTTGTTGTTCCTTAGTTAGGGTACTACTTAAGCGTGTTAAAACATGTTCTTGACTAATCAAAGCAGATTTAGCCTTATTCACCTTATACAGTGCAGATACTAATTTTTTAGTCAAAGTTTCAACTTCTCGTTCTGTTCTAACTTGATTCACAGTATTTGGTACAATTCGACTTAATACTGATTTATCGTCAGCAGTCATTCCATAAAATTGATTAGGAAGTGAAGTCAACTGAGATTCTTGACTAATAGTAAACAGTTCAGCAAATGAACGCCCATGCATAGCACGTTCTAATGAAGGGTATTTACGGTGAGAGCCGTAACTTCGGTCTTCGTTCTTCACATTCATGGCATCTGCATAAGAAATAGTTTTGCCACCTAACTTAAATATGACATCATTAGGGTCTTGCGGAATCTTAGCATCAGTAAACTTACGATAAATCTTTACGTAAATTTGATTGAGTTCTTGTTGTTGTTGTTCCGTAATTACAGCAACATGTTGAAAATTAATAAAAGGCTGTAGTTGCATAACAAAACTACTTGTGAAACCATCATAAAGACCACCTCTAGGACCTTTAGTTTGCGTAAATTGCACATAACAATTAACTTCGGCATCGTCTACTTCTTTATTAAGCGTCTTCAAATTAGAATCTACTGCAGTTATTTTTTCTTGATTCTCTTGTTGTAGTATAGAAACTCGCTCAGTTTGCGAGGCTCTCCAAAACTCAGTCAACTGTTCGAGACCAGATTTAAAAACTGCAGGTGAAATTAAATTATCAAATGAAACGGTTTCACTCATAGCAAGAGTTAATAGTCCCAATCCTTTATTTCTCGAGTAACCTGAATATGTTGGTCCTCGTCGTAGAGGTCGTCGACGTCCTTGCTCATTCCATTCACTTTCATTAGATGCTAAGTATTTATCGGCAGAAATTGCTGAAATGCCATCACGTAGCAAATCTTCACGAGTTACTGTTTGGAAAGAAACTGCATGTTGCCCCCCGCTCAAACTTTGTTTCCTATATGAACTCACAGTATTCCAATTTTCGTGTGCTGTGGCCTTGTCAATCCAAGTTGCAAGGGGCATAAGTAAATTAGGCCCACGAGGATAATCTTCTTCACCACCTTGTCGTGATGCTTCGGCTAAAACAACCCACTCATTAGATTGGGACAATTTTTCGTCGTAAACCTCTTTGTAAAAAGAATTGGCTAAACACATTTTCCTTAGTAATCCTACTAAAATTCCTAAACTTTGTTCCTCTAACCATGCCGAAGCCGTATCATCTGCTTGCAGTTCCTGCCAAGTAGCAATTGTAGTTGTTTGGTTTCGGGAGTGGTACATTTGTTTCCATTCCTGTACTGCATAACTATATGTTCCATATGTGGGAGTCGACCAAAATGTTTCAATTAATCCTTCAAGCCAAATAATAATCTTTTCGAATATTTCGTCTTGGGTATCTGGTACTGCTCCTAATTCCTTTGGCCAAAATGTAGGAGGAAATACTCCTAAGTTGCCACTTCCATAACTACTAGAAATGCCAGAAACGAGAGGTTGCCAACGATTGACACGGTCTGTAGCGCCTACCATTTTATTGTTGTCTTCTCTCCGACCTCCTCTCGTATCTGGTGCACGAGTAAATTCATTATTACCAACGACTCGCCAATTACATTGTTGCCCTCGTCTATTGAGACTAGATTCAGTATGAGCAGGTTGTAGTAATCCATTATACCCTTTTATTGTACTTGGAACTTCTTTACCTTGTAAAAATAATTCGTATTGTTGTACTGTAAATGCTGGATATGTCGAAGAATAAATGTTAGTATATTGATTAATCATTGCCCAACTAATGAATTTATTAACATAATCTTCAGGCAATGAGATGATATTAGTAGTGCTTCTACTACTTCTATCAGATAGAATAATTGAATCATCAACGAACGGAACACCAATACTTGAAGGATTATTTTCAATTAAATTCGCACGTAGTGTCGCTAATTTAATACTCAAGTCAGAAAATTTCTGATTTTCGTCCTTTCCTTCAAGATTAGAATAATTAAATCCTCGAACTGAAATAGTCCCCTCAAGTGTCAACATTCTTTGACGGTATGATTCACGTTGAAGCCATGATTTATAGGCTACAGTTCGCTTATCTTTAGGCATAGGGTCGGAAATCGTCATACTATTGTCTCCTTTATTTGTCGTCGTAGTTAACTTCGGCATGATTGTGGGATTGGGTTCACCCTTATAAGGTTAATCCAGTTTCGTTCAATCGTCGTCGTTTTCTTCCTCCACGATTTCCATGCATTTGCCATCAACGCACTCCCACTCAGGACCGTATAAGTTTTGACAACGCTCATCATCTGAGCAGTAGTTACATTTCATACTATATGCTAATTCAAAGGATTCGGAGTTTTTATCTTTTTTACTTTCTGCTCCTAGGTAACCTGCGCCCATACCTATTGGAAGTAATGCCAAAAGTGCAGCATTTGGAACTAAATTATTATAACGTTCAGGTAGTGAATAATATGCAAGAGCAATACTTCCTAAAATAGTACCACCCATAGCCATGGCAAATAATGTTGAACTTTTAATAGTTTCCGCAAATCTAGTTGTTGCAGGTTCACTACAAAAAACTGATTCTGATGCCAAATCTAAAAGTGCCTTATCCATCTTAACTCACCTACTGTGAGCCATATCCGAATCCATAAAGGTGTGCTTCGGCTCCGAAAGAACGTCCTGGGCTGTTACCTACACCGCCTGAGATAAGTGATTGTGCTGAAAACATGCCACCCAAGTCAGATTGAGTAACTGGAGGAGTTATTACTTCTGCTTGTACAACCATTGGTCGTGCAGCAGGCATACCACGTAAAGCAGACATGATTCCACCCATATTTGGCATATTTGCTTGAGGAACTGTAACCTGTTCTCTAATTGGAACTCGAGTTTCACTAGGCATTATATTAATCTGAAGTGCCCCAGTTTGGTCAGGGGCTTCTGGTGAATAAATCCAAGCGGATTGGTCTTCCATTGTCGAGCGGCCAAAGTTTCCTTGAACTACTCCACTCGGTGCAAGTAAATCTCCATTACTTAGTACTGTATCAAGTGCACTAAGTCGAACACCTGAAATGTCTACATCAGCACCACCTAATAGGGCAGAGTGTGAAGATAGAGCAGAATAATTGGTTGGCATAATATAAGTATCAACAGGCACTGGACTGTTTCCAAGTTCAACAATGTTTTGCACTTGAGAACTCAAAGAAGTGCCTTCAAGACTAATATTATTAATACTAGAGTCCAATAGAGTCATATCAGGCATAGCAGGCGCACCAGGTAAAATACCTGAGCCACCAGGACCAATTCCTAATCCTGCCATACTAGCATTTCTAGCAGACAGTGTGTCTCGTGAAGGGTCAAAAGTCAACCCAGATTGTTCAAGTCCAGCACGTAGTGCACTAGTATTTGGTCCTTGCAAGTTTTGAAAGGACGGAGTCATCGTGGGGTCGTATCTTGTAGTCATCATATTCACCATTCATCTTCTTGTTATTTAAAGTTACCGTCTAAGGAGTTGCTCCACCCACGACAGGAATATCCCAATCTGTGTCAATATTACGTAAAATATAATACATACCACTAATCACACACACAAGTCCAATACCTGTGTAAATAATATTGGAATCTTCTGTTACTTCATCTTCTTCGGCGGATTTAGTTCGAGTGTAATTATATCTAGGGCGATTCCATTCTGCCCTATTAACTTTACGAGTAGGTTTGATAGATTCACTTAACATTTCTGCACCCATAGTGTATGTAGAATTAGTAGGTCCTGGTGTAGGATTAATTTTAGACACAGTGTCCGAATTAAGACCTGCGGAGTAAATTGGTGATGTCGGCGTAGGTAATGAATCACGCTTAATAGTATTCTTATCAAATATCAAGAAATTTGCCATATCCGTCATACCTGGTATTGGAAGCATATCTATACCTCAGTACTTTCCGATACTTAAAGACTTCTCTTGTCAGTCCTTCGTAAACAGGTGCATAATAAAGACAGTAGTGGCTAAAAAACCGCCACCTAATACTAATCCAAATGTCAATGGACTTTTTTCATCGATTGTTTCTGATTTTTTAGATTCGATTATTGGTGCCCAAGTTAAATCAGATTCAATTACTGGTGGAGACATCCAATCATTTTGATTAATTACAGGCATCTTTGTTATGGAAGGTGTAGAAACAGCACCTACTTCAGTTGAAAATGTGTTGAAACTGTCTTTGAACTCTCCACCTGTAGAGTCTACAACATTACTTTCTACAATATCATATTTTGTGTGCATACCAATATCTTTTTGAGGTTTCACATCGATATTCTTACCTTTGTGGTCTGTTCTTCGGTCATCTCTAATTTTACCAATCCATAAAAATCCATCATCTTTTAAAAACTCAGGTGAGTAGATAATACACTCACCAGATTGAGCAAATGCTATGCCGTCTATTAATCTGTCAATTCTCTCTTTGTCTGTACCATATGAGATTTGGTCTTTGATAGCAATCAAATCTCGAGTTTGCATAACATTGTGAATAATATAAGTACTGGCTTGTGAAAGGGCTTCTTTTGTAATCGCAGCAGGGCGTTGAGTAACCATACAAACACCGTATCCTAATGCACGTCCTAATTTACACAATCTAATAATAGGTGCAGTTGCGGCATTTCTCTTTTGTAATGGAACGAAATCTTGACATTCTTCAAAAATCGTGAGCAGTCCTTTGCCCATTTTTGCTTGAATTAAAGATTCACAGTAATCACCAACCATCTCTTGTTGGGCTTCTAATGTTAAATTGCTAATATCTATAAGAAGTGAAGAATTAGATTCCTTCAATTGATTCACTAATTTAGCACAATTAATAGATTCATTTAATTTAGGGGAAATCTTTTGAATTCCGTCTAGTGTAGATAAGTGACCGTGAGCATCAAGGGGGTCAAAGCAAACGAACTGCAATCCTAATCTTTCGAATTCTTCCATCAACACACCTGCAGTCCAAGACTTTCCACTGCCTCTCATCCCTGTAACAAATGAAACTTGGTAGATAAACTCTAAAGGAAATGAAAAATCATCGGCTAATGTAAATTCATCTAATTGAGCCCGACGTGGTTCATCTCTTTGATACTCATCTAAAACATCAGTTAGTTCTCGAGCCTCTCCAACTCCCCAGGTAGATGTATCTTCCATATTTTGTATTATATGTCCTTACTACTTAAAGTTGACGACCATTTTCTCGAAGAAATTCTACTAATTCCTCTTTTAAGAATTGAAATTGCCGATGAAACCAAAAATCATTTTCTAAAATTAACTTGTAAACCATCTTAAACTCCCTACTAGCAATACTATAAGGTTTAAGTTCACCTAAAAAGTCATGAATGTTAGAGTTCATCCAAACTACAATTCCTGTATCAGATAATTTTAATATAAACTCTTTATTAACCATTAATTTAGTGAATAAATTAGAGATATCATTTGTTTCTAACATTGGATTACTACCAGGAACATAATTAGGGTTTAAATAAATAAATCTTTGAATCATCTCACTATAACTTGTTAAGTGAATATTTTTTAACCATTCAAGCCACTCTTCGGCTTGCTCTGCTATGAATAATCGCCACACGGGGTTTCCCATTTAAAAAACCTCTTAGTCCTCAGTTTCTTCATCTATTTCGTTATCTATTTCTTCAAAAATAAACCCTTCTGCTCGAAGTTCTTCTACTTCATCATCAGAAAGATACATTACTTCTTCAACAGGGTCAGACTTTTCGATAGACTCACTCATGAAGTCGTCCATATCTAATGAGATTTCATCTAATGCAACAGGAGTAATAGGAGTCACACGAGATGCCACAGGTTTCGCTTGTACAGTAGGTGTAGCAGTTGCACTTTCTGAATTAAATCCACCTGAGCCTGCAGATAAAACATCAGCAGCCGCCTTGTGTGTGAGACCTGCTTCGGCTATTAAGTCATCCATACTCATAAATACACCTGATGAAGGTACTAATGAAGCATCAAGACTTAATCCCTTTGAAAGGTCATAGTTGTCAGTAGCCATAGTAATTTTACCACTGAGTCGGTCTGCTTCGGCTTGAATATCTGCTAAACTTCCAAATCCTAAAACGGAATTATTTCCCATAGTTTTAGGTTTCTCGCCTAAAACCTCTGCCCAATCAATAGGTTGTGTAGGGTCCCAACCTGTGGGCAAACTAGCCCCTAATGTATCTTCAACTTCTCGTTGTCTACTTGAGCGAGGGTCTACAGGCACTGACGGTGTTTTTTCAGTTTCGGATTCTACTTCTTCTCCGAATGTTATCATATCATCAGTAAATAATTCAGAAAAATCACTACTGGATTGAGCAGACTTAATTGCATCTAAGTAGGCTAAGTCTTCATCTTCTAATTTCTTTCTTTGACCTGCTAAGTACTCAGTTAAGCCTTGAATAACTGGAGCAATATCTCCTAAAACAGTAATAAGGTCTCCAGCAGTTTGACCTGTTTTACTATGAGCCACTGATTGGCCAACATTGTATTTTTGAGCCATATTGGCCAAAGGTACTAATACTTTTTGAGTTAAGTCAGCATTTAAGTTGAGTGAATCTGCAAGGTCAGAAATACTTTTACCACCAGACAATAAATCTATTATATTGTCCGTAGTAGATTTTTCTGCAGTCGAAGTTTTCGCAGATTGCTCATCCCTCGAAGGTCTATTACTTTCAACACTGCTGCGAAATTCATTATCCATGATACTTCATCCTTAGTTATCCTACTTAAGACTTCCTATTCAGGATACACGGACTCTTCCATAGCCCTAACCCAAACATCAATCATAGACTCACCCTTTTTACGAATAGCACGAGGGTCTAATTCACTTGATAAACTTTGTAATGATTGTTTTAATAAGTTACGAAGAAACTCTTCATCACTATCTGTATTATATGCAGCATCCTTTAAAAAAGAACCAAACTCATAAGTTAATTGTCTTAATTCACGTTCTCTTGCTGAGTTTTTAGACTTAATCATATCTTGAATTATTTCAGATTCGAAAAACTCGATTACAATTTCATGTGGTTCCAATGCTGAACACGTTAGATTTGCTAAAACTTCATTCAACCTATCTGTAATATCTTGCCGAACAGGTTCTTCTGAAATATTTGCCGCATCTAATAAAAATTTGTCAAACTGTTGTAAAAATGCATTGTTTTTTTCACGGTCTAATAAAATTCGATATTTACTAATCATAGCAGTAAGTGTTTCGAAATCGATAAAAATCACCGCCATCCATTCGCTCGATTAAATTCACTTAAGAACTCACTATCCATACCCATCTTTTGCCGCATCATCTTTTGTTTTGCCGATTCAGCCGATTCTGCCTTTTTACGGTGATGTTCGGCTAGTTTAACAGTTTCGGCAAGTTCTGTGACGGTTTCTGATTGTTTTTCGATGAGTTCCTTCAACTCGTTGATTTCCTTATTTTTAATTTGATAAACAGTACCACCAACTACTGCAGCACCAACTACGAAGCCTAATGTACTTTGCTTATTAATCCAACCTGCGGAATTAGTTCCAGGGGCTGCAAGGGTTTCAATAGGGTCAGCACGAGATAAAATTTCATTATAAACCTTTTGCATATCTGCTGCAAAATCTTCACTGCTTTGAGGTTTGCTAATCATGTCAGAAAGTAAAGTTTTCAATTGGTCTGTTGGAACTTGCCCGACATCTACATTTTGTTTTACAGATACTGATTCAGCCGCAAATGCTTTAATAGGTTCTGCCACGATATGTTCTATCATTTTACTGAATCCTCGAACACCCTTTTGCCTATTAAATAAGATATATTTGCCAGGTCCAAATGGCTCTACAAGCGATGCAAAATCTTGCGGCGCTTCATCCATTTTAATCAAGTCTTTAGTACCTGAGCCTTTGACTCCTTTGACGTAACGACGAACAAAGTAACTAATCATAACTCTACATCAGTTGGTTCTGATACTTAAAGGATTGCTTATCAAGACGCTTTAATTAGGATAGCAATTAGGATAGAATAATAGGATAATAGGATACGCTATCCTATTATTTAAGACCAAATAGTAGCAATGGCTTCATAAACAGAATCTAACGAATCAGGATTCATTCCTTCCATCACTTCAAGTGTCTTAGAAATTTGATTCCACTTAAGTTTCTTCATTCCTTCATAAATTCCCCGAGTTTCGGCTCGTTCTTGAAATCCCTTTTGAACTAAATATCTTTGAAGTGCCAATACATCTAATCTCCAACGAATTCCACCTTTTCGTTCCTTGCTTTGAGCGTGTCTAAACATAGGGCGATTACGTAGAATACCTACTACTTCACGACTCGTATATCTTCGAGGTTTTAATTGAACCATACTGTCTGAAATTTGAGTCGAATAGCCATAACCTTTATTCACTAATAAATAGTCTACAATGTCTAAAACTAATCCTTCAGTTAAGGGCAAAGCCCGACTTCCACCAGCCACGCTTATTCACTTTCCTGCAATCGAGTAATCAGGTCGGCCTTTTTACCCGAAACAGGAAGTTCTTTTTCTTTGAGGGTGGATTTCAGTTCTGCAACTGTCATATTCTCATAATCAAGAATCATAGTATCAGCAATCATGGCGGCTTGCTTTTCTCGATATTCATCGAGGTCGATATCAAGTGCATCAGCAACTAAT
>TARA_R110000803_G_scaffold23388_8_pt1 | contig 11994 bp, 11 predicted proteins | sample TARA_R110000803 | Tara Oceans TARA_R110000803 (sample SAMEA4397772) | marine metagenome | biome: Polar Biome; feature: [SRF] surface water layer (ENVO:00010504); material: water (ENVO:00002006), including particulate matter (ENVO:01000060) such as... | depth 5 m | reverse complement strand
ACCAACTAAGATAGATATTAAAGCTGCTATCCCTCCTAAAGTTTTTATACTTAATTTGACCGCCGTATCTTCACTTAATTCCTTTGCCATTAGATTTCAAATCTTATATAAGTGAAAGGAATCTCCACCTCTATCAATATTCCACTTTCCCAGTTAACTCCAAATCCAAATCCAAAATTATACTTATTAAAACTTAATTCTAATTCCCAATTATTTTTTTTATATATCATTTTATTTAATTATTATTTATAAAGTTACAATCCGCATCTTGCAGAAATATCGTTTATTACTAAAGTTGCTTCATTATCAGTTAAAGTTGAGTTGTACATTGCTGCTTCTAATACTGTTCCATTAATTCCTGCAGCAGCGGCTTCACTAAATTCATTAAGAGTTATTGTTGTAGCAGTAGAAGATCCAACAGCAACAGTATCAAAATCAAGGCCAACTCCATAGGTCATCGTGTTTCCAGCGTTTTGCCTGAACATAAGTACATATGTGTCAGTAACTAGTTCAGTTGAGTGATCAAACAGTTGATCTACCGCGCTATTGTTTTTCTTAATTCTAAACTCGTTAGTTAAGTTGTGGTTTATTTTAAGAAAATCAGCTGTTCCACTATTGCCAAAAAGTACCGCACCAAGTGAATCATCAGGTTCTATGCAGAAAAAAGCAGTAAACACTGTAACTGCTATAGCCGAAGTAAAAGCGTACTCATCACCATCAAAATCTAGTCCACCTTGATCTAGCGCTCCTTGCTTACCTGAATCAGTTTGGGTCACATGGTTATTATTTCCACTAGAATCATCCCATTGCTCAACTGCAACGCCAGTACTATTCTTCAACCACATTTCTAATCCAGCTATATCAGTTAACTCAAACCCTCCTAGGCTTGCATAACTGCTACTTATACTTGATCCTAATCCTAACATATTTTAGTTTTTATACAACATATAGGTTTCTGAAGCCCCAGCTGTAATTGTTAAAATGTCACCATATACAGTTGATCCTGCTTTATGTAAAACAGTTACTGCAGTTGAATTAGTTGCTGAAAATGCTGTTAAAGTACAATCTGTAACGAAATGTACTGCAAAGTACGTTCCAGCAGCTGGTGTTTGTGCACCAGTACCTGTAATCATTACAAATCCATTAGGAGCAAACGCTTTATTTACACTTGTATTTATGTTATTTATTAATGCATCTTGTTCTGTTCTTATTGCCATTATTTTATTATTTTTTCAATATTATTAATTTGTTTAGCTGTAATATCCTCTGGTAAAACATCTTTAGAAAGCATAACTAAATCTAAAGATATATCATCTTTCATTAACTCAGTTACTTTATCCATTTGTTTTCTTCTACCTTGTACTAAATCTTCATTTTCTTTTTCTAACGCGTCTATTATAGTTTTAGCGTCTTCAGGGTTTTCATTCGAAATTTCATTTACTTTGTTAGCTAATTTCATAAATTCTTCAGTAGGCTTTCCTAAATCTTCTAAATGTTTTAAACCTTCTTTTAATTTAGTAATATTTTTACTCACTGCTAATCCAAAATCTTTACCTTTTAAATCTTGAACCGCAAATAATCCATTGATTAAATTTACGAATTCTCCTTGTGTTGCCTTAATTGTTGTCATTGTCTATTGTTTTTATTGGTTGTTATTAATTTTTAACTTAATGCTGGGTTTATCACTAAAAAGTGAATTTTACTTGCTGTTGTACTGGTAGATGTTGCTGAGTGTGGATTTACAATACTAATAGTACATGAACCATCAGCTACAGTTACTAAAGCACAAGCAAGTTGTTTATTATCTACAGTGTTAAGATCTTGCATAGTTAAAAGTATAACTGCTTCTGCTTGTATTGTAGAGTTAGTAAGTATGAACTGTGCATTTGTTGTAGCAGCTAAGGCTACTGCTGCTAATGTAATTACTCCAGAAGTTGCGTTAAGAGTAACTCCAGTTGCATGACTAGTAGCTTGTGTAACTGTTCCACTACCTAAATGTATAATACCTTTGTCTGCTTGGGTAATTACTAAATTCCCTGTATTAACTGTTACATCTTGTCCTTCTGCTGCTACTGTTAATCCAGCTGTTGCTGCACTACCTGTATAAGTTTTTAATTGTACATTTCCATCTGCAGTTCCTGAAGTATCTCTACCTGCTGTAACTATTACAGATCCTCCTGCGCCATTTCCTGATGCTGTTCCTCCAGTTAAATTTAAATTACCAGCTGCTGCTGCAGCACTAGCTCCACTCTCAATAGTAACTGATTGTCCAGCTGTACTTGAAGTTGTAGCTGTAGGTTTAATTGTAGGAGCATCTGTATTAGTAAATCTAATACCTCCTTTTATGTTTAATGTGTCTGCAAAAGCTGCAGTAGGTGTACCTTCGCCTAAAAAAACTTTACCATCAGAATCAATATTAATACCTTCAGCAGTTCCATTACCACTTAACCATCCTGTACCAAGATCAATATTATTATTATTACAATCTAAGTTAGCTGCTAAAGTACCTAAACTTGCAGCTATTATAATTTCTCCAGCTGCGTTAGAAATTGTTACATTATCTCCTTCTGTAAGAGTTGCTACTGACGGGTATCCATTAGATGCATTACCAATAAGTAGTTGTCCGTTTGTAGACATTGCTGCAGTAGCTGCTATTGTGTCTGCTGCACTAGCATAGAGCATAGCGCCTTTTGCTATTGTAGATAAACCTGTTCCTCCATTTATTACTGGACATTGACTAGTTACAGTTTTTGTAAAGTCTACTCCAGACATAAATAATGAAGTTGTATTATCACATAAACTTAAATCTACCCCTGACTCTACAAGAGTTAGAAGAAGATTGCTAGAAGATGTAGCTACTGTTAAATTAGAAGCACTACCACTCTTAAGTCCTTTAAAGACTATTTGATTTTTATTTGTTAGTGTTGCACTATTATAAAGTGTCTCACTACTAGCACCTGCTGTAGATACAGCTGGAAACATTGTTTCTACAGTAATCTTTTTAGATTGCTGAGTATTGCTATTAGTTACTAATAAATAATCAGTACTTGCTACACTTGTTTTTGCTAATGTTGTTAAATCGGTTACTTTTGCCATTTTTTTATTTTTATATTTCTAAACCTTCTATACCATCTATTCCTTGTTGAATTATTGGAATATTTAAATTTGATCCACTGCCTACTAATCCTTTTGGATCATTACCACAGTCTCTGCAAAATTTATTTACAAAGGTAATAAAATTATCTAGATAATTAATATTATTCTCATTTGATATGTATCTCATACTATTGTTACACCAGTTCCAATATCCTGACAGGTTTCCAGAAGCATTTTCTGGATCTAATCCTGCTACACTAACGGGTACAGGAGAACCATTTTGTCCTGGACCGTAGAAGGTCCAAATATTTCCACTAACATGATGTTTAATTACATCTCCTGGAGTTAAAGATCCAGTTGTAAACATAGTTACATCGGATGTAGTTCCAACTCCTGTCCCAGTAACTGCACTATCATTTAATCCTGTACTAGGACCTCCAGTTATCCAAATATCTTCACAACTTTTATACACTTGTGCTGGAGAGGGAGTGTTTGCGTCTTGGCAGTTGTAAATACAATCTAATCCTTTTTTCTTTAATAGGTAAGCCATTAGTATCAACTTCCAAACATTCATTATAGAGCAGTCGTCAGACTGTCCTGTAATTAATTTATTATAATAATCAAATCCATTTTCTGCAATACATACTTCAAATCTTCTAATAACTTGATCTATCCCTGGAGGTACGCACGGAGCTGTTAATGCTGGGTATACACAGGTATCAGGTATGCAATTTTGAGTTGCTTGAGGATTATAATTAATTGCATTTTCATCTGTACATCCACAGTATTCACAAGTTCCATCATCATATGAAGCTACAGCGTTATAGTTAATTGCTAACGGATCTGTGCATCCACACACATTACCCGTACTGTTAATAAATACATCCACTAGTAATGTACATCCATTACAATCTACCAGTGTAAATGTATAACTACCTGCAGGTAAATTACAAAAAGAAATTGCTGTATCATAATCATAATTACCTGGAGTAACCCAATTAGTATAAGATTGAGATATTCCACAAAATGTAGTACATGTAATAAGTTCCCACTGTCCGTTTAAACATGTTGTAGATGTCACTACAAGTTCTATACATCCATCAGAATTTGATTCACAATAAAATCCAGTTCCAGATGCAACTATAGTTGTTGTTGCAGAAACTGTTGCTACAGTAACACCCATTGCTGGGTCGTCACAATACAAACAACATCCATCATCACATATAGGAGGAGATGACCCAGCTGATACAACATTACCAGCACAATCTATTCCCCAATTATACGCAAAAGCATCTGTACATCCACAAGGATCATATAGACATGAACCATCATCAATAGTAGCTAAAGAATTATAGTTAGTTGCTGTTATATCTGTACATCCATAAACATCATACATACAACCTTCATCACAAGTAGCTAGTGAATTATAATTTGTTGCAGTAAGGTCTGTACATCCATATATACACCACGCACAGCTGTCTGGGCAAGTTGCTAGTGGATTATAATTAGTAGCCTGATTTCCTTGACCATCTACTGCAGCATCCATACATCCCCAAACACCTAAAGTTATAGAAACACCAGAGCTGTAAATAGTACAAAGTGTATTATTTGGAATCATACTTGTCCATTCTAATCTATATATTCCAGATCCATAAGTATTAAATGTATTAGTATTATACATATAACCTGTGAACCAAGTATTAGAATATGAAGGACCTCCTGAAGATTGTGTTCCAAAAGTGTTTGTAACAACGTCTATCCAAGATCCATTGTCATAATACTGTAAAGTTATTTCATGAAACTGAGTAGGACGAGTACAACTAATACCTCCCTGAAATTGAAGAGAGCACCCATCGTTGTCGTGATGCGGCATTAAAACAGCATGGGTACAACACTCATTAAGTGATATAGTACAAAGTACTGGGTTATGAAAATATAAATTTGGATCTGTAATAATAACACCATCTTGAGCGGTGGCTATTCCAGCATCTACACAAGTTGGTACTGGAATTATGAAATCTATAATCTCATAACAGTCTTCAATTTCAACAACAGCATCAGGATCACTTATCCATATTTTTATACTATAATAACCATATGTAAGACCTGCCCCTAAAGTATTAGTGTCAAGAAGTATGTTCCAACCATTACTTTGGACATTAGTAATTGCACTACCTATAATAGAACTAGCAGCAAAACTACCCGCAGCAGTTTGAGTAGTCCATTTATATAATGATACCATGTAGTCAGCATTTTGAGCACCACTTCCGTCAACAACATCATTTATATAAGCTTGAAACACTGCCGTTGGTGAAAGTCCTGAAATATCAACTACCGTATTTGTTGCTGTAGTATGCGTTGGACTAGTAAATACAGTAAATGGACTTCCAGAACTTTGAGATATATTACCAGATCCACCTACAAGATTAGCTGGATTATTACCGTCAACTAATTCTCCAGTTACATCGTTACAATAATGACAAGTTGTATTATTTGCAACAGTAGCTAGAGGGTTAGTATTTAAAGCATTTGTATCAGTACATCCACTTATAGGCTGTGGGTCAGATAAATAAATTGTAGCTGTAGCTAAACAGACAACTCCACCTGAGTCAAACACATATACCGTGTAATTTCCAGCTGCAAGTCCTGAAGTATTTGTTGTTCCTGTAGCGGCAGGTACATATCCTGTAATACTAGAAGCTACGTATGTAGAACTTCCTGCACTACCAGTTTGTACTAAACCTCCATTATTATTAGTAGCAAGAACGTTCTGACCAAACGTAAAACTGTTATGAGTTGCACTACCTGTAGTAGGCCCAGAACCAATGTTAACTCCAGCACTATTTCCAGACATTGCTAAACCTGACTGGTGTTCTAAAACAAATGTATAATTTGATACACCTGTAGGTAATCCTAAAGGAATACCACTAGAATTAAATCCTTGATCTAGTATAGTTGCATCTATATACCCATTTGTTCCTCCCGGAGTAGTTGGGTTAGTACCGTTAACATTAAGAGTGAAAGGTTGTGTACTGTAAAGATTAGGGCTAGCGGCCGATTCAGGATTAATACAATCTGGACAACATGTGTCAATTAAAGTAGCTGTGCTTGAATCCGTTATCACAGAAGCAGGTATAGCAATTCCGTCACAATCTACTGTAGTAGTTTCCCAATAAGATAAGCTGTTAATGTCATTACAAACATTCAAAGTTAAAGTTCCTGTCCCACCTTCACAACTAGGTAAATTCTCAGAATATTCAACAAAACTAGTAAAAGGAAACACACCAAGTACCCCATACGAATTAAAGTATAAATTTCCTCCAACTCCGGCCTCTAGGTCACTCCAAGATAATCCTGGATTAGGAGAAGTGTTAAAAGCTGAAAATTCAAAGATAGCATCGCTATTCTGTTCAGGAGTAAAAAGAGCAACAATACTTCGTATTTTTTGCTTCTGCCCTTGATTTACAACAACATTAGGAAATACTGTACTACTCCCACCATTAGCATTTGCTAAATAAAAATTATCAGTAGTTCCACCACTTCCAATTAGATTCATATGCATAGAAGACGATGGAATCTGGACAAGAGAAGCTCCATTTGTCCATATACCACTAGGATCATCAATTACATCAGTCTGAGTAAATTGATATAAATCAGTAGCAATATAGCTATTTGTATTTCCGTAATTAAAACCAACATTAAACTGAAAGTGAGGAGAAGTAGTTAAACATGGATGCACTTCTTTAGGTGTATAAAATGTTGAAGCATATGCACCGTATAACCATCCAACACTTTGACGGTACCCAGGGATTAGTATTTCAAATTCTTCTATATGACCTGAAAAATAATGTACGTTATACTTTCTAGTGTGAGCGTAAGCTTTATTGGCAGTATTTTGCACCCCACCTGAAACTGAATTATAATAAAGTATTATAAGATTAAGATATGCAACATTATTAACGTTATCTGGTTGAGAAGCATTTACACCAAGAGTTGTGTCTTGTACAGAAGTTACATAATCCCAAGTACTATTTGCACCAGTTGGTTTTATATTAATATTTACCCAAACTTGCCCTGTATTTCCATTAGATGTCCCAACTCGTTGAGCCCACATTATATTATGTCGTGGAGGGTTACCACCTTTAGGTCTCCCTGCCTGAACAGGCTTAGCTGGATATACGCCTTCCTCTATAGAAGAAGATACATCATTCGCAGCAAGACTGTCAATTTCTGCTTTATCTAAAACGGACTTCTCTATAGATTCTTTTTTAACTCTTTCTACCTCTTCTGAATCTTGCATATAATCTTCTGTGGCCATATATCTATTTATTTATTTTTAGCAGTTACATCCACAACTTTCGTCACAGACTTCTTTTGCTTTTAAGTATTTAGAATTTGCGTCTTGTATAAATCCTGGTTTTGCGCTATTAGCTGCGTCATTAGCTTGTGTAATAGCATAATCAGCTGATGTAAGTAATAAGAAGACTTTTTGAGCTTTTGCTAATGCTGATGCACATCTCACACAGTCGCAAGAACAATCTATAAGCTCATTGGTTAATTTAGTTAAACAACAATCAATATCACAGTGTAGTAATACAGAACTTTTACTTAATTCAACTCCTGTTTGAGTTACTAAAATTACAGTAACTATTCCATTCTTAATTGTTAAGTCATTAACTGGTATAGGGTAACTAATAGGACCTGAACCAGGTGTAATAGTAAATGTAGGATCAACTATACCGGATACATCAATAAGATCCGCATCTAATATCTGTAATTTTAAAATAACAGTTGTTGAAGATGTAGCATAATTTATAATTACTGATAAGTACTTACAGCTATCCGCTGCGTTTAAAGATAATACCATATTTTTTTAGTTTTAAAAAAAAAGACCAATAGGGGGACAATGCCCCCTATAAGTCTAATTAAGTTAATTATATTAGTCTACTAAAACGTATTCTACTATAATGTCTAGATCTGCTGTTGTACCAGTAACTACTGCTCCTCCAATAGTAAGACCAATTGCTACGTTAGTTGTTGTAACGTTAGCTTCATCTGGTACTCCAGATTCGTTTACTACCCAACCTGCTGTATCTAATGTAGTCATTGCTATTGCTGAACTTGCACTAATACCACCAACTGTAACTTGTAATGTTGTAGTTCCTGCTGTACCTGTTACAGCTACTACTGTTCTTACAGTTACGCTTTTGATAATAGACCCAATTGGAAGAACTGACGTAGTTGCTAGCGTTTGTGCAGCTGTCGTCTTTCCATCCGTAGTTAAGTATTTAGCATATGCATATTGTGTTTTTAAATTTCTGCTCATTTTTTTATTTTTTAAAGTTTAATAATTACAGTATAACGTTAGCAAAGTTGCTAGCGAAATATGCGTTAAGTTTATTTTCTACTACTAAGCTATCCGCATCTCCTGCTACTAATGCTACATTAACTTCGATTAAGTTATCAACCCCATTAATTTGAGAAGAAGAAGACCCATCTTTAGTTGCTGCGATTGCATACATGTCATAATTAGTACCCGTTGCTGCTTGTGCAGTTGGAGTCTTAGGAAGGTGTCCTCTTAAGTAATGCCCGTAAGTAATACCAAAAAGATTATCTTCCATTTCTGCTACTGCAAATCCGTCACCGTATCCTGGTGAACCTCCTGTAGTAGAACCATCTGATGTATGCGTTTGCGTACCACCATTATAACTTTCTACGATTAGTTGAATTTGAACTGGTTCGTAATCCCAAGTGTTTCCACTGTAAGCTAAATCACCTCTTATTGCTCCTGAGAATACAACTGTTGAACCTGCTGAAACATTAACCTCTGGGTTTAACCAATCTGGTTTTGTTAAAGAAGCGTCTTCAAATGCTGCTTGGATTAAAAGATCTGTATCTGCAGCTGCAATTGTAGGATCTGCTGCTGTTCCAATAGTTGTTGAAAAAGTAAAGAACTCTACTCTAGGTCCTGAAGTTTTTACAATCTTAAGTACTAACTCTCCTATAGCTGCTGATGTTCCTGAAATAGTATTAGTAGCTGTTGCTGCTGCTGGAGCTACATAAGCTTTACCACTGTAATTCACTACATCTCTACCATAGATCCATGGAGTTGAAATATTTTTTCCAGCTGTTCCACCGCTTACGAATCTAATTTGAGGAGCGCTTGCGATTGTGTCTCCTAGAACCAATTCTGTTGGTCCTGAAGAACTCATTTTTTGGATAGATACTGCACCGTCTGCAACTAAGCCATTAGTTGTGCTAACTGCCGTACCATCTCCAATAATTAAATGTCTTGCCATTTTTTTTGTTTTTTAAATTATTATTTATTCATTCTTGCTCACCTCACTTTGGTGAGACTTGTATCGAGGATCACTAATGCCCTCTAAGATGCTACTCACCGTCATGTCCACAATTTCTTGATGTGTATGATCTGGTAACTCGCAATCAATCCCCAAAGATAGTGAAATATTCCTTGGATTTCTTATGTATGTTATTTTTACAGAATCTATTATAAATATATCATTCGTATATATATCAATACTACTATTACGTATGGTAGTTAAGGGATCTGTACGTTTTGTTTTGTTGAAAGGATCTCCTAATAATGCAAATATATCATCATGCTGCACAAAAGAGTTATTTACTGTGTCTTTTATAACTTCATTATTAGGGTGTGTTGCAACTCTTTTTTCGTCTAAAATAAAAGTTACAGGCGCCATAGCGTTTATACTTTGTATTTTATTATTACTATCATCGTAAGTTATTACTTCAGTTACAGGAAGTCCTGTAGATAAATCCCAATTATACCAATTATGTGTATCTGTATTAACTATGATAATAAATTGTCCTGGATAGTTATGTATTCCATACTGCTCCCAGTATACTGTAAATCCAGAACCCATATTAGCAGGATCTGTCATAGAATCTATTAAAGCAGAAATATCACTTGGGTATGTAAGACTAGCAGTGTTTGACCATATAACAGCTGTTGCTGAAGTAGCTAAATTACTAGAATCTTCAACCAACTCAATAGAGTTTGGAATAGTTGTATTTGAATTTAAGATAAAATCACTTAAACTAACTGTTATAAAAGGATACAAAAGTTCTGTGTCAGGCATTTCTAAAATCCAGCTAATTCGCTTACAACTTCGTCTGTATATAACATCAGATTGTTGTGAAACTAAAAATCTATAGTCAGAAGGTAAATTAAATGTATCTACATGTGTAAAAGAGTTTACCTGCTCTTTATATGTAACAGGGCCTCTAAATTCTCTAACGAGACTTCTAAGATCATCAATTCTTTTTTGACTTTCTTCAAATCCTTTTCGATATAAATTATTTTTATTATATTTAGTATTAATAAACTTTGATAATGATTTATTTAATTCTAAATCTATCTCTTCTAATAGAAGCATATCAGCTTGGAGTGAATTAATCTTATCCACTCCCTGCTGAACTGCTAGATGCATTTGTTGTACATTCATATTATATTAATGATAACTCTTTAAGTTTTGCTCGTAATATAGTTAATTTTCCAGAATTCTTTTTATCTTTAAGATGAACAATTGTATCTTCTGTTGTATCTCCTAATACTTCATCAATAAAAATAATTTGATTTCCAATTTTTCTTAAAACTCCAGCTGAAATCATTTCTTCAATCTCTGCTTTCATTTCTAAGTTTTTATCTGTTGCAATCGTAATAAACCTTTTAGGGTCACTATTCTTAATTTCATACAAAGAATTTTCAATTTGATCTTCAGTCATTCTAGCTGGATTACTGTTAGACATTAATCTTAAAATTCTTTTCATGTTATCTAAGTTTGAAGAAACCTTAATAAATTCTTTGTCTGCATCTTTCTTAAGTCTAATAGAGTTATTTTTAACTTTATCTTCTCTTGTAAGATCTTGAATATAGAATTTTTTAGTAACATCTGTATTCATTTCTTGTTTAGTTAATGCTACATAAGGATGCTTAATTGCAAAGTTATATTTAATGTAGTCCATAATAGTTATTGGACTTCCATCTTCATGCACACCTATTTCTAATTCAACACCTGTAAATCCTACAGGAATTGAAAGCTCTGCCCAAAACGCTTTAGAATGTTTAGGCCAATCAACATGTGCAGGAGAAACATCTAATATTTCTTGCATATACTTTTTTTCCTCTGTTGGTGTAAAACCTTTTAAAGGTTGTCTATTTACATAGACGCTACTAAGCCTTGATATTGCTTCGGCTCTTACTGCTTTAGGTAAGTGACCTCCTAGGTCCTTTCTCCTTAAAAATACTTTTTTACTCATAATTGTAGTTCTTTTAAAGTTTAAATTAGGTGGATGCAAAGAATAACTCTCCGTGTAATAATTAATTAAAGAAGCGGGGGATTGCTCCCCCACAACCTTAATCAAAAACCAATATATAGACGCAAATTAATGCCAGATTAAGACGCTACACATGTAATGTCAAGCGAAGTATCAAATCTCTTAAGAGCGATACCAGCTGTTTTTAACATATGAACGCTTGCCCCATCTACATCAGATGCTCTGGAAGAAGTTGAATCAAATCCTCTAGGGACTACTGATCCAGCTACACACCATCTCATAGCTTCACGACCTTTCTTAGAGATCATTTGTAAGTTACTTTGTCCATCATAATTTGATTGATCAACAAATACCATTCTATAAGATTCAAGAGAGTATCCTGTAACAGGGTGTTTCGCGCGAGCTTGTGCAACAGCACCATGATCAAACATTGGTAATTTTACCACGTTGATTGTGTGTCCGTCAATATGCTCGTACGAAGTAAAGTAACCGCTCATACCTAATGATCTACCAGATCCAGTGATGAAACGATTCTCGCCACCTACTTTCCAGCTACCTGCACCTGAAAAGTGATTTTTAAGA
>TARA_R110000803_G_scaffold20064_6_pt1 | contig 11994 bp, 13 predicted proteins | sample TARA_R110000803 | Tara Oceans TARA_R110000803 (sample SAMEA4397772) | marine metagenome | biome: Polar Biome; feature: [SRF] surface water layer (ENVO:00010504); material: water (ENVO:00002006), including particulate matter (ENVO:01000060) such as... | depth 5 m | reverse complement strand
TCGGATGATATGAATTTTTATATGGTGGGTATGAATAAGGAAGAGAGGGAGATTCGTGAGAAGGGTAGCTTTGTTGCTCGTAGTGGTTTGGTGTTTCCTGATTTTGGTCAAAATCTTGACCAATATCTTGTAGATTTTGGTCCGGGTGACGTTCCCAAGGGTTGGGCTGTTTATGCTTCTGTCGACCACGGTTTGAACAACCCGACAGCATGGCTGTGGCACGCCGTGTCTCCCAACGGCGATATTGTGACTTTCGCGGAGCATTACCAGTCGAACATGATTGTGTCGGAGCATGCACAGCTTGTGAAGCAGCGGGAGCTTAGCTGGGGCCGTAAACCTGACTCTGTAGAGCGTATGGGCGACCCTGCGATGCGGCAACGGTCTGGGATAACCGGAACATCCATTATCCAAGAATATGCTCTTCACGGGGTCTACGTGAACGTTGAGGGCATACCTCACGACGTGATGGTTGGTATTGAAAAGATGCAAGCTTATTTCAGGTTGCGTGACGACACCCGTTGGGGCAAAAACCGACCTAAGTGGGTTATTTCCCGTAACTGCGTTAATTTTATTCGTGAAATGAAGAAACTACGGTGGGGATCGTACAACTCGGACAAGATGGCGTATGCCCTGAACAAGCAAGAAGTTGTCCACAAGAAGGACGACCATGCTTTTGACAGTGCCCGTTATTTTGCTACAACTCGCCCCGATTTGACGCCCTTTGTTGAAGCAAAAGGTGACGAAGACCGTCCGACTACGCTAAGATATGAGGACTTGCTTTTGAAAATGCGAGAAGACCCTAACGTCGAATTTGCAGAAGATAAAGCATACGATGACGGACCTACCGTTATTGCAGGATATGGAGATTACTACTAATGAGCAGATTCTTCCTGACCGACGCCCCGGCATTACAGCCCGGCGTTTGCTGGATTACGAGAACAGGTAAAGGACCATTCGTGGACACGGGCATTGACCTGTCCAAGACTGTGGTAGACCGGGGGCGTATGTACCTGTCGGTAGACGTAATTAGAGAAATGGCTCAGTTGGCTGGGCTATTTAACGAAGAAAAACCCGTTTCTGTCGAGCTATACGATAAAGAAGTTTACGACAGAGGATACAACGACGCAATGAAGGAGATAAATAAAGATGCTATCAACCATTTTGTTGAGCATGTTAGTCGCAACACTGTTGGGGTTAATGGTGATGCAGCATTGGTGGAATCAGCAGTCGCTGACACAGATGCTAGACCACCACTCGCAGTTGCTGAAGATACAGCAGCAGGAACACCAGAAGTCGATAAAGACTCTGACGGACCTGAACGCAAAAGCGCAGGCACTGGTAGCGTCAAGCGACCCGCTAGTGTACCAACAAATTCAAGCGATGAATCAAACTTTAGATTATAGTGGTTACCAGGACTACGACCCTTCCGACGAGGCTGAATCTGAAAGAATTGCCACTAGGAATCCAAACCTTGCAGCAGGAGACGACTTAGATGGCCAAGAAGCCCGACAGTTATTCGCAGAACTCACCGGAGTCGAACCCGAATTCTACGGTAATTAATTTACCTGAAGACGGAATTAACTTAGAGAAGTATCGTGAAAGTACCGAAGCACGCAAGCTTGTTGCTTGGGTGCAATCTGAGTGGTCTAGGGCTAAGACCGCCCGGAGCCAGAAACAGATGCAGTGGTTCAATAACATGTCGATGTTTTATGGGCACCAGTGGGTAGAACAGACACGCGGCAATTTTCCTGAAGGTTACCAGGACAAGTTGTTTACTCCCCGCAAGCCTTATTACCACCAACGCAAAACTATTAACCGTATCCGGTCTTACGTGCGGTGGGAAATGTCGAAGATGCTATCTTCATTTCCTACCGCTCAAGCGATCCCCGCATCCAGCGAAGACCAAGACCAGCGGGCAGCTTTTGCGGCTGAGCAGGCTTGGACTTCTATTAGCGAGGCTAAAAAATTACGTCAGCACATGTCACGTGCAATGTGGTGGACCATTGTTACAGGTAACGGGTTTCTTAAGACGCAGTGGGACCCCAATTGTCTAGATAAAGTTTCTGGGGAGTACGGTGACATTAAATACGGCCACGTAACGCCATTCCATCTTTTTGTCCCCGACATCCGCGAACAAGACATCGAAGATCAGCCGTTTGTTATTAACGCTTACACGAAGACTGTCGAATGGGCTCAATACTATTTTGCTAAAGAACTTGGCAACATTCAACTGTCGCCTAGTACTTCCGCCGCTAACCAAATTATTGACGAAGCCTACCTAAACTTGGGCAACAGTAAAGCCCCTGACAGTGTGGTTGTGTACGAAACGTGGATTAAACCCGGTGGCAGTAAACTTCTTCCCGAGGGGGGCGTCATTATCACTATCGACGATGTATTAGTAAACGTGCATCGCGGAGGGTTCCCTTACGGCCATGGAATGTACCCGTTTACTAAGTTTGAGCACATTCCTACTGCGACGTTTTACGCTGACAGCCCCATTGTGGACTTGTCGCAATTGCAGAAAGAATACAACGGTCTGCGCTCTGAAATTGGTGAGGCGGGTCGCCGCATGGCTAAGCCGCAACTGATTGCACCGATGGGTTCCATTGTTCCATCTAAGCTGACAAACGAACCTGGCCTAGTAATTCAGTACAAGCCCGGCATGGCACCTCCTCAGCCGTTACCTTTGTCGCCGTTGCCTCAGTATTATTTAGACCAGCAGGATCGTGTGTTAAATGACTGGGTTGATATTTCTGGTGAGCGAGAAGTGTCGAGGGGTACTACCCCTCCCGGCGTTACTTCCGGTACGGCTATTTCGTATTTGCAAGAAGCTTCTAACCAGTACTTGACGCCTCAGTTCCAAAGCATTGAAGCGGGTATTGAAAAGATTGCTGCTCAGACTATTGAATTGTTTGTGCAGTATGTTGATATGCCTCGTAAGATTCGTACGATTGGTGCTGACGGTGCTTTCGACACAATGTTGTTGAGGGGTGCTGACGTTGCTTCCGGCACAGATATTCGTATCGAGCCGGGCTCTAGTTTTGCAAAATCTAAGGCCGCTCAAGAAGCCCGCGTGATGGACATGTTTTCTGTCGGCATTATTGACCAGCCTTCCGCTTTGCGGATGCTAGAAATTGGGGGTGTGCAAAAAATTATGGACACCATAAACGTGGCAGAACGTAAAGCTCAACGTGAAAACATTAAAATGAAGATGCTTACTTCGGAAGATGTTGAAATGGTACGCCAGCAGGCCATGCAAGAAATTATGACTCAAATGCCTCCAGAGGCAATGCAGAATGAGCAGATCATGCAGGAGATTCAAAACATGCCTGCGCCTCCTATTGTCCCTGTCGATAATTTTGATATGCACGAAATACACGTCGAAACTCATAACAAGTTTCGTATGTCTCAAGAGTACGAAATTTTGCCTGACGATGTAAAGGCTCAGTTTGCTGAGCACGTTGCCGCCCATGAGCAGGCTATTCAGCAAAAACAAATGCAGCAGTTCTTGCAGGCGATCCCTGGCGACGGTACAGAGGCGGGCGGGCCACCTATCGGCGGGGGCGACATGGAAGTACCTATTGGTGGCCCTGAAATGGGCGCAGGTGCTATGATGGCTCCTAATGGGGCAGTACCCGACATGGCCCCTGAGCAAGGAGTATAACCATGGCAGATTTCGATGTAGTGGCGAGTACTGTTCCTCAAATGGAGTACCGCCCCACAAGAAACTACGGACGTAAAACTATCGCTCAGCTGAAGGCGGAAATTCAAGCTATCGATGCAAGCACGTACACAAACGCTAAAGTCTTGAAAATGACTTACAACGATTTGACGTACGCAATTCACGCACTTTCCTAATAAAGTATGTGACTAACAACTAAATAAAGTATAATAAAATCCAAATGCTAGGGCCTCATTGGGAGGTACGGCGAATAAGGAGAACACGATGGACGAAACTACAGGTACAGAGATTGACACATCACCGGAAGTGTCGGAATCTTCAGGGCCAGTAGGCGAAACAACTGAGCAGCAACCAGCCGAGGAATCGGGTGGGAATCCTGCTTGGGATTCATTGCGTTCAAAACTCGACCCTGTTAGCTTTCATAGTATTCAGGATGACCTTAAGAACTTCGACAAAAATGCGGAATCTCGTATTTCTTCGTTGAATCAGCAGCTCAAAGAGTACAACGAGTTGGGTTCGCCGGAGCAGTTGCAAAATTATGCAGCTATTGCTCAGAGGCTCGATACGGAACCTGAAACTATTTACAATGCTTTAGGTGAATTCCTAAAACAAAATGGTCGTATGCCGGAAACTGAAGCAGAACTTCAGGATGCGGTAGACGATGAGGAAGCTACGAGCGAGAATGGGGAAGCCCCCGTTGATCCGCGTTTTGTACAGCTGGAGCAACAGCAACAGCAGATGCAAGCGTTTCTTGACCAACAAGAACAAACGCGCGTTCAGCAGGAAGCCGACACAGCACTCGAACAGGAAATTGGCGAACTCAAAAAAGTACATCCAGACTTTACCGAGGATGATGTGCGCGAAGTTTTGATGCGGGCGGCGTTTCAGCTTCAGAGCAGCGGCAAGGCAGGCAAACTGTCTGATGTTGCTCAAGAGTATGTCGATAAAACAGTAAACCGTATCCGCGCAGTACCGCGCCCAGGAGATTCCGCCCCAAGATTGCTTCCCACTTCGGGAGGCGTGCCTGCAGGACAGCAGACAACACCCCTTGGAAAGATGTCGAGAAATGATGTGCAAAGCCTCATTTCTGCGTCACTTGAACAAGGTCGGTAATTTAAAGGTTTAATCTCCTTTCAATAACGAAAGGAAAGACTATGGCTGCAACACTTGCAACTATTGATTCATATCTCAAGGAGGTGTACCAGGGACGCATCCGCGAGCAGCTTAACGAAGAAATCGTTGCGCTGAAGCGTATTACTCGCAGTGGCTCTGGTGTCACCAACGAAGTTGGCGGAAAGTACGTCACCTTCCCAATTCACACCCGCCGTAACAGTGGTATCGGTTCTCGTTTTGAAAACGAGGCACTTCCTGCTGCTGGTCAGCAGGGTCACGCCGCTGCCCGTGTGGGTTTGAAGTACGCATACGGTGGAGTTCAGCTCACCGGTCAGGCAATCAGCCTCTCTGACACCGACGCTAAGGCTTTTGCCAAGGCTTTGGACAACGAGGTTGAGGGTTTGAAGAACGACCTCAAGAAAGACATGAACCGTCAGGTGTACGGCTCGGGTAACGGTGCTATCGCTGTTGCTACCGGTGCTAACACTGGTGCTGTCGTTCCTGTTGCAGATGCACGTCTGTTCCAGGTTGGTATGGTCGTTGACACTCAGACTGGTAACACCGTTGACAACACTGGACTCATTGTTGCTTCTGTGGCCCTGACTGCTGGTGCAAACACTGTTACGTTCACGACTACCCCAGGTACCGCTACTGCCGCTGCTGACATCATTGTTCGCAAGGGCTCTGGTGTTGCCGCTGGTGGTAACCGTGAACTCACTGGACTCGCTGCAATTGTCAGCGCTTCTGGAACCCTCTACAACATCGACCCTTCGGTGGAGCCCGAGTGGAAAGCTAACGTTGATTCTAACGGTGGCACCAACCGCGCACTGTCGGAAGCTTTGATGATTGGAATGACTGATGACATCCGCACCAAGGGTGGCTCCACGTCTCTAATCCTTCAGAGCCTCGGTGTTCGTCGTGCTTACTTCAACCTGTTGTCGCAGCTGCGTCAGACCGTTAACACCCAGGAATTCACTGGTGGTTTCTCCGGTCTCGCGTTCACCACTGACCGTGGCGAAATTCCTGTGGTTGCAGATGTTGACGCACCGCTGAACAAGCAGTGGTACATCAACGAAGACGCACTCACGTACTACCGTGACGAAGACTGGCACTTCATTGACCGTGATGGTTCAATGTGGAAGCAAGTCTCTGACAGCAACGGTGACTACGACGCGTACTACGCTCGCATGGTTGAATACCACGAGCTTGCTACTGACCGTCGTAACACACACGGGTTGGTGTCTGACATCACCGAGGCCTAAACAGTCTCGCCATAATGATGGCCCAACCTCTATAATGGGGTTGGGCCATCATCATTTTTAGGGGAACTATGCAAAAAAAACTTGCCTTTTATCAAGCGGCCTCGCAACTTTCAGCGGGGCTAACTCTTGCCGATTATGAGTACCGTTTTTACTCAGATAATGCTGGCAAAGAGATTCTTACCGTCGAGATTGATACCCCACTTAACGGGCAAGTTTTAAAATACAACAGTGTTTCTAGTGAATGGGAAAACGGTTCAGCCCCTGTTGTCGGCCCAGTAACTTGGGGTACTTTATCTGGAGCATAAGCTAAACTAGACTTATGACTACTTTTTTAGGACAATCATCCAGCGTATTTAACTCCGATCTTGGAGAGTTCGTTAACGACGATCACGTGCATTTAGCGCAAGTTTTACAAGACCTAAAACCTACTTACACGCTGGTTTATGTTCCGCAAAAGGACAGGACTACTCCCGAGGAGAAACAAAAACCTTGGGCTATTCTTGATAAGCCAGATAACCTGCCAGAGTATGTAGTTCGTTACCTGTCTGAAGAAGATATGAAAACGCCACATAAAATTATTGCGTGGCTTTTTGACGGCGACGTTGTACGCCACGGGGCTGAGAACGTTCTCAAACGTATCGAGTCGGAAGAGAACGCCAAAAAGTTACTAGACTATAAGAGACAAGAAGACGATTTAGAGGATAGACTCGACCATATAGAATTTCTTGCGAGCGGGGGACGGGACAAGCTCCACACAATTACTCATAACGGAAAGAAGTTTGAGCGATGAGCTATAGTTCTCCTGCTAAAACAGTTGGTGACGTTTACAATGTTGTTAAACGTATTTTTGGTGATGAGTCTGGTGTACAGCTAACTAACGCAGATATTGTGCGCTGGGTAAACGAAGCCCAGGTTGACATTTCTAAGCAAAACCAGGTTCTGCAGACGACAGCTACTGTCGCTGTTACAGCTAACACGGCAACTTATGCGCTTACATCGGTCACACCCAAAATTGACACTATTGCTTCTATTTTGTTGAATGGTCGCCGGGTGGGTAATATCCCTATTTCGCAGGCAGAAGAAAGCATCTCACTTGCAGACCCGTTGGGTACTCAAACTGGGTCTCCTCAGTTCTGGTATGCCTGGGGCGGGGATGTCACATTTTGGCCTAAGCCAAACCAAGATTACACAATGACCCTCCGGTACGTTGCACAACCCGCAAACGTCACAGTAACCACTACGGATGTTCTGTCGTTGCCCGATGAGACCTTTAACGACATTGTGAACTTTGTGTTGATGAAAGCTTACGAAATGGACGAAAATCCTCAGATGATGGCTGTAAAACAAGCTGAGTACAGTGCCAGTGTTGCCGAGCGAGGCGAAACAGAACGACTTGCCGCCACCATGACCTACGAAACAAACATCACATTTGAGCTTAGCTAGGAGCCGCTATGCCGGGTGAGCCGATACAGGTAGGTCCTTTTGTTGGTGGCCTTAACACTTTCAGCGATCCTACCGCTATCGCTGATAATGAACTTGTTGTTTGCGAAAATTTTGAGTTAGACCTTGACGGCTCTTTAAAATCGCGCCCGCCAATCCAAAATTTAAGCATTAATTTTCCACTTGCTGCCACGGGGGATATTAACTTTTTAGGTAATTTTCAGGTGTCCGAAACTGTGTCGTATTTGTTAGCCAGCGATGGGGACTCTAAAACGTATTATTTTAATGGCACCACTTGGGTTCTCATTACCAGTACTATGGCGGCGGCTGGTTTTGTGCAGTTTGATGACAAGGCTTGGTTGACTGCCCCTGTCGGGGCGGCAAACCCTGGGGGGTATTGGACTGTATCGGGTGGTTTTGTTGCCGACGCAAACATGCCCAAGGGCAATGTCATTGTTGCGTTTAAAGGCCGCTTGTGGATTGCAGAGGGTAAAGATAGCACTAACCAGGGAACCCGGTTATATAGGTCTCGTACTACAGCTGACCCTTTGGTTTGGCCCGTTGCTCAAGAATTTGTTGATATTGGTACCGGTGACGGTCAAAACATTGTGCAGCTTGTTGTGTACTTTAACTCTTTGCTTATTTTCCGTACAAACTCTGTTTACGGGTTGCAGTACACTTCTGACCCAGCTGCTGCCGTAGTCTCTCTTATTCTGCCCACAGTTGGCCTAAACTCTAAATACGCGATTGCGCAGTTTGAGTCGTATATCTATTTTATGTACGACGAAAAAGCTTACGAGTTTACTAACAACCGGGCAGCGCAAATTAACGTTAAGACCCCTTTCGAGGCTACCGCTACGACAGGGCTCCACAATAACTATGCTGTGTCGGAATTTAACAAACGAATTGTGTTTACGTATTTTGACGAAATGTTTGTGTACAGTCTGCAGACTCGTTCGTGGACAAAGTGGGAATCTGCCGCGTTTGGGTCTCTCGGTAAGATGTTGCCCAGAATTAATAACGAAGACAAATCTATTATCCTTACCCACTCAAACGCAGCTGTGGCTGCTGGTGCTGGACGTGTTGCTCCGTTGCTTCAAATTACTGACGAATACGGCACCGCAGCAGAAACTATGACGTGTCAGATTCAAACAAAAAACTTTAACTATCAAGCTAGTGGTATTTACAAGCGGTTGTTCTGGTGGGGTTTGGACGCTCGCTTTAAAGGAACTGTCGTGGGAACTGCTGTACCTATTACCCAGACTTTTACTGTGTCGTGGCAAACTCTTTACGACACAAGTACGTGGGCCGCAATGTTAGGGTTTACGTGGCAGAGCCCTACGGCTGGAACTGGCGAGGTTTCTACTTCGGTTACAGAGTCGGCTCTTACCTTTAAACGTATTTTTGTAAAGTTCTTGAAGAGCCTTCGGTTCCGACAGATTTATTACAAAGTGGTGTTTACCACTACCGGTATTGCAGCTGACTCACCTGTTAGACTATTTTCATTAACAACTTACGTTAATGCTAAGCAAACAGTGTCTAAGGAAATTACGTAATGCGTGACATGAGATCACAGTTTAGTTCCGCACCTAAAGCGGGAGGCGGTTTTAATCCGTACGCTGCGGGCAAGAAACATTATGGGAGTGGACGTTCCATGCCAACTGTTGGTAAAGTAACTAATAAGGGCGGATACAAAAAACGCGATGTTAAAGCTGCCGCTAGGCGGGATGCTTTGATGAGAAGGATTAAATAATGTACCGTGACAAATCTAGTATGGGCAACCGTTTGGCCCCTCAAAAAGATTCTAAATCTACAAATGAGGACACCAAAAAGAAGGCTCGTGAACAAGCTATGATGAACCGTCTATCCGGCAAACCCGGTAAGATGTCTTCTTAGGAGTTATTATGCCCGTTGGACCTAATGGAGAACGTTTGCCTTATCCTGGCGACGAAGATTATGGCGAGCCTCCAGGACGCCGTAAGCCAGCTGGTCCTTCTTATTTGCCGGGTGTTGCTCAGAGTCGTCCGGGAGATGGTGGGCCGGGTTTTAAGACTCGTTTTGGGGGCAATATTCCTTCGCCTCAGCAGATGACTCCTGAGCAGGCTCGGATACGGGCTTTGAGGGAGCAGCTACAAATGGCTGGGTTTTCTGGCGAGCCACCTAACCAGACTCGTACTCCGCAGGGGCGCAGGTTTTCTGACATTCCTAACATGACGACTGAAGAGATTGCTCCTTACAATAAACCTGCTGATGACATTAATGATGCGTTTTTTGGCGGTACTAGTCCTTTTGACATGATCATGAAGTATTTAAGGGGTGGCCGCTAATGGTTAGTATCCGCTCAATAGAAAAAGGAGAGCCTGAGCGTATAGCAGCTGCTAAAAGGCGTGCTGGCGAGCCGCCTAACCAGGCTCGTAGTCCTCAGTCGTACGGCAACGTAATCAAAAGCCCTGTGCCGAACCGCGCCCCCATAACTCGCGCTACTGGCACAGGACTTCCTTCTACCCAGGAGCGAAACGTTAGCTTGGACAGGGCTATTCCTAGCACTGGAGGCACTGGAGGCACTGGAGGCACTGGAGGCACTCCTGCGCCCACAATGCAAACACAGCAAAGAGCAGCTGTCGGACCCTACCAAGACTCCACCTACAACGCACAAATTGCCTCTATCGAACGCGCACTCCAAGACTACGAAACGGGGGCAACCACCCGCGGGCAGCGTTACGGAATTGACTACAACACTGGTCTGCAAAGACTTGGTTATCGCCCCCGAGCAGGTTTTAACCCTATCGACATTGAATCTATCTTTGAGCCTGCAACATCGGCCCGATCAGCACCGGCAGATGCCGAAATTCAAGGACAGTTCGACTACAACGCACAATACGATCCTTACAGTGCAGCAGCTCAGGGCACCCGCTCACGCCGCGACGATTTTGCGTCACGCGGTACGTTGCGTTCTTCGGACTTCGCTAAAAACTTTGGCGAGTTCCAGCAACGACTTGGCGAACAGCTTGGTGCCATGGAGACAGGGCGTAGCCGGTTTGCTGACGACATGTCTACCGATGTTGCCCAGCAGAGAACTTCCGCTGAGGAACGTAGGCAGTCCACTCGGCGCAGTGCTGACAACAGGGCTATTATGCGGGCTATTCAGGAATCGGGGTTCTAATGACTAATCTTGGTGGCGTTAATTTAAATCGGCCTCGTAGGGGTCAAGGTATTAGTATCGGGAATAATGCTCCTATGGACTTGCCCCCGTCCCCCATTGATGAGTACCTTCGCCCAAAGCCACCACGCGACCCTATTTTTGGTGTTTTAGACATGCCTGTAACACCGGGGATGCCGTCATTTCCCGGTCTTAACTCGGCTGTAAGTGACTTTTTAAACACCAGGGGGCCGGGCCCAAACCGAAACCAACATCAACAATCGGATCAATATCTTGCGCCAAACCAGCGCGACCCCATTTTTGGGGCTTTAGACGCGCCATTTAACGGGCCAGCATTTCCGGGCCTCGAAGATAACATTCAACAAGGATTCAGCAATTGGCTACAAATGGAACCTTTCGGGGCGGCTAAAGACGCTTACGGGGCGGCTAAAGACGTTTATGGGAAAAACATTTACCCCTACACCCCCGGCGCTCGTTTTGACCCTGACGTGGAACGCCCAGATTCTTGGCTCACTAATCCCTTTGGTGGGGGGGATTTATTAAGTCGAAGCATGGATAACTACCTGACCGCGTTAAAGGCTAACTTTACTCAGGGGCCGGACGGCGGAAACGTTGGTTCTGGCAGCCCGGCAGGACAGCCTTTACCTGCTCCCGCAACTACCCCCGCCTATGTAGAGCCCCCTTCTCGTACTATCGAAGACATTATGGCTTTAGCCGCCCAGTACGCCCCACAAGGCCCTGACTATAGCGCTTACCGCGATTCTATTACTGGACAAGCATCAGACCTTAACGCACAAATTCAGGCCATGTACAAACAGCTTGCTGATAGCGCTGGGCAAAACGCTCAACAGATTCAAGGCACTTACGACACCGCAATTCAGGGTATTGGTGCTGGTTACGACACCGCCAACCAGAATGTTACGGATGCTTACAGTTCGGCTCAGCAAGAAGCTGCCGATCAGATGGCCCGTCTCGGTATCGAGGCAGCGGCACCAGCTGTTATGGACCCCATGGCTTTATCACAGGCTGAAGCTGTGTCGTCTCTAGAACAAGGTCGCGGTTCTGGACTTGCGGCAGCTAACCGTTACGGCGCTACTGCTGGCGGGTTTGGGCAGCAGATGGCCCAGGTTGCGCAACAGCAGGGTGTGGAACAAAATTCTTCGTTGTTGAACTCGTTGCAGAGCAGGTTGTCGGATTCTCAGCTTATGGAAGCCCAGGCTCAGGCGCAATATAATCCTATGGATAGTGCTTTGCAGTATTTGCAATTAGAACAAGCCTTAAACCCACAAGAGCCGGGGATGGACCAAGATTTTGAGCTTAAACGGGATCAGGAAAAC
>TARA_R110000803_G_scaffold90743_1_pt1 | contig 11999 bp, 11 predicted proteins | sample TARA_R110000803 | Tara Oceans TARA_R110000803 (sample SAMEA4397772) | marine metagenome | biome: Polar Biome; feature: [SRF] surface water layer (ENVO:00010504); material: water (ENVO:00002006), including particulate matter (ENVO:01000060) such as... | depth 5 m | reverse complement strand
AAAGCCTGTTCTCGCGAAGAAACCTGAAACAGGTCTAGTAGTTAGGGAGAAGCCTAAGGTAACAATAATACCTCCTAAACGTGAAAAACCTCCTGTACCTATGAAGAAGCCTAAGCCTCCAACCATTGAAGCCGAGCCTAGACGTCCAATCTCAGGTGATGAGCCATGGCATGATACTTCTGATCCTAAAAACCCTGAAGATGGAGATTCAGGTGGTGGAGATTCAGGTGGTGGAGAGTCAGGTGGTGGAGATTCACGCAAGGCGCGCGACATCAGAAACCGCAGGCAGAGAGATGTCTTACCCGAACGAGGGAAGTACGAGGATAAAGGGTCATTGTGGTCAAGATCTCTTAAGTTTGCTATGAAGAAGCAAAGTTTAGATCCTGCACACAGGAGAAGGCAAGCGTCTCCTAGGTATGGAGACGTAAATGGTAGAGATAATAGTGGTATGTTACCTAACTGGGATAAGCGTTATCCAAGATCAGAGGAGCAGGAAAAGGCGGCAAAGACAAAAGATTATCGAGATTTAAAATTTGGGGGTGAAAAACCTCCAGATAACCGGCCTCCGAAACCAGAAACTGTTAAAACAATTTAACTGTAATAGAATATGAAATTTATATTACCGTTACTAATGCTACTCTCAGCTCATCCTAATATTGATACTACCTTAATTCGATATGGGAATATCTCTAATTTCAGTTCAGAGCGTAACGACAAGGTAGCTGTAATCAACTCTAAGAACGTTTATAGGAAACTACCATCGTATATGGCAATAGAGAAAGAAGGCGCTAAGAAGGGCTCAGCGCGCTACCATGAGCTTATGAAGAAAGCTACTAAAAACTTCAAGAGAGTCCTTAGACTTGTAGCTGTTGAGAAAAAATTAGTTTTGATCGTAGAACAAGGTGGAGTCAAGGATTACAAATCAGAAGACGCAACAAACGCTTGTATAAGCAAAATATAATAACTATATAATACAGTTATGAATTTTTCACAATATTTACGTTTAGATGAAGGAAACTATGGTCACGATGTTGACAAAAAGCGTGTCCCTACAGGAAAGACTGTCACCGATTTAGATGGCGAACCAATGCTAGACCCTGTAACAGGTAAGCCGCTAGATGCGGACGGTCCGGTGGAAGATGAGAAGAAGGTTCAACTTGATTGGCAAATCCCATCTTTGAAAGAAGCTTATACACCACCTGAGGGGTGGAGAGAGCTGACAGCCGCGGAGAAGGAAAATAGTAGAAACGTAACTGCTGATATGGCTCGCATGGAGGCAGGAAAAGAACAGATGAAATACGCTGAAAAGGAACGACAAAGGGCGCAGGATAAGAGATCCGCTCTGATTAAAAAAGAAGAAGCAGCAGCTGCGGCGAAGAAGCCAGAAAATGAAGAGAATACAGACTCTTCAGGAGTTCGAGGAGAATCCCTACAAGATTGGAATGCACCTCTCCATGAAGAGAATGAAGAGAGACCTTATAATTATGGCAGAGACGAAGATGATGAAGGTTACAAACCTTCAAGAGCAGATAAAGCAAGAGCTAAGAAAAGACGCGAGGGAATGGCAGCCTCAGGTATTGATGAAAATGTTGTAAAAGCTCTTAAGCAGGCATGGAAAGGCGATAGAAACCCGAGTAATACAGATGATGCTGTAATAGCAGGTACTCTTGCAGGTACTGGGCCAGTTTTGGCGGCAACAGGAAATCCGAATCTAGCGGCGGGCGCAGGATTAGCAGTTGGAGGTGTTGCTTTAGGTAGAAACATTACACAAACAGTTAGAGGTGCGCGCAAACGTATAGAGAGAGCGAAGGCGATGAACGCAGCTAAAGCTCCTAAGGAAGAGTCTGTAAACGACTCTCTAGAAATCCCAATGCGAGACGCGCTAGGAAGACTTTCAATCTATTCTATAGCTGAAGGTGTTGCGCACATGAAACGTCAACTAAAGAGTAAAAATATTACAGCGACTGAGAAGCGAAAGATACAGCAGAGACTTCATGACAAGGAAACAAGAGATAGACCTCGCCAACTAGCGCGCGCGGGAGACTCTAAAACACCTCTAGATATAGCTGTAAATGCAGCAGATAGAGCTTCTGAGCCAGTAACACCAGCCCCTAAGAAGCAAAGAGTATCAACTCCAGCTGAAACGGCTGATCATAAGGAAAATGCTCCGAAGTGGGTTAAGAAAATGAGCGAAGAAGAGCGTCTTGCACGTGCTGCTAATGATGCAGCAGAAGGAGAATACCGCTCAGGTGGTGAAGGAACTCCTAGACAAAAACATCTAGATAAGTAACTATATAATACGGTATCTAATCTCATGAAAAACCCTACTAGTTAATTTTGGTAGGGTTTTTTTACAGGAACAATCACTTTAGATAGGCTAGCTTTCTCTGCCTTAGAAACCGTTTGGTTGCCCGGGTTACCTTGTGACAAAGTTAACGCGTGAGCTCTAGCCATCATCCTAAGTTCCTTATCTCGGTCTGAACCCGGTTTAACGCCTTTAAGAAGGTGGCTTAGCTTAGCTGTCTTGCCTTCACCTCTCTTACCTACAGGTACGTCCTGATCTCCTTGGGCAGCTTCTCCTTGAGCGCCTACTTCAGTGCCTTCGTAGTGCTTATTTTTTTTTTTCTCAGCTTCGATGGCAGCTATATCTTCGGGGGTGGGACCTTCCTCATTGAGGTTAGAGACTACCGACTTTAAGGATTCTAGAATACTTACTAGACTCTCTTCTAGGTTAGATACACGAACATCCATAGGATCTATTGATTCTGTAAGAGATTTATCCTCTTCAGTATGATCCTCGAGTTTTTGGGATTTAGGCTCTGGAGCTTTAGGAGCTTTCCAGGCGTTGCCTACATTCTGAGGAATACCGAAGTTTTCCATGGTAGTAGCATGCTTTTCTACTGCATCTTCCGCATCCTTACATGTAGGGGTGTCTACTAGATTTTCATCGTTTCCATAGATATTCTCCATGAGTGAGTTTACAAATTGTGGGTCTACTGGTTTCATAACGTTTTCCTAATTTATATATGGTTATCGAAAACCTTACAAGTTGAAAACTATAGATAATATGAGATGTATACAACCGAACCATTTCAGATAGAGGGAGACGATATCATTCTAGGTATCTTCGGATCCTCTGTATTTATAAATACTAAAAAGGGGGAAGGACGTTCCACAAGGTCCTTAGCTGTTCAACGTATGGTACAAGTTATACGCTCAATTAACCCAAGATTAGTCTATATCACTCCCTCCCTTGGAGTTCCTTTACATTTAACTACAATTTTAGATTATCTTAGAATACCTTTTATCATCGTAAGCCCAAGCAAAGGACACTTCAATAGATTTAATAAAAAGGATAAAGCTCTTTTAAATAGGGCTGTCAGAGAAAGCCAATCCATCGTAGTCGTAAATAACATACGTGCTAACATGTTAAATTTAATAGAGTTAGAAGAAATGTCTGAGGACTTTATAATCGATAGGTCCGATCTTATCCTTTCTGTATATGGAAGTAATAAGACTGAAAAAGAAAAAAATAGACACGACAAGCTAAATGAGATAGAGAAAGACGTTATATTCCTTAACTACGCTACTTAACGTGGGCTGGGAGTTTATCTCCTAGTTTCTTAGATAGAGCTTCCCTATTCTTATGCCAAGAGTCTTTACCACGTATATTACCTACAGACTTATGAAGAATGCTAATAGGGGTAACATAATTCTCAAGTCCTTTAAAATGAGCTTGGAGAGTATAATACAGATCATAAAAATCCCAATTACCTTCAAACTCTTTTGGTTTTCCTAATCTCATCCCTAATAGGGTACTGCCTAAGCAGGCTAAGAAAACGCCGTCCATAGCCACCACTTTGCCAGTAGGACCATAGTACGTGGATGTCATATCCATTACGGAAGTTCCGTGATACACAATCCCAGCTAAGTGGTCGGATTGATACACACTCCCATGTAACTTTAAACCCTCCCACCAAACACAAGATTCTTTGAGTACTTTAGTTCCTGCGACTCCAAGGAAACCTATTTTCTTTTTTTGTAAAAAACCTTCTATTATAGAATTGAAGTCAATTGAGTTGGTAAGGATGTTAATATCATCATGACACATGATAACATAATCACTAGGTTTTACTTTAGATTCCACTATACCTTTCTCGTAGGCTTCAAAAATACTAGAACATCCGTCCATTACATAAGTCTCCCAACCTGCTTCATCGAAGTAACTTACGAGAGTTTTTGAAATTGAAGGAGTTTTAGAGGGGATAATTACGATTTTTCTCATATGTATATAAATTATGGTTAGTAAGCAAGATATAGTCGATGAAATACAGAAGTGTTCGGAAGATCCAGAATACTTTATTAAAACTTATGTAAACATTGAACATCCTATTAAAGGGATAATTCCTTTTAATTTGTATAAATTTCAGACGAGAATTCTAAAGGAGGTTCACAATGAACGGTTTAATATTCTTAGAAAGTTTAGACAGGCGGGGGCTACTACTATATGCTGTGCTTATTCCCTATGGTCTATCATCTTTAAAAATAATTATAATATAATGGTAGTATCTATTGGAGATCGTGAGTCTACGGCGTTCCTTAGGAGGGTAGTTTTAATGTACGATGATCTACCTATGTGGTTAAAGCCCGCGATAAAGATGAAAAATGCTCACACGTTACGATTGAGCACAGACAGTAGAATTATGTCCCAGCCTGCAGGAGCTGGTCGTGGAGAATCTGTATCTCATTTAATAGTTGATGAGGCAGCGTTCATTGATAAGATGAGAGAGTTTTGGGCAGCGGTTTGGCCCACAGTTTCCACAGGAGGTAAAGCTACATTACTCTCAACTGTAAATGGTATGTCTAATCTATACTACGAACTTTACCGCGACGCATCAGACGGTAAGAATGATTTTAACACAATTGATATTCATTGGAGAGAGCACCCCGAGTACACGGAGGAGTGGAAGGATAAAAATTATTGGATCATCGGACCTCGCATGTGGGAACAGGAGTATGAGTGCTCTTTCCTAGGTACAGGTGATACGTTTATAGATAGAGATACTTTAGCAAGATTAAATGATACTCATGTAGGTGAATACTCGGTAAAGACCTCAGGTCACCTTAGAATATGGAAACACCCAGATCCTTACGCAGAATATATTCTAGCGGCAGATCCTTCCTTTGGAAGGGGTAGTGATTACTCAGCCTTCCATGTTATTAATTTATATAACGGGGAGCAGGTAGCCGAATTCTACTCCAATAAAACATCTCTTGCGGATTTCGCTAGAGCTATACATGACACAGGTAATGAGTACAATATGGCTCACGTAGTAGTAGAGAGAAATGGCTTAGGTATACCTCTTATCCAAGAACTCTTCGGAAATCTAGAGTATGAAAATATTTGGATGGATGATAAGCAAGAGTTTGGATTCCAAATGACTACAAATGCTAGGGAGAAAGTACTGAGTTTTCTAGATGAAGCCTTACGTACTTCTAGATTTAAGATTAACTCGGAACGTACTGTGGATGAACTTAATACCTTTGTTATCACAGATAAGGGTAGGATAGAAGCTGATAAAGGTTATCATGACGATTTAGTTATGAGCTTAGGGTTAGCTGCATTAATATCTACGGAGTTAGCTGGAGGTCTTCCCGCTGAGTTAGATAAAGGTACTGAAACCAAAACAAATCAAGAATTACCCCATATGATAAGGGTATCTAATAATAGTGAGACCCACGAGGACACATCATGGCTTCTGAAATAAATAACGACGATACATTAAACGAATCTTTTACAACATTCCCTACTAGTAATAATACGGGTCACTTACAGTCTTCGGCTGGTAAGTCCTCCGGATTCTTTGGTAAATTCTTTTCTACTCGTGGGAGAAAGCCTAAGAAGGGTGGTAGACTAGCAGGCGATACTATAAAAGCTGCAGATCTGTTCTCGGATATACCTGGAATTGGAATTAGTAAAGGTATGATCCACATGCCTCAGATTGAATACGATAAAAAGAAGCGTTATTCAGATTATGAGAAAATGGACGAATATCCTGAAATTGGAGCTGCGTTAGATATCTACGCAGATGACGGTACTCAAAAACACCTCAATGGGGATGTCTTTCACTTTGATTCAGCGAGTCAGGCTATCAAGTTAGAGCTAGAAAATTTTACTAAGGTTACCAACCTTAGACAGTATATTTGGGATATTTTTAGAAATGTTGCAAAGTACGGTGATTGCTTTATTGAGAATATTGTGGATTTGAACAATCCTTCAGCAGGTATCCAAAGAATTAAGGTTCTAAATCCCAACTATATTACACGGGTAGAAAACCAGTATGGGTATCTTCAGAAGTTCATGCAAGAGGTTCCAGACGTTAGAGCTTCAGGAGGTATGACGGATCCTAATAATGTAAACGGCTCAGGAAAATTTCTAGACCTTAACAAGGACCAGATCTCTCATTTCCGCATACACACATCAGATCCTAATTTCTACCCTTACGGTAAATCTATTGTATTCCCAGCTATTAATGCTTGGAGATCTTTAAAGTTAATGGAAGATGCTATGCTAATCTATAGACTAGCCCGCGCTCCTGAGCGTCGTGTATTCTACGTGGACACAGGTAACTTGCCGACCTCTAAGACTGAAATGTTTATGGAGAGACTAAAGCAGAAGTTTAAGAAGGAGAAATTCTTTGACCCAACTTCAGGTAAGATTAATGAGAGATACAACCCACTCTCCACTGATGAGGATTTCTTCGTACCTGTAAAAGGTAAGGGGAATGGTACTAAAATTGAAACACTTCCAGGTGCTCAAAATCTCGGAGAGACAGATGATGTTAAATACTTCCGAGATAAGCTTCTGGCTGCCCTTAAAGTCCCACAAGATTTTATCGTAGAGAAAGAACAAAGTCCCGAGCGCAAATCAAATTTATCTCAGCTGGACATTAAATTTTCTCGTGCAGTCGGTCGCATTCAACGCGAAATCGAAGTTAGTATTAACTTGATGATGAAGAGACACCTTACTCTTAAGGGTTTTGATAAGCATCTAATTAATGCAGTTGAGATTACATTATGTCCCCCTTCAGACCTGCAGGAAAAACGCAAACTAGAATTAGATGAGTTGAAAACTCGCGTAGTTCAAGCTGTTAAGGGTTTGGATCTGTTCCCTGATGATTACATCTATGAGAATTACTTCCAAATGAATGAAAATGAGATTCAGGAAATTAAAGATACTATGCAAGAGCTTCGAGATGAGGCTGCGGAAGCGGAGATAGAACAGCAAGAAGCACTGATGCCTCCCCAACCGGGAGCAGAACTAGGTGGAGCGGAAATGGGAGGAGGCGAATTTGCCGGACCTCCTGAAGAACCTCCTATGTAATTCTACATAATAAACCGAAATAAAAGAAAGAACACTACGTATATAAATTAGGATAAAACCATGCTATTAGAAAATAGAAACAAGAATCTAACCAATCTGCACAAAGCTGCGGATTACTTAAGCCGTTCATTACGTGAGAATTATAAATTATTTACCGTAGACTCCCAGGAGGGTACAGTACAATTTCTATCAGAGAATGAAAATATTATAACCTGCAAGTATAACCTAAAAGGTTCAGTAATCGTACTGGAGGATTTAAAGGCTGATACTGTAGATAACTACTTATCCATTAAACGGATAGACGGCGTAGTATCTGAGGGTATTTCAAGCTTTATATCAGATCTCAGAGGAGATCGCTTTGATAAGGCTGATACTTCCTTTACTGACGTTCTTAATCTGTTTGAAGACCGTAATAGCTTAGACGCGCTTAGATACAAGTTTACCAAGCATTCTAGCTCATTCACTAAGAATACTGTTATTGTAGGCTCTAGCGAATTCCGTAAACTACAGGAAGCTAAAGAATCTCTAAAGGCTTTTATTTCCGCTAACCGGACCGTTTTAATGGAGAATCAAGAGATAAAAGATAGCGTAGGTATTGTTAATGCAATGTCTAATGTGTTCTCCTCAAATGTACACCTTACTCTTGAGAACGTGAATAGTGCTAAAAAGCTAGAAATAGATCTTAAAGATGGTAATAACCTATACGAGATGGTATGTAAGCAAGAGCTTATGCGTCAAGAATTACTTGAGTCCCGTGAAAACTTCTCAGGTGCTTGGACTACTAATCAAGCAATTCAAGAGCTAGCATCTTGCATCTTCTCAGACGATAAGGCTTTAGTAGAAACTATGGAAAAAGTTATTGAAGAAGTACCTTATTTTAGCTTTGCAACTAAAGCAGACCTAAATGAGACTTTAACCTCAATCTACGAGGTAAATTCAACAGATACCATTCTGAAGAAAGATATAAAGGAATTTGTATCTAAGATCTATGAAACTAAGAAGCCGGTTAAGAAGGAACTCATTAATCTCCTTAGTGAGAAATATGGTGTTAACGTAGCTAACTTAAAGTTCGTTCCTACCTTTAGCAACCTATCTAAGACTCATTCTGTGCTCTTTGAAGTCCTTTCTATGTGTATGGAAGAAGGTATCCTTCAAGATGTTACTAAGGATTTCTCTAAATTTTTAACTACCAAAGGTGGTGTAGAGGTTCTAGAGGTGAACGATATGATTAGAGAATGCCTTGCTGCTGATGGTGAAAATCTAACAGAAAACGCTATTCTAGTTAATTACATTGATGTTCCACGTCTTACACAAGACTTGTCACAGGTTATAGATGTTCTAGGAGCGCTTACCGGTGGTGGTGGTATGGGTGATGAAATGGGCGGTGAGGAGCTAGACCCTGAAATGGATCCTGAAGCCGGAATGGAAGACGAAATGGCAGGAGAAGAAGGTGAACTACCTCCAGAGGGTGAATTAGCCCCAGAAGAGGGTGAACTAGATCCTGAAGCCGAAATGGCAGGAGAAGAGGGTGAACTAGATCCTGAAGCCGAAATGGCTCCAGAGGAAGGTGAACTAGATCCTGAAGAAGAAGAGTTGGAAGGGGATCCCATGCCAGGAGAAGAGGGTGAGGAAGAATTTGCCGCACCTGAAGAAGAGGGTGAAATTGTAGGGGATGATACTGATTCCTCTGTAGGTCTATCCTCAGATAATGGTAACCTAGGTTCTATTATGGCAGATCTTCAAGGAATTATCGCCTCTCTAGGCGGGGGTCGTGAGGAAGAAGAAGAGGAAATTCCAGATGACCAATATGGGGCTTAATCAGCAAGGTAACCTTGCTTTAGCCAACGTCTAAACAATCTCTGATGCTTGTTATGCATACTAAGTAAATCTAAAATAACATACTCAAGTGATTCTAAAGAGTCTTCTGAAATTTCAGAGGACTCTTTATCTTTTAAATCGGTAAGCCTTTCAATTATAAGATGTAGTGATTCCTTGTCAGTTTCAGGTAAAGTGTTTATCTTAGTTTCTTTTTTGTCTCTTAATTCCATGAAATTCTATGTTAAATTCGAGAGATTTATAAGCATCCACTCTTAGCTTTGCGTGTTTCCCTAAGTAGGGAGCTTTATCTATAAAATCATAAATGTAAACTTGAGTTTTATTCTCATGTTTGCGTAAAGTTCTACCTAAAGCTTGAACAGTTGCGATTTCCGATTTCAACCCTCTTGCGTTTATAAGGTGGGTTAACTCAGGGATATCAATGCCTGTCTGAAATATTATAGTTCCAATTATAACAGAAGGACCATCTTTATCTAGAAACTTTTTTAAAGTTTTATCCCTATCGTCTAAGCTGTCCTTACCTTCGAGCTGGTACGCTCCTGGGATATTATCTTTAAAGTATTTTGCATGGCTAAGATTTTTAGTAAGGATTAGTATTCTAGAGTTCGGGTCTGTAATCTTAGTAACTAGATTTGTAATAAGCTCATTCCTGTAATCATACCCTACAATAAATTCTTCATATATTTCCTGGTATGTTTTACCTTTGGTCTCACTTTCCTCAACATCAGGTAATTCGATCAGCTGGATAGACGGTACAGTTAAATACCCGTCGTCTACTAAATCCTTGGCGGTTACATACTCAATTTGTTTTCCTAGGAAGGAGGTTAGAGTAAGCTGAGAATGCCTATCTTTGGGAGGGGTGGCTGATAGACCAATTCTATAAGTAGCGTTTGGGAAAGAACTTAGAACCTTCTTAGCTACTTTACCTTTGGCAAACTCGTGAATCTCATCAAACATGATAAACTCAGAAGTCTTTAAATGAGTATCTATAACCTTATCAATAGACTGGATTGTTACTAAAGTTAAGGGTTTTATATCAACTCCATCTCCAAAAGCTACCCCATGCTCAATCCCACATTTAGTAAGGAAGTCCGATGTTTGCTTTAGAAGTTGTTTCTTATTGAAAAATAGCAGCCCAGTCTTACCAGCTAGCTGCTTTAAAATAGAAGCTATCACTATAGTCTTACCTGACCCTGTAGGAGCCTTAATAATACACGACTTAAGCCGTATAGCTTCATCAATTAAATCCTGTTGGTAATCCCTAGGGGTGTATCCTTTAAGGGTACCGTCTCCTAGCGTTATAGAGTCTCTAGAGTCGTTTAAAGTGTAATCAGCCTCCACATAATCTAAATCTTCTATAATGCTATATAAAAGGCCGGTACCGAACTTGCCAGTCTTAGGGTTGAAGAAATAAGTATACCCATCCCAATGACCACGCTTGTAAGATATTGAAAACTCACTTCCCGGAGATTTACTTCTATATTTCTTACCCAGAGCTTTTAACAGCTTAGAATTAGTAGTTTTTAGAATAGAGTAAGTATTTGAAATAAATATTTCCATATTTTTTTATTTTATCTATTATAGTGCAAAAGTATTACTTTTTTAAAATTATGTCTGAAAACAAATCAATTATCGATCTCGCAATGGCTGGTCAAAAGGGTGGTGATAGCCCTAGTACCCCCATTTCATCTAGAAGTTCTAAAGCACAGGCTCAACCCTCTAAAGGGGATGTCCCAGACCATAAAGAGGTTTTAAATAAACTACTTGAAAAGGTTGAAAGTAAAATAGCATGGGCTCCCTTGGAGTTACCCTCCCGAGGTGTATTTGGCGCGTCTCACCTGCATTCAGTTGAAATTAGACCTTTTACATTTGAGGATGAGAAAATTCTACGAAGTATTAACAAATTAGCAGATGCTGATATGGTAATTGTAGAACTTATCAAAAGATGTACAAAAGGTTTAAAATACGAAGGTCTTCCTTTAGTCGATAAAAACTATATCCTTTATAAGCTACGTGAAATTTCATACGGAGATTCTTATAACATTGAAGTTACATGCCCTGATTGTAGTACCGCTAATAATCTAGTAGTAAATATCAGCGATCTTCCTGTAAACTTTGCGGATACCTCTAAAGAGGTTACTAATGAGATTACCCTTCCAGATTCTGAAGTTACAGTAGTGTATAGAATTCCTACTACCTTAGATGAATCTTTCCTTAAAACCCCTGGGGTTATGATGGATAACCTTTGGAAAATGCTAGTCTCTGTAGAAGGTCATACTGAACGTATTATCGTACAGGGGTTTGTATCTAAAACTACTGCAAAGGATATCTCACACATTAGAAACGCTATCTTAAACGACGAGTTAGGTATTCAAACTAAGGTAAACTTTGTATGTAATAATTGCTCTTCTGATTCTAGGGTGGAGCTACCTATAAACGAAAGTTTTTTCAACGTGAATTAGAGGAAGTGCTAACTAGGGATTATCATATTGATGAATCCTATCTCTTAGTTCACCAATGCGGGTTTAGCTACTCTGACGTCCTCCAAATGACGTTTATTGAGAGAAATGCGTACATCGGGAAAAGAGTAGAAGAATCTAAGAGGGAAAATGAAGAATTTGAAAAGTCGCAGTCTAAATAATATAGACCTATGGCAACTTTCAATAACCTTCCAATAACCCCCCGATTCAATCGTCCTAGTACTACCGGCCGAACTCTATTAGAATTTCACTATATTAAAGGGGGGGCTTACGTAACCCCTTACGCAATTAATAGTGTC
>TARA_R110000803_G_scaffold100268_1_pt1 | contig 12029 bp, 9 predicted proteins | sample TARA_R110000803 | Tara Oceans TARA_R110000803 (sample SAMEA4397772) | marine metagenome | biome: Polar Biome; feature: [SRF] surface water layer (ENVO:00010504); material: water (ENVO:00002006), including particulate matter (ENVO:01000060) such as... | depth 5 m | reverse complement strand
TCCAACGGTGCTGCCTCCGACAGTGCCTCCAACGGTGCTGCCTCCGATACTCCCGGTCCCTGCTGGCACAGTCGCAAGCTGGCTAAACGCATAACCTCCTGCCGCCACTGCCGCTGCATTCAACAACATCCTGCCCACTACTGAGGTGTTGTCGAAGCTACCTGCGCCCTGTGAGGGGACAAAGTTAGCTTCACTGTACTGCGGTACGTTTGCAATTTCACCCCAGCCTTTGCTTGAAACAGTATCAGAAATATATCTATCTAATTGGGACCCGAAATCAGCCATACTCTCCAGGCCGGTATAAGTCGACCCGGACTCAAAGCTGCCGCCGTGACCAACAAACATACCTGTCCCGAGGTTAGATCCTTTTCTGCCACTCGCCATGCCTACGTCGAGGTTCATGGTTACACCGGATTGACCGTAAAGACCATTCGCCTCAAGAAGTTGATTAGCTCTATCTACTGCCACCTTCCCAAGAGCTGCAGCATCTTTATTGCCTGCGCTGTCGCCCTTCTTGTAGTCCAGTGTGTTGCTATCTTTTAGCACAGCAACACCATTCTCAATCCGGACCTGTGACCGAATATAAGGATAATCGATGTCTTTCAGGCCAACTAAACCGGGGAGAATATTCCCAACCTTTTGCATTAAACCAGGGTCATAACCACCTGTCAGTAAGCTCTGGTCAGACAGTCCGTTGCTTTGTGCAGGCGCAGCATTTTGGCCTTGCGCGTAGTCAACATAGGGATTATTTCTGTTAAAATTAAAAGGCATTAAGTCTGCTCCGAGCCCAATATGACATAACGAAAATTTCTGTCTGTCTGGGCATTATTTGCGTGATTAATTGTAAATTGGACGTTTCTTGGTGCAATATCTGTGGTCTTCACATACATAGTTCCAGCGGCCTGCTCAGCAGCAGCGTTAGCTGTTAACGGCATAAACAAAACTACCGAGTCATTCCCAATGCGCCTATCTGTAATTACAGTCGTGGCTGCGCCATTGGTTAATGTGGCAACGCCAGAGGAGTTCACCCTTCCCTCAAGCATGCTATTGACGGCGTTGGCAACTTTCCTCAGCCACTCTTTCAGGTCACCATAATCATCAGGAACTCTGCGTGTCATATTCCCCCCGAAGGTTGGGCGTCAACATCAAGCCCAATGGCGTCATTAAATTCGCCAGTCGTGTTCATTCTAATCCTATGATAGCGATGATCGTCTGTAAAATTAGACATGCCGGTAACCGCATTTACGGATATAGCTGAACCCCAAGTCACAGAGTCGCTCAGTAAATTTCTGGTCCCAAGCTGTATCGTCGGCACTGCATCACCGTCAATCAAAGGTCTGACGCCTGAAACAAAACTGCGCTTTCCGGGATTAAATTGTGCCTCAGCCGTTTCAAGGCTTGCAGCAAGTGCCGCCCCGTCAAAGGTTCCTTTCTTGTCAGCGGTGTCGTACAGCGAGAGGCGCAACGTGCCGCCCTTCCAGTCATCCGAGTCCAATGTAACACCCAGCGCATCAAGGCTGGCAGAGACGCTGTCAAGCTCCTCCATAGTGTAACCAGGGGAGATGCTTCGGTATATCCACTCAACGTCAATCTCACCGTGAGCCCAACGGCCTATCAGCCAGTTGTAAGCAATATATTTATTTGGTACGCCGTTGGTGTTGTTTGCGCCTGGGTATATCCAGATAACAATAGAGCTCCGAGGGTCTGAAGCACCGACAACACGATATGGATATGAGGCGTCGTAATCATTGAAAAAATAACGGTCAACCTTCTCTTCCCCAATTTTCTTGCGCTCGCTGCCGTTGCTTATTTGGACAAATCCTTCCTGCGAAAGCATGTGGAGCAAGGACCCCTCTTGTGTAATGCTATTTTTACAAGGAGTTCCTACCCCTGAGAGTATTTCATAGATACCAAATATCCTTGGAGAGCCTTCGTAAACCATACGCCAAGTGCTGTACTCTTGTATAATTAAACCAAAATCTGCGCCACCTGTTACACCTTGAATAGCTCCGCCGCCATTATTATTGTCAGAATATATTACTGACTCATCAGCCTGAGTCGTTGCTGATATAGTCCAGTCCGTGATGTCGCCAATAGCACTCCATCGAACTGTTTGTGGCTCGTGAGTGCCATCATTAATATTTCCGAGCACCATGAAGTTATTGATCGCGGCAATATGATTAGCTTTCGGAGGACTACCAGCAAGGTCAGTGAAATTGGTTCCACCGAAAGTAATGACCTGTGGATTTTCACCAATGCTTACAGCAACTACTTTCTCACCCCATTTCTGAAATTCCCAGTTTTCCTTTTCGGTTAAAGTGTAAGCCCCACCTGTATTGGTAACGTCTGTGTGGGATGTGGCGCCGACTAAGTACAATTTAGTAGCATTGCCTACATAGCTGTAGATAATGTCAGTGTTAGCTACTGCAGCAATAGCACCGCGAGCTCTGGCATTAATTGCATCAGTAATAGCCACAGGACTTCCCATAGAACGATACCCTTTGCCTTGTGGTAAAACATTCTTGGCAATCGTTAGCCCAGGGTTGCCTAAGTCTGGCAGGTCAGGTAGCCATTCTGGAAACTCAAGCATCACGAACCTCTTAAAATATTAAAAGTGCCATTAGTGGATATTTCTGTACGAAGTTTCCTGTCATGGATGATGGCTCTGTGGTTAGACTCCGTGACCGCTTCCTCGTAAAATAATTTCCAGTTTTGTAGTTGTTCTTTATCCCTAATGTAGGGAGCTGCTTGGAGCATAGAACCGTACAAGTAAAGCTGGACATAATTAGTTAGCACGTCATTAGTAGCGTCTGCAATCAAGTTCAGTCGCTTATAAAACCGCATTGGGAACACTCTTGAAGTGCCGTCCACCCGTTCAAAATCAATTCGGTTGCTGATAGTAAAATACTCAGGTCTGCCAGCACTGGAGGCATACTGATACTTTTGCAATTTCTCGTAATCCAAAGCTTGCAAAGGCTCTCCTAAATCATCATTGAACGAAATTAATTCAAGAAAGTCCGTCGGCAGCGCCACAAACTTATCTGAAGTGCTGGTAGTTATCGAGCCTGTAGAAATCATTTCCCGGATACGCAGGTCGTTGTTCATCTTGACCTCGGCGTACTTAATGAAATTTGGAATCTTCGCCGTCAGGTCATCACGGGCTAAGTAGCTCGCTATTTCAGTTTGCAACTCTGCGTAGGTTGTCGGAGCTGTCATGCCACCTTCCTCTCAATATAGTTAAGTTTCCTCATGACATCATCAGCCATGCGTACTATTCGGCGTGACTGTGGGAGCGTTAAAACATCCCGCCATGTGCTGCCACCGGCACCAAAGAAACTACTTTTATTCTTGTGGCTGGCCTCAATAAAACCGTCTTTTTCCTCTCTCGCTCGCAGTTTCTGCAGAGCCACCGCTTCAAGTGCCGCAATGACTCGCACCCTATCAGGCTCAATGCCTGCATGGGTCAGTATGCTGGAGAAGGTGTCCACTGGGTTATCAATCATATCCTCGTACCGAAAAGTCCGGGTATTAATCAGGTCGCCCTCAATAAAGCTTTTGGTGTGCAATCGCCAACTGGAGATGAAGTCGTCCATCTTCAGGGCATTAATTTGCTTTGCATTAAGAACCCGATACTTATCTTCCATGTACCCAATCGTTTTATCAATATCAACTCCGAGGTGCTTGGAAAATGAGACAGCAATGTCCCGAGGGTCGCGCACTATATGGATAGTGGCATGGGTTAATTGTTCTGGTAGCAGTGTAACGCCATTGGTTACAATATTTGCATTGTGTGTTTTCACAAACAAAGGCAGCCCAGCCACAGGCTTGTTCCCCTTAAATGCTTTGACTAATCGCAATAAAGCCATCGGCCTTGTCAAGTGCTGCAATTCAATAGGTAATTTACGAGGGTCTGAGCCGTCACCGACACCGTACCGAGTGCTAACGTCATCGCCCACGCTCATCAGTAGTTTATTTAGATCAAACTTCTCCATCAAGTATTGTTCAAAAAATAACCGCAGCCAGGTGTTACCTGATTTTGGATAACTGGCAAGCCAAATAATATCCTTATGAGACATAGTTAGTTAACGCTATTGCTTACACTAATATCTTCATCATTTTCAAGGTATCGTTTCTTTTTCTTAGAAGGTGCTTTTTTCTTTGATGGAGCTTTTATTGTTTCGGCAATTTTCTCTGCCCAACCATTACCAAGGTAGCGTTTCTTCGCGCTCTCACTTACACAAATATCTACTTGGTCTTTTTTATGAAGCATCACATGGTCACTCATAACTTTCTCCTGTCATCTCTGGTTAGTATCTTTGTTGCCCAGAAAACCCCAGTGAAGGGGCTTAGAGAATGCCGGGAAACCGAAGCTCCCCGGCATAAGTTTCCTAATAACTATTAGGTATGAAGTACCTTACAAGCCAACTGAGGTCGCAGGACTTTGAAGCCATAAAGAACGTCCATACGAGTATAGACTCTGTCCTTCACGATGTCGTAGTCACTAACGAGACGCATACTAATGCCGTCAAGGTTTCTGCGTGAGGCCATGTGCGTACCCTTCGGTAACACAAGGTCAGCAGAACCAAAACACGCAAAGCCTTTCTGAAACAACAAAGACTGATTGTATACAGTCGATGCTGCGCCAAGGAAAGTTATAGCAGCGTTGTTAGCAGGCACTGAGTTGACATTTTGATACGCACCACCAGTGATGATATTAGGCGCAATAGCCAATGTTCCAGCACCAGCAGCATCAGCAGTTACCGTAAACTGCTTCAAAACACCTGTGCTTAACTTTGTTTCTGGCTGCACTTCGTAAACATTAGCGATGGTAAAAACGTCACCATCCTTAATAGTTTTAGTGCCAGTATCAACAATCAGAGAGCCAGTAGTCAGACCTTCAGATGAGCTTACACCAGTAACACCTGCCCCTGTATCGTTAATAAGGTAATTACCTAAACCGCCTTCAACACCAGTTGTATGGCTTGGCAGAAGTGTATTTTCATAAAAGTCAAAACTGGCAGTCGTACCCATTTTACCTTCTTTGTACTGCTTGGATACTTCGTCAGAGCTATGGAATAAGCCCTTCAGCTCGGATACCAAATCCACGTTCGCTTGGGTGTCCAGTAGAGCTACACGGTCAACGCCAGGTGCCAATCCATCAACAAGCTTTTTACGGCCTGCCATTATTTCAGCAAAAGAAACTGCTGTGCCGCAATGGACTGTATTAGCCACTTCGTCAATCATGCTCAAACAATCATTCTCAATCTTAGCAGCAAGAACGGACATAGCAGGCTCAATATGACGCTTTGAGAAACTATCAATATCCATTGTCTGTTCAGCAGAGGTGAAGCGCATAGGTACATGCCGTTGGCTTGAGATGGTTAACGTGGTAGAGGTCTGATGTGTATCAGCGCCAGTGCCAGTTGCCATAGTAGCGCCAGTGCCAGTGGCGTACTGAATTGGATGCCGAACGCGCAGTGTGTTGCCAATTTTTGCGCCTTCTTGTGCAAATTCATCATCATAGTCAGTGATAATATTTCCGACAAAGTTCAATTTCTGATGAAGAATATCAAGTGCTTCATCAGTAATCATGTCGGGTGTTAAGTTTTGATTAGCCATTACTATTGCCCTCCTAAAGGGTCGATTAAATTAAAATAATATTTTTTTGGTGATTAGGAGGGAGACGGGTCTACTTCTTGCCGCTGCTTTCTCGCTGCTTCCTGCGTAGAGAGACTCTTTGCTCTGTGGTTAGCTTCGTGTCGTATATCGACTTTCTGCTTGCATTACCCCTGCCAACTTTCTTAGTTGGGGTGATCTTCACCACCTGCTTGCCGCCTTTACCAGCTTTTTTTGCTTTAGCGACTATCTCTTCATACAGTGCTGCATTGTTCAGCGCCTTGACCATTGAAACAGTGTCGGGAAAAACAGCTTCATTTACTGCTTTCAGAAATTGTGGCGTGAACCCCATTTTCTGAGCTGTTTTTGCGACGGCCTGTGCTCGTTCTCCTGACCACCCTTCGACCTCATTAGCTAATCTGGACATCACTTCTGATTTGCGCTTGGCGGAATTGCTCCGCTGCGTTTCCTCAGAATGCGTCTTTAGCGTCTCGAGTTCTTGCGCTTTTTGCTGTGCATCATTTTTAAGATTAACAAAATTGAACTGATGTTCCTGGGCAAGCGACGGGTTCTGCGCTTGTAATGTCTGCCAGTCAACAGTCTGATATTGCTCAATCTGTCCATTCAATGCGTGTAGCTCAGCGTACTTCTGCTGGTGCTCTTGATAGAGTCTTTGCTCAGCTTGGTGTGCTTCTACTGCCTCACCATGCTGGCGCCGTTGCTCCCCGACTTCCTGTGTCTTTCTGGTGTAATCCGAATGCCTTAAAAAACTTTCTTTGAGCTCCTTCGGAATACTAAACTTCTTTCCGTCCACTTCGATGTTTTCATAGTCATCTTCTGACTCTTTTTCATCATCATCGCTGTTGACGTTAGAGTCATCATCTTCCTCTATTTCATCATCGTCAAGCACTTCTCCCTCGATGATATCTTCTTCTTCTTCACCGACTGTATCTTCTACTTGGTCGTTGCCTTCCATTTTCTTCTCCTGACTCCCTTGCGGGTTAGTCTTTTGTTAGTGCAAAATTGCACATTATTAAATATATCTTTGTAAAATTCCTGCATTCATAGAGAGTAAATCAGGATCATTTATTTTCTTTGGGTCAAAAGTTGCATTAGGTGAGCGTAATTGCTCTGGTTTGAATGGAATAACGTGCTGAGTGTCGTATTCCATTCCTTCCATTGCTTTTTGTCTGCCTGAGCCGTGACCCCACTTGTTATAAACACCACTATCTATAATTCCATCAAAGCCAGCATCTTCAAAAGCCTGTCTCATTATTTCGTGGTTCATTAGTTCGCCGCTTTCACCAGCCGCATCCATTAAACCTTCATCTTTCCTAATGATTTCCATAATGTCATCTGCGTTAATACCTCCATCCATGCCAGCCTGATAAATCTCATCAATAGACTTTGACGCATCACCACCATGAATCTCTGCGCTGTTGCGGAGAGATTCCATAAAATCAATTAACTTCCCTTCTGGTTCAAAGTTGTAACTATCCTCAATACCTAAATCATTTGCTGCGTCCGTTAGTGCTTCCTTGTAATCAGCAACATCATCATAGTCAGCCCTTTCAATATTGAGCTTTGCTTCATCCATGTAGTCCTCAACGTCAAACTCGCGCTGGTTCATTTCAAGCCAAGTTGTTTCATCGCCGCCGCCAACATGAACAGGATTTTCAAGCCTTGCTTTCAACGGCATAACATTAGATGCTTCACCGTAAATCTCAGCCTTTGCTGCCTCTCTTGCTTTGTCCATATCGCCTAAATCATACTCAAGCTGTTCGGCTCTCATCTCAATCTTTTGAGTTAAGTCTGCCCCCGTTAGGTCGGAATAATTTTCAGAGGCATCGTAAGGACTTGTTGTGGTATAAATCCCCGCGCCCATATCAGACTCAGGATTAGCCTTGTTTAAATCAAAAGCGTCTATGTCGTGAGTTGAGGCATGATATACATCACGATCAAATCCCTGTTCTTTAGCTCTCTGCATTCTTGAAGCGTAATCTGTTGGCAATCCATCCAGCACCCCTTTATCCGCATCCAGCAACACCTCGCCTTTTGGTGGGGAAGATGCTATTGGCTTGCCTTGCTCACCATCTCTAAACAAGAACGTGCTTTGAGCGTCTTGTTTGTAAGTGTCGAGGTTGGTGTCAGTAAAATTAATACCCTCAAACCCGTCCTTCCTCATTGCCTTTCTTAGTTTTTCTATATCCGCTGGGGCCAAGCTCGTCTCAAAATTTGGGTCGATAATCTCAAACAGGTTCAGCTCGTCAAGGTTCCACTCTGGCTCCCTCGAGTTTAGTCCTAAGTCCTTTATGTACTTTCTGGCCTGCTCCTCTGTGGCGATAGAGCTCTTGTTATACTTCAATTCCGTTATATTCTCGCCGTATAGCTTTGCCTGGCTTAGGTCTTCTGTCGTATAGACGTCACCGAGTATTCCTTCGGCTGATGCTGACCCATGATACCCAGTGACCTTATCATCTCCCAGCACCCCTTTATCCGCATCCAGCAACACCTCGCCTTTTGGTGGGGTAATAGGCAAAATATCCTTGTCAGCCATCTCAATCAAGTCCTCATCAAACATGACAAAGTTTCTTGTTCCTTCGCCAGCGTTTCTACTGTTGCCGTCAAGGTATTTTATTCCTGGGATGCCTTGTTTTTTCAATCTTGCTGATGCTTGGTTAAAATCACCATGCCCCATCATTTTGTACCACTCGGAACCTCGTATATCTCCTGACAATTCTGCCGCGCTATTAGCACCTGACGACTGGGACGACATTGTTTGGTCAATCAGCTTCTTTATGCCTTCGCTCTGCTCACTCAAAGGCGCATCCCAATCAAGTAAGTCTTCGGGTTCTACGTTTAGGTTTACGTTGTAGAGGTTGCCTTCACTCTGGCTTATTCCTGAAGGGTTTGCTTGTGCCTTTTCTAATAATTCAAGACCCTTTGATTCCTTTGCAATTTCGGCATCCCATGCCTCTTTACTGCGGAGGTGGTCAGGCATATCTCCGGCATCTGAGCCGTATGCTCGTTCATAATCTCGCCATCCGTCTAATTCGTCCTGATAACTGTTACGACCAAGTAACCCATCTTTTCTGTCTTTAATAGCTCTGCTTAGACGCTTTTGATCTATATTTCCGCTTTTATCTATAGAGATATGGTGAGATAAATTTGCCGAAATGGGTTCACCTTCAACCATCACACCGCTTGATAATTTCTTTTTATAATCACCCGCCACCTTCGGATTCTCAGCAAAATACAACCCATTCCCATAAGCCTGTACGCCCTCGCCTGTGCCTATCTTGTCCATTTTGAACTTATCGACTTTGTGTGGTGTGCCGTGAAAGGCTTTTATCATTGCTCCGAGAGGTAACATGCTCAGCAACTTCGCGCCTGGCACAACAGCTTCAACGCCGCCCATTGCCGTCTCGCCTGCGCCCTGTAACACGCCAAGCATGGAGTCGATTTGGTCTTTAGGTGTTTCGCCTGAGAGTATGCCGGGTGCATTTTCTGCCATTCTACCGGAGCCTTGGCCCATCATCTCGCCCGACTCGTTCAAGGACAGCCAGGGCAAAATAGTCTCAAGATTAGTGTCCCCGGAGTAGGTGCCTTCTGAGCTACCCAACCACTGAGTCAAAGGGTCTTCGCCCGTCGCAAAATTCTGCATATGACCAAGAAAGCTTTGCAGCTCATCCTGATCCTTAAAGTAATCCAATATCCCGGTCATTCTTTGCTGCAGAAAATCCAGACCTTCCTCGCCATACTGCCCCAGAACACCAGAGAGAACCTGCATCTGCGGGTCCTGCTCCATATAGCTAAGAGCCTTCTTTTTTTTGTCCTGCAGGTAGTCTAATATACCATTCATATCAAATTATTCTGTTGTCTGTAAGCGTGAACTATAGGCTCAAGTGAGTCCTGCAATAAGGCCAGCTCTTTCTTGATATCCCCTTTTACTTCTTCTAATTCTTTGTCATGCTGGGCATCGCGCTGTTGTAGCTCAAGCTTCAATTCTTGCTCTCGTTCCTTCAGTCTCAGCTCGCCTTGCTTGTTATCAATATCCAGCTTGAGCTGTTTGTTGGCCTGATCGTATTCCGCCAGCATCATGTCTTTCTGCTGCAGTGCTTCTTCAATTTGTTTAATTTGACCTTGAGCTTGTGCTACATGGGCTCGAGCTTCTTCAGGGATACCTTCCATACCTTCCATCGCAGCAACCTGCGGAGGCAACATGATCTTTAATCGTTTTGCAATTTCGTCAGCGCCCTCCCAGTCCATGTTCTTAGCGATAAGGTCGCCAATGATACCCATCAACTGAGGTGCCGCCGTGACCATTGACTGCATAGAGCTCACAGCTTCCTGCCTGCGGGTGCTAAAGTTTGGACCCGTTTCAACCGTTAAGTCATAACGACCTGCAGAAAAATCATTAATACGGGAAACCCCTTGCTCTTGATATTCTTGCATTACAGGCACGTTCTTTGGCTCGCCATCCAGCCCCATTACCCTAACTACCCTTTCTTCATTGTAAACATGCGGCACTAAATCAATTATAACTTTGCCTGCGTATTCCAATGCTCGGGACAAGTTATCAAGGAAGTGGAAGTTGGCAATATCTGAGCCCACTCGCCATTCGGATATAGCCTTGCCGGATATTTCAGAATCACGCTGGTTACCCATGCCGGGGTCAAATATGCCAATAATGGACTTCATGTCCATGTCTGCGCTGGAGGCTTCTTGTAGTGCTCCGGCTGGTATTTGTGGTGGGGCTTCTCTTTGCGGGGCAACATCCCCGTCAAATTGCAAGTAAGGGTGGTTCTCGGTGTTAGCTGTAGCCCAATTCTTAGCGTCAGTGTCAAATGCGCCGGTCTTCCCAATAAATGGAACCTTCGGTGCCAGTGCCACTAATTCGGTTGCTGCAGTGCGCCAATAGTTAAACATTCTCGCTGGGTCCATCGCATGCTTGAACATAGAATGGAAATATCTTTTACCTTCTACTGTAAATTCTTCACCGTAAACAGGCACTATCGGAATGTATCGTCCAGGCCAATCTTGCGACTCGAGCTCCTCAGCCGCCGTTAGGATCTGTTTTCTTACTTGGAATATTTTAGTGGGTCGCTGCTCAACAACTTGTATCCCGGCTTGTTGGAAAACCTCCGCATGCTTAAGGTACACATCACCGAGCATTACTTGCCCGTCATTTAACTTAACTAATTCTGAATCAATTTGCTTTCTGGACCAATGGCAAGCAACTCGCACATCGTCCTTATCCGCCCACCGCGAGTCATAATCGCCGCCCTTCCAACTAACAGGGTCAGCATCAGGGTACTCAAGCTCAAAGGCGTCTCTGGGCATCATCTCTGTGACCCACGCTGTATTCCAGTCCGATGCATCTGCCGCCACGCTGTTGATATCACCAAGGACATTTAACGGGTTAGTAATACGGTTTATTGTAATTTCCTGCTCAAATTGGTCATAGCTTGAGAAATCAATATCAACATCAAAATAACCAGCACCGCAGTAAACAGCATACTCAAGTGCAGTGTCATAAGCGACATCAGCATTGGAACTGTGTTCTATATTGCGTATTAATCCATTTATTATTTCAGCAGTTTTAATATCCGCTTTATCATCCGAAGGGTGAACTTTTATTGATGGTTTATTGCGTCGGGCTTCGTTGATAATTTGCCTGGCGAATGCAGGCATTTTGTTAATTGTTAAAACAGGACGGCCTTGTTTTTCCCTGTCAGAAACTATCTTCTCGTCCCATTGAATACCAAGACGACAAAAGTTAAGACACTCAAGCATTTCGGCTCTGGTGTTACTCCAGTGATCGTCGTGCTGCTCAAACTCTTCAAGCTCATCTTTCAGATCATCTGCCATGCTTTATTTCTCCGTCATGTCATCCAGCCGCCTGGTCCTGCTCTATAATCGCCTCTGCGTTTCCCTCGATAATCATCGTGTTGTTTGACTATTTCAGGTATTTCCATCGACATCATAACTGAATCCGCAAGGTTTGGGGAGTCAATTTTATATCTATCCTTCATTTCTTTTTTAGTCATGATTTGAATGAACCCTGTACCAGAGGACTTTTTCGGTATCCTGCAGACCTCTGATCGGAACTTTGCCATGCATTCTATATCACTTGAAATGCTAATCATCTCGTCTGGGTCTACATACTCACCCTTAACGACAGCTCGGTAAGTTGAATAAAAACGGTCACGCAGTCGCCAGTAGTATTGCGAGCGTTTGTTTCTGAAAGTTTCTTTGTTATTTTTGGCCTCGAACTTAACTATGCGCTCATCAGGTTGGTACACCTCATCGGGTTTATCTGGAGTCTCAGAGCCCTTGAACATGATAATATCCATTTTCTTCTCACCCAAGGCAGCATTAACCTGGCGCTTTAACGTAAGGCCAAGACCGTC
>TARA_R110000803_G_scaffold48368_1_pt1 | contig 12040 bp, 16 predicted proteins | sample TARA_R110000803 | Tara Oceans TARA_R110000803 (sample SAMEA4397772) | marine metagenome | biome: Polar Biome; feature: [SRF] surface water layer (ENVO:00010504); material: water (ENVO:00002006), including particulate matter (ENVO:01000060) such as... | depth 5 m | reverse complement strand
CCAAGAACTTCAGAGATTTGTTTGCTAGTCAACTTAGGTGTAATGTTTTTTTGAACAAAGTCCATTCTTTCACCGGGAGACATTTCCTTAAATGCTTCACGCATTTCTTTACGTGATGCAAACTCAGATGTAGCATCTTTAGAAACTAAAGCAGCATCTGAACCTTCATACATATATTTTTTAGGATTCTTAATAATTGTATCAACATCACCTTTTTTAACTAACTTCATACCTTCTTTAGTAAGAGTTTGTTTACGGATACCTGTTGGAGTACTGCCTCTACCTGTTGCACGTGATTCACGAATAATACGAGCCATCAATGAACGGCGTTCTTTCTTCTCATCTGAAGAAAGTCCTGAAGTATCCTGCTTACCTTTTTCACGTTTTAGTTTTTGACCAAAAGTAAGTTTAGAATTTGCTGCTTCATTTTTAATAAGTTTTTGACCACGATGCTGTGGGCCACGAGTACCTGAAAGCTTTGCACGACTTTCCTGTGCCTTTAAATTTTTAGCTGCACGTTGCACTGCAGACTTACGTCCACGTTTACGTCCTTTTGTAGTTTTCTTAGCTGCAGGTTTAACTACTGCTTTTATAATTTCTTTAACAATTTTAGCACTCATGGTTAATTTGCTCCCGGAATAACTGGATTATCTGCACCCGCTGGAGATGCAGGTGTTTCCATATCATCCCTTCTTGTGCGTCTTGCTTGGTTACGAAGACCTTCTAAGGCTTGTTGATAACGCTGTTCAAACAAAGATACAGCAGTAAAGTTTTTCATAAATACCATTGATTCTACCATACTAGCATTAAACAAAGCATCATAACAGTAATCAGAAAAATAATTATTAGGTGTCGCAGTTGTAAGAGCAACTGGTTTAGTTACGTGTACAATTTCTGCGTCATATGTTGTATTAGTTGTAGGGGCAATCATAATAGTTGAATTATCTCTACGTGCATAATAAATAGGAATATCTGCAGTACTTGTTTCAATAGGCCAGAAATCATTAATAAACTCATCTGTTCTTTGAAGCATAGGAGTTTTACCAGATGCACCTAAAGTTACTGTAAAGTTTTTAACAATACGAGTTCCTACAGGAAGAGTAATAATATTATTGTTTAAAGAAACTGCAACAGAAGTATACGTCACAAGACCATAATCATCTAGGTCACGTGTCATACGTTCTTCTGCTCTATTCACTATTTTAGGAATATAGTTTGTAAACTCAGTACCATCATTTTCTGTTGCGCCAATTAAGTCGTCAACTAAATAAGTGTAATTAGCCATAGTATACTGCTACTGTTGCTGCTGATGCAGGAGCAGAAACTTTAACTGGTCCTACCACTCTAATACCAAAATCAGGAATATAAATATCTGATGCATCTACAGCCGTAGTTCCTACAAATTTAATATTACCTCCACTGATATTTCCATAAATATCTGTTTCGTTTCCTGTAATTAAAAATGTACCTATGCCTGAGTATGAAACTCCTTTAATTCTTGTATTAGCAACTGTAACATTTGTTGTTGTGTCAAGGATAGCACCGCTTCCTGTGACAAAACCTTGTCTTATATTAGTAGCCATGTTAACTCCATATATTGTTAATTAGTTAGTTATAAGTTTTGACTAACTATATTATACACAAAAAAAGAGGAATACAAAAGCGTATCCCTCTTCTTTTTTTATTTTTATTACTGTGGATTAAACTTAACCGTTTGCACCATAGTAGCTACGCCAGTCTGAGAAACCAAAGCTATAACGCTCACGAGCCTTAAAGCGAAGGTTTCCTGTATCAAAGTCAGGTTCCATCTTAGTCTGTAGTGGTGCGCGAACAAACATCTTTGCACCATTAGGACAATCAGTTTTTAGGAACCAAGCATCTGTATCTGTAAAGCGGCGGTTCACGTAGAAGCCACCCGGTACAAGACCTTGATTACGGATTGAGTTAACATCATTGACATTAGTCGCACCGTTAGCTGCAGTTGTTGGATTCACACCAATTGTTGTTGACATTGTACTATTCAAAATCTGGTCAGCGGTAAATGCCAAATCTGAAGGTACGTGCAAAGATTTAACTTGCAAACCAATCAGAATACCCCGGTCATCTTTAGCTTTAGAAATTGAAATCAGTGCAGCTTCCAAAGCAGCTTCTGATAAATCAGAGGCTCCAAGGTTGTTTGACTGAGTACCACCAGATACAGTTGGATGTGATGCTGAGAACAAAGGCTGTCCATCACCACCTGTAAAGGCGGTATTGAAACCATTGTTATAGACATCAGCAGCTTTTACCTGCTTGGTGTTTGCCATTGCACGAGCAAGACCACGTGCGCGAAGCTTTGCGAAGGTATCATAAAGATTATCTTCCATAGCTTCTTCAGTGACTGCAAATGCAAGTGCAATTGTTTCGTGTGTGTACCGTGCTGTGTAGCTTTCTTGTGCATCGTCATACGATACAGCAGCACCTTCACCTTTAGTAGGTGCAGTGCCAAAGCCAGAAAACAGTACTTCTTCTTCAAACGCACGGTCTGAATTTTCTGTTTCAAACAAAGGTGCGTGTTCGTCAGCAACTTCTCCATACTCCATACCAAATACGGCATTGAGGCCAGGGAGGAGTTGCTTCGCAATACTTCCGCGATTAATAGCCATTTAAATTTCTCCCTAAATTAGCCCAGCAAGTATGCTGTAATGGTTGCAGGAGCAGTAACTACTGCTGTGAGAAAGTTATCTGTATGCTGGATGATACGTACATTCATATTAAGGAATGCATTTTCAGCAGCTACATTAACATTGTTGCCCGGTGTGCCTACAGCGTCAATTGGTGTACACATAGCAATGCCTGTGCTGCGAGTTGCAGCAGCAACACCATGACCAGAAATACCTGTAAAGGTAGAACCTGTACCAAGGGTTACGGCAAAAGTTTGTGAACCAAATAGGTCACCTGCGGTTACAGACGCATCGGCCTGAACCTCAAATACCTGCCGTGAATCATCCAGTACCTGTGCATATGCATCAGTTGCTGAAGTTCCTGAAGGCCAGTAGTTGTTAAATTTTTGTTCGCCATTTGCTACATACCGACAACCCATAAATACGCCTTGGGCTACTTCTGTAACAGTGGTAATAACTTCCAGATTTCCTGCATTAATACGGACAAGGTCGCCAGTAAAAATATTTGCAGCGTAACCTGAAGCAATAGGATACTCATTAGTAGCCTGATTGTTAGGTGTACCGCCGCGTTTGCGGGAGGGACGGAAGCCAAACAATGCTTTAGTTGAAGTCATTTGTTTTTCTCCTGTTTAAAAAAAATTGCACTTACCAAGTTCCGTCCCTCGTATCATTTAGTCTTGAAAACGAGGGCTTCGTCCCTTAGTAACACTTGATTTACTACTATTTCTAATTGGCATACGAGAATCATTAGAACCCATAAGTTGTTGATTAACTGCATCAACCATCTCATGGCTTTTATTCTCATAGTACCTTGTACGGCTGTCTACTTTTGCCTGTGGCATTTTCGCTAGGGCCAAGTCTCCACGACAGACTGCTCCCTCATACCGTCCATTATCTTTCACGAAAGATGTGTGCTGCATCTCAGGAACTTCAGATACGTTTACAAATTGCCAGCCTTCTTGTACTTTCTTACCGACATTTTTGTAATCGTCTTGCCCTCGTAAATTAATACGAACCCAACGAAGAGCCATCCCTTCATTTGCAAAACGAATCTGAACATCTTGAGGAATATCAAGAACACTAGGCTCTTTATATTCTTCGTGCTGTTCCCTTGTATTAAGTTCACGAGACTCTGCACTACGTGATTGTGTGTTATTACGTGCCATTTTATTTTCCTCCACGCTGTTATTTATTACCAAAAACTGAAGTATATTCACCATCGGCATTACCGACTTTTAATTTTTCAGCGGCGTATTTTTCCAATGATATTCCCCACTTATCTGCTAGTCGCAAGTCTTCCTTAGAAAGTTTAACTTTACGTCCACTACCAGAGGACTGGGATGATGAAGTGCGTGATGCTCCACCGACCACTTGGGCAGGAGGTGACGCTTCCTGCTGGCGATTAGATGTTCCTTCAAACCGTTCTGGAAATTTGGAACGTAGTCTTTCATCTATCTCTTGATAGAAATCTTTATCGGTTGGGTCATAACCTTCTGCTTTTAACTCTGCATCTGTTTCCAATGCAAGAGTTGTCATTACATTGTCTTGACCAAACCAAGGATTCTTACCTGCCCATTCAACTGCAAGCTTATCATATTGAGGTGCTTGTTGTTGTGCAGGTTGTGAAGTCTGCTGTACTTGTTGTTCGGCTGCAGGACGATACTGCTGCTTAGTAATTTTAAGAGTAGATGCATCTGATTGTGCATTACTTAAATATTCTTGCGCCTGAACAATACGGTCAGTATCTCCTGATTCAAGTGCTTGTTTGTAAGCATCTCTTGCCATTGTAATACGACTTTGAATTTGCTGTTCAGCAGCTTCAAAATTCTTTTCAACAGAAGTAGTAATTTCTTGTTGCTGGTTTTTCAACCGTTCTTCAAGTTCCTGTTGTCTAGCCATTAGGCTACTGATTTGTTCTTCTCGTTCTTTCTTTTGACGAACAAGTTGACGAATCCGCTTTTGTGCGCCAGACTGAGGCTCTTCTGAAACAGCTTCTTCTTTAGGTGCTTCATCTACCTGATTGGCTTCTACTTCTATTTTTAATTCTTGAGGTTGTGTTTCTTCACCCTCAATCTCAATTTCAATCTTGTCTTCTACTTCTTCACTTGTATTAGATGTAATCGTATTCCATTCTTCGTTGTCCGCAGACATATGTTTCTCCTTTTAACGTCAATTGCGATATGACGAGTAACGCAGTTGATTGTAAAACAATCACCGATTAATTAATATAATACATTATGTATTATATTTATACAATACCTTGAACTTAAATTTTAATTAGAAAGATTAAAAGTAGGGTCAAGTTCTTTAGGGTCTTCTACTACCATAGAAATCTGGTCATCCATAAGTAGAATAAGACGTATACCTTTGTAAAAGAACTTTTGTCCAGAATGTTTACCATAACAGACATATTCGCCTTCTTTACACCATGCACCGTTAGGAAAACGGTTAGCGTCATTGTATGCGTCTTTACCTACTGCAAGTACCTTACCTACTGTAGTTAGATATGCAATATCATTCTTAGTTGAATCTGGTAGAATAATACCACCTTTTGTTTCTGCCTTAACGGAGACAGGCCGAATAAGAATATGATAACCCGGAATTACTGGTAGTACTTCAGGGTCCGCAACTTCTTCGTTAGAAGCCCACGTATCATTCATAATTGCCATACTTACTGCTTGCATTTATTCTTCATCCTCTTCATAGATTACTTTATTAACTAAGTTCTTAATTTCTACCTTGGCCCATTCAAGTCCTGAAATACGACCAACAGTATTCATATAAGAATGATAGTCTGAAGCACTGCCAGATGCAAGCGAATTTTTTAGTATGTCTATTTCTTTTTGTAAATTATTTTGTATTTCTTCCCAGAGCATTAGCTACCCTTTTGAGAAGCTAGAAGTAACTTAGTAATCATATCTGCAATGGCTTTGTTTTCTAATGTTGCATTGCCTTCTTCTGCTTTTACCATATTAGATAATACTTTAACCGCTTCAACCGCAGCTTTTGCATTCCTATCTTTTTCTTTTTCTTCAACTTTAAGAGTATTCTCTGCACCAATCTTAAAGGCATCAAGAGCAATCTTCTGTTCTTTAAGGTCTAGGTCACGGTTCTTCAATGCACCTTCTGTTGCTTCTTTAGCAAGCTGTACTTGTATCTTTTCCCTTTCAATCTCAAGACGCTGTGCTTCCATCTGAACCATTGCCTGTTCAGGTGAAGGACCACCTTGTGCTGCAGCTTGGTTAGCTTGCATTACTTGTTGTGCAGCCGCTACCATTACCTGCTCAATAACCTGTGGGTTCTGAGAGTTAGGGTCACCTTTAGGAGCCTCAGACAGCATCTGGCGTGTTAAACCATTGATTTGTTCTTGGTACTTCATTACTACGTGTTCTTGAATATTAGCCTGTAGTACAGGAGCAACACGTTGCATAATAGGATTACCACCATTAGCAGGGTCTTGTAAGAACATCTGTTTAATTTGAATATGGGCATCATGGTTTTGTCCTGCAAATGCTTTGATAGGCAAACCTTTAGTTGCTGCCTCAATGTCTGTTACAGGGTCAAGAGGGTATGCCTGTGCCTTCTTAGGCAGTATCTTATCCAAATTAGGAATGTTAGCTGCATTAAGAAGAGTACGATTTAGTTCTTCCATATTAAACATTCCCGGAGGAGATGTCTGTGCTAACTGCATTGCCATCTGTGTCATCATCAAGCGATGTGCGCTAGAAGGAATGTTAGGGTCACTAACAGGAATAACATCTACACGCCCATCAAAGTCTTGACGCATAATGGTTTCACTAATACCCGGAACGTCATATGGGTATTCGTTAGGTAGGCTTTCATAGTTAATACGTGCAAGAATTTTAAACTCATCACGTTGTGACTTGTGTATTCTTTTATGAATAGCAGAGAAGAACTTACTAGAAGCTTCAAGCAAGGCCATTGTAGTACCTACTGGTCCATTACCAGAACCTTCGGTAATTACTTGTTCTGTTGTATCAGCAAACTTTTGACCTGCTGCTGCAGTAAACTGCATCATCTGGAATAAAGTACCTGATGGTTCCTTATAAGGTAGTGGGATAATAGAACGAGACAAGTCCATACCTGTTGCTTCTACTTCTTTAAACTCTCCCGGTGCAATAGGGTCATTGTCTCCTACAATACGCACACCTTTAGCTTTAAATCCACCCGGAAGGTTAGCAAACTGTCCTGCGTCAATAAGGCTACGCATAGCTGCAGTGGCAGACATAGTAAGGTTACCAAGGAAGTGAATAAGACCAAGACCATAAAATCCAAAGCCCGGAACAAAACGATAATGAGTAAAGAACATTTTCTTTTCTTTAGTTTTATCATCTTCATTCCAGTTACGGCGAATAGATATTACTTTCTGTGATTGTGTTTCTACTGTTACAATATAAGGACAAGCAGTATCATACTCTTCTTCTAGTTCCAAGTAACAGTGTTGCTCAAGCAGTTCATACTGTGGGTCAAGGTCAGAAGAAGGAGACAACCCAAGAACTGTGTCCATCTTTTCTGTAAGAGAGGATTGTTCTGGATGATATGCATCTGGTAGTTCTATATCTGAATACATACCTACACTAATTCCTTTAGCCATTTCTACAGGACTGCGAAATAGTACATGAGTAAATCGGTCAGCAGTACGTAGGCTTGACGCATAGTAAGAAACATAGAACTGGTCAATAGGTACAAACTCACTTACTGCACGTTTTAGTGTGGCATCATAGTAAAGCTTTTTGAAAGCGGAACCAATCAACGGCAAATGAAACAGCATACGCTCGAACTCTTCAAAGTATTCTGGCATTTGCTCAGTCAGTTGATAGTTCATAAAGTTTTGTACACGGTTCGCTTGCCGTTGACGGTCCTCTGTTGCATCACCAAGGACTTGGGTTTTCACCGGACCGCTGGAAGGAAATAGTTCTTGGGATGCGCGAGACTGGAACTTGACTGCTGATTCAATCAAGAGTGGATGTACAGCAGTTGCTGCACCTTCAAATGGTTCTGTGGTTTCTTCTAGTTTAAGTCCAAGCAAATCAAAGCCACGTTCAAACATGGATTCCCATTCAGAACGTGATGCTCTGTCTGCTTCAAATTTATCAATAACGTCCTGACCAATACCAAGAAGTTGGTCTTCATCTAAAAGGTCAGCAAGATTCTCATAGAAAGAACCTTCTTCACCATATTCCATTGCTTCTACTTCGACACCATCAAAGATACTATCATCCATAGAAAACTCTACTTCAACTTCCCCTGTATCAGGGTCAACTTCATAGCTTACTGATTCGCTTTCAGGTGTGTTAAATTGAATAATATTATCATCTTCTGAGATAACATCATTGGGATTTTTTTCAATAGCCATTTATTTGTAACTTTCCAGCAGTTAATTAATATTTAATTAATATATTATATATTTAAGTTCTCCAATATGCAACCCTTCTTTTACTCTTATATGGTACATCGTCTTCCCAATTAGGGTCTTCTGGGTGAATAAGGTTCCAACTGTCCTTCATATAATGTATAGCCATAGTCATACAGTCCACTTGGTCATCATGTGAACCATTAGGGAAAGCCATACACTCTGAATACAAATCATCTGCCCATATCTTATCTGAAGGAATCCATACACGCCCTGCTTCCATCATAGGGGTAGAAGAGTAGACACGAGATATCTTGTCTCTATCTGGTAAGTAGTCAAGCACTGGTAGTCCTGCTTTACGCATATCTTGTATCAAAGACTGACCAGAAGCCTTCTTCTCAATAATACATACGTCTGGTCTATAGTCAGCAAATAGTTCTTGTGCTTTACGTCTTAGTTCTGGATATTCAAATCTACCTCTTGCATTACCTAATAATATAAGATTAGAGACATACTTTTCAACCCCATACTCATCTTCTTCTACAGAATTAAATATGCCCCATGTTTGTATTACACTATAGTCAGCAGTTCTAGCTGTGCTAAAAGCAGTATCATATGTTTGTATTATAAACTCACAGGCAGGAGGTTCGTCATCATCCCACCATTTAAACCATTTCTTTTTAATAATACCACCGTCATCAGGTGAAGGGTCTTGCATATATAAAGCATTCCAATACCTACTACCATTAGCCCCTCTGATTTCCTGCTCGTCTATCTTTAATAGTTCATCTGGTTTCCATTCTGGAAAGTAAGAAGTCCCTTCTGGTAAACCTAATAACTCTGCTGCTTCTTCGTTTAGCCAAGCAGGAATACTAATTACTTCCCAAGGATAGGATGTAGTTTCTGTATTAGCTTCCTGTTTTAACAGCCAACCACATAAATCATCATAGTGGTATCTAGTATTAATAATAATAATTGCACCATTAGGCATGATACGAGTTCTAAGACCTGCGGGCCACCACTGTTTAATATATCTTCTACCTGCTTCTGAGATGGCATCTTCTTCAGACATAACGTCATCTAGTAGGGCTACGTGTGCGCCACGACCTGCCACCTGACTTCGTACACCTGCAGCATAGTAAGAACCATTCTTATTGGTCTTCCACTTACCTGCGGCCTTTACATCACTCCTTAAACTAATATCTGTAAATATCCGCTGAAACCTTGCGGTTCCGACTATGTCACGCACTGTACGTCCAAAGTCACTTGAAAGCTGTTCTGAGTGTGACAGAGACATAATCTCATGGTTACCATTATTACCTATATACCAAGCTGGGAATAACTTACTACAGATTACAGACTTAGAAGAACGAGGTGGTAAGAATACCATTAACCTTTTTACATTACCATCTACTACTCCTTGTAGCTTTTCACATAGTAACTCAATATGCTTACCCATATGAAAGTCAGACACAAGAGTAGGTGCAAATATCTTTACAAAGGTAAGGAAGTCTGTCCTTGCTCTTATGTTAGCATAGTCCTCTAGCTTACTCTTTAGTTCTATATGATTAGAAATTTCTTGTATGTCTTCTGGTACATTGTCTAACATTAAGTAGATAGTCCTTCTGGTTTATCACATTTAAAATCAAATGTTATTACAGGTGGTGTCTCTTTATTCCCTATGAAATCTTTTATCATCTCTGATACTCTGGCCTTACATTCTACTTCTGTTTTGTAAGGACCTCTTATATCTGTCAATTCTACACAATCATTACCTAGTAGACAAATTAAAACTACTGCTTCAAACATTTTAATACCCTCCTTAATAAAGTGTGACATATATATCACACCTCTTTGTAAATCGTTATTACTTTTTAGAAATTGTATTATAGCATATTGCATAAGTATAAAAAATATGTTATTTTCTATCTAGTCCCACCGGGGTAAATACATACCTCCCCAAGACCCGACACACCTAGTTGTTAGAGACAAATTAAACTATATTGTAACTACTAATAACATTACTACTATATTTATATGAACTAATTGGCCCCCGATTAAAGACCCTTGTTTTTTTGTAAATATATCTTAGGGGTATATTATATATATATAAGTCAAGTAGTTTTTTGGGTGGGGGTTCTCTAAAGAGTCTACCTAATCTGTCAGAATATTGACAGTACTTTTTATTTCCAACACAAAGTGTTGCATAAATGTCACAGTCAATCAAAATCTTTATAGATTTTGTCAGACAACTGTTGCATAAATGTCACACTTCATTGCGTATACATCCCCCTGTCAATTCCTTGACACCTACCCCCCCATGCCTATGAATATTCTAAGGAATATTAGCAAGAGGATGTGTGTAGTGTCAATTTCCTGACACCTATCCAAGCCTACACAATTCCAATCATACACGCTAAAGTATTGATATATCTTATTATTATTTATGATAATAAGATGTATCAAGCTAACCAAATTGAAACAGCCAATCGTCAAAACTTTGACAGGTTGATGAAGTCCTATGTGTCAAAAAGATGACACACATGACGAGGATTTGGGCTTGATTTTGCAGGGTTTAATATATATCTCTCTCTCTTAATGAGAGAGATATATGTTAAGATATGGCTTTTGGAGGGTTTGGAATGTCTCACTATGAAACATCTACAGAAACAAAATTGTTTCTAAACTTTGAAGAGTTCTTGGCTTATGCCAAGGCTAACATTGATGAACATGAGTTAAAAGACCTTTTAACGAATGGCTCATCACATGAATCTGATTTGAATGATGGTTGTCATTCTGACTACCATAAAGAATTATCAATGGTTTTGGTAGAGGATGAAGATGGCGTAACCCGTGATGCATGGGAATTGTCAGAGACAATTGAGCTAAATATTTTGTGGGAAGAATAGGTTTAAATATATATCTACTACTACTTATGTAGTAGATATATTTTAAGATACAGCTTTTGGAGGGCTGAGAAAATGAATATTACAATTCAAGCAACAACATGGAATGTTGACAACGATTGCCTATTTGAAGTATCTTCAAATGATGGTGAAGTCTTAGCCATTGTAGATGGCTCAGAGGTTCAAGACATAGTGTCTTGGGGATTTGTACATGAAGGACAAGTATTGTCCTTGGAGGTTTAGGACATGGTCAAAGCAGTTCACTTTATCGGTTTTAGAACCGATAGCCAATATCTGGCAGCTACCAAAGTATTTGGTAAGCCGGACTTTATTCACCAGTTCCATGACTATAGAAGTCATGGTGATATAGACTTTGACAATGACTTGGTTGTCTTTGGTGCGAAGGGTCATATAGACCCTGACCCAAACTATAGCGACCAAGACCATGCAAGGTTTTAAATAAATACTCTCTACTACTTATGTAGAGAGTATTTTTTAAGAATACTTTTCCAACAGCCAACAATGGAGGGTTCCAATGGCTTTCAGAAACGCTTTTCATCTTTCTTCTTCAACTCTTGCAGCTATGGTATTAGCTAGAGTAAGGCATGAAGATGCTTTAGAACAAGATGCAAACGACTTATTCAGTCGTCTGTTTATCAAATCGGTTGACCAAATGGGAATTGACCTAATTGGTGAAAAGATTTGGAACATTCTTGTTGAGAAAGAATGTTTTGAACCGCATCAAGTAAGACAAATGATTCGGCATATAAATGCCGGATGGTATGAAGCGGCCTAAACATTAAATAAATAGTGTATATACTTTAGTGTATACACTATTTTTTAAGAAGGGATTTGAGATGGCGATTACAAATATGTTAATTACAATGTATTTCATTGTAACAGGTTTGATTGTCTTTGTTATGGCTTGCAATAGTGGTACAGCATGGGCTGCATTTGCATCAATAACAGTAATGGTTGGCGGTGTTGCCTTGATGGTTGACGAAGTCAGAACAACAGGTTTGGAGAAATAAAATGTTTGCTAAACATCAAAAGAAAATTATGCGCTTTGCTATGAAAAATTCAGACAACTTCTTTTG
>TARA_R110000803_G_scaffold32928_2_pt1 | contig 12053 bp, 14 predicted proteins | sample TARA_R110000803 | Tara Oceans TARA_R110000803 (sample SAMEA4397772) | marine metagenome | biome: Polar Biome; feature: [SRF] surface water layer (ENVO:00010504); material: water (ENVO:00002006), including particulate matter (ENVO:01000060) such as... | depth 5 m | reverse complement strand
CACCATTATTAAGTTTTTTACGCTTGTTTTCCATTTTATATAATATACTATCATTTAGTCTTTAAATGCTTTTAATAATTATTTTTATAATATATATATATAGATTTATACATATTATAATAACTTAATAACAGAGTGTATTAACTAATAATATTTATTAATTTAACAACATTTTATAAAATCAATACTTAAATTAACGCCTCCATTAACATTTGGTTTAATTTGTAATGCTACTAATTTTGTAATATCTTTAATATTTTCATCTGTAAGAGATTGTCCCCAGCCATAAAATACTTTTGTAATATTTTTAAGTTCTCGTGGAATTGAGTTATGAAAAAATAATTTATTTAAATCTATTCTTTTATCTAATTCATATTCAGTTTTAATTGTTGATTTCCATACATTCTTTAAAAACCATTTAACTACTCTTTCTTTGTTAATATTATTATTAAACTTTGAAAGCATTAAGACATTTTGTTTAAGCAGAATATCAGTAATCGTGTATGTATTCATAATGTAATGTATAATATATATATATATTAATAATGTAGTTTATCTTTAAATGCTTTTAAAATATAATATAATTGTTTTTAGTTTATTTTTTCATATTCTATTCTAACTATTCTACTATCGTTTTTAAACATCATACACGTTTCAGTATAATACGTATGTTTATGTTTATAATTTTCTTGTGGTTCTATTACACTCAATAATTCTAAAACCCAATCAAAATATATAACGTTGGTTGATAATTCATAACAATCTGTATTATAATCACTTTCATACTCTATGTGATTTTTATTGTTTTCAATTTCTTCTAAAAATTGTTCTCTATAAACTAATTCAATTGATTTGTAATACTTATTTAATACATTATGTATTGTATTGCTCTGTATAGCATTTGTTTTAATTTCATCAGTTATTAATTTTTTAGCAATTATTTTATTGGATTTTATTACTCCATATACACTTGATAATTCATTTATTACTTCCGCAAACACATCATTAAACGATGTATCTATTGGTTCTATTATTGGTAATAATTTATTTGTTAAGATATTTGTATTAGTTTCTTTTGTATAAATATTATTAAAATTCAATTTCAATTTAACATAATTAGTTTTTAAAATTTTAAACTCTAATTCAGTTGATACGTCTGTTGCTTTATAATTAGATTGTGTGCTTGGATATAATAATTCTTCATTATAACTTTTTTGATAAATTCGTTTTTTATCAACGATTATTCTGTTCTTGGTTGCTTTAATTAATTTTTTATCAATATTTTTATTAAACTTTCCAATGTTGTAATCATTTAAAGTGTATTGTTTATTTAATTCTGTTAATTTAATTAATTTAGTCGGTAATGTGTCTTGATAATTATTATATTTTATAAAATTATTTAATTCTAATGTAATGTAGAATGTGCTATATTGTCTGTCTTGATGATTGGAATTATAATTAAACCCATAATCACAACCATTCCATTTTTTATTTTTGCTACTTAAATAGCCACTTCTTATTCCGTAGTCTTTTATGCTTCTTAAAAATATTTTAGTATCTCTAAATAAATCCATTGATTTTAAAAAGTCTATTTTTTGCTCTATATTAAATATTACTTGGTAATCATTAAAATTACATTGTATAAAATCTTTATTTGTATCTATTATGTCTTTTAATTCTTGGTTTGTATATCTCGTTGTAAAATCTTTATCTACTTTAAATAATTTCAATATATTCATAATACTTTTTAATTCTAATTGTTTGGCGTCTGTATTAGTTAAGTGTTGTAATGCGCTATTATAATCTATTTCGGCTTTTTCATATTTGTAGATGTCTTTTGTATAATTTATTAAATCATTGTTTTTTAATAGAATTTCATATAACATTTCTTCTTTATCTGTATCTATAAGTGCGTCTATTGCTTTTTGTGATACATTTTTTAATAAAAAGAATTTTGTAATTTTTAACTTTTCTTCATATGTTTTTTCTTCTTTGTGTTTTAAATCATCATATTCATTTTGGTCTATTAAATCTGTTTCTTTGAGTTCTAAAAGTTTCTGTTCTTTAACTATTAAATTCGCTTCATTAAATTCTTTAAAAAATGATTTGTTTGTATCATAATAAATATTGTTTATCGTAATTCCGTGATGTTTAAATCGTGTATAGATGTCTTGTAAAAATGCTCTTTCGCTAAAACATAATTCTTTTGTATTAATAATTCTTAATTCATTATACGCTTCATCAATGTTTTCTATTTGAGTATATTTGCTTTTGAGTAATTCAGTTTCTCTAATTGTAATATATTTTTCATAATTTTTATTGTTATATCTATTAAAGTGTAATGTTTGTAATGTTGCTATATTAATCGTGTTGTCTATTAAAAATCTTACTCTAAATAACATTTGTATAAAAATTCTTGTAACGGGACATTTATAATTAAATCCAACAGCATATACTTTATTAAAATATTCAATTTCTATGCTTACACCAGTAGTAATTGTTGGTGTATATAAAAATAAATCTATATTGTGATATGTAATATTTGTTTGTAAATTACTAATAAAATCTTTTTTATCATATTCTATATTATTAACTCTAACAATTGGGTCATTACAGATAAATAATATATTTTTGTTTGGATATTTATTTTTAACTTGTTCTTGTATTACTTGTATATGTTTTTTAGAACTACTACAATATACTATTTTCTTATTTTCTAATTCATTTATAAAATCTGTATTAAGTTGATTATACGAGTAAAACGAGTTAAATTTATAATCTGTATATTTATTATCGGTTAAAAAGTATTTATCACTTTTTTCATCTAATAATTTCTCTAACCATTCTACTCTCGGTAATGATATATCAGCGTCCAAACATAAAACTTTATCCGTGTCTTGTAGTAATGATTTAAATTTTTGAAAAATTGTATAATCTGTTTTATTGTTTTGGTTTAATGTCGTGCTTGTAAAATGAGATAAAATTGTTTCAAACTCGTCTAATATGATTATATCGGCGTAATGTATTTTGTCTATGCTTTCTAAACTACATATTTGGATTTGAGCGTCAGTAATATCATTATCGTTGTCTTGATGATTAACTACGTCATAACCTAAATTTTTAAGTTTGATTGTTAATTCAGTATTCAATGAGTTATTTTCACTTACAATTAAAACTTTTTTATTGGTTTGTCTTGCTTTTTCCAGTATTTTAAAAACGATATGTTTTGTTTTACCACTACCCCATAATGCTTTTATAAAAATTAATTTTTTTGTAAGTTTATTAATTACGTTTTTTAATTCGGCTATATTACTAATTGTGCTTTGTTTTTTATAATCACTATCATCTGCTATATGGTCTTGTGCGTAATAATGGAATGTTTGTTTATTTGTATCTAATATAACTTCTTGATAAATTTTAATTATAAATTGCTTATAACGGAACTCTGTAATTCTACTCTTTGCTGTTAAATTGTTTTCATTAATTTCTATAAATATCTGTTTTAATGTTTTATTTGTAATTCCACTTGAAAATCCAGTTATATTTTCACAATAATTTATAAAATCATCGCTAAATTGATTATAATTTAAATGTATATTAAATTGTTTTGCTATTTTAAAAAGTATAAAATTTGGATTTCCAGTTATTTTTTTTAAGTCTTTATTTATATAATTTTGTATGATTTCATTACTACATTCTCTATTTGTAATTTTCGCAGAATGTTCCATAAATAAAGCATAATCACAATTTTCATTATATAAATATTTTAATAGATAGTTCCATAAAAAGCCATTATTATAAAATGCTTGTGGTAATACTTCTATCAGTTTCTCTACAATAGTATCTTTCTCAATATTTATACTTGTAAAATTGGAATTATCTATTACTTCTTTTATAATTTCTTTATTATATGAACTTTTGTATTCAGTTAAAATACAATTTTTAGTATTGTTAATTAAATAATTATCAATTAAATTATTACTTCTTGTATAGTCGTCGTATGGTATTAACTTTCGCTTATTATTATATTTAAACTTTGTATTATATGGTAAGCAAAATAAATTATTATTTCCATATACTTTTGGGTCAATCTGTTCTATGTAATCGTGTATATACAACACTAATTCTTTTTGTTCTGCTTTCTTCATACAGCATTTATAATAAATAATATGTGATGACTTGATTTGTGTTTTATCTTCTTCTTCACGAATATAAATTAGTCTGTCTAAACAGATGTCTTTAACTTTATCTTTCAGTATATTATTTAAAGTATCTAATTGTTTTTCAAAAGTTTCTATACTGATTGGTTCATCTTTGTAATCTATATCAATATAAAACGATGGGGTTGTTTTTGTAACAATTTCAAAACAATTATAACTTTGGTAAGATTTTCCGTTTAATAGTTTTATATTACCGCCAGTAATAAGTTTTCTCATACTTTCTTGTGTATCGCACTTAATAAATTTATAATTATAATCTTGTTTGTATTTGTTAGATATTCCTACTACTAAATGTAATTTATCTGGACGTCTGTATAATTCTTCACTCATTATATATAAACTTATATTTTGTCTTTAAGTAGATTTATTTATCTTTATTTAATTATAATTTATTAATTTATCAATTTTAAAAAAATATTCTATTTTTGACTAATTATAATCGCAGTAGAATAATTCAATTGCTATGTTTGCTTTTAATATGTCTTTTAAGATTGCTTTTTAGCATCATTTTATCACATAATTCACATTTAACTTTATTATCATATTTAACTTTATTTGGTTGTTCTACTTCTTCACATACTTCATCAATAATATCATTTAATACGTCTTTAACTTGCTCTTCGTCTGTCTTTTCAATTGTATTAGACATTAATTTTTCACGCAGTTCAATAACTTCATTAGATACAGAATAATTACTCATAATTCCCAATTTATTTGATATAGCATTTAATTTCTTAATAGCATCGGTATATTTTCCAGTAAAATAATCCAACTTTTCATACTTAAAATTATCTGTTCCATATTTTCTAATTTCATTAATAACTTTATTGGTCTTTTTAGTATCGGTCTTAATAGCATTCGTTACGCTCCATTGGTAGTTACGATAATTCTTATTAGTGGTAATATCCAAAAGTTTAATATTATCGTTCTCATTGTTAATTAGAATAATTGTATATTCAATGTCGTTATTTCGGTTGGTCTTCGGCATCGTTTATAATATATATATATATATAATATTTCTTTAAATAGTTTTATAAATCTTTATTATTCTTTATTTCACATTTGGTTTTCTGTATGTTTATTTTTAATATGGCGTTTTAAATTATTAGCAAACATAAACTTACCACAGAACTTACACATTGGTTTATCATTTGATTTTTGCTTAATTGTTTCTTTATTACATTTTTGATATTCTTTTTGATATTCTTTGATTGTTTCTTTATTACATTTTTGATATTCTTTTTGATATTCTTTGATATGTTCTTTATTATTTAATCTATATTCTTTTTGATATTCTTTATTATTTAATCTATATTCTTTTTGATATTCTTTGGTTTTTTGTTTCCGCTGTTCGTCTGTTATAACATACATTTTGCTATGTAAATCAGCATTTAATTTAGTTCTCCACTCATCTACAATGGCTCTCATTTGTGTTATTTTTTCTACTTCTACATTTGATAAACATACCATTTTCCAGTTCTCCCAACCGCCGTTTTCTCTAATTGTTTTATATAATTTATTGTTATATATTACATCGCTTTTGCTATTACAATTATATTTATATTGTGCTTTTTGTAATGTAAAATTCTTTGTGCTTCCAACATAAATACTTGTTGTATCCTCACAGACTAATTTATATACATAACATAACATTTTATTTGTATTAATTTAATAGATTTATTTTTAATTTTTTTGTATCAATTTTTATTTTAATAATATTTTTTTTTCTTCAATTTATATCTTTTATGTCTTTTAATTTAAAATTACATTACTAATATAAATATTATGATTACAATTAAATACACATTAGAAAATATTAATAGTATAGTAATTTTATTAATTCAATATAGTAAAACAAAAAATACTGATTTAATAAAAGAATTAATAAAATTACTTGGTGATGATACAGATACAATAGAATATGATAAGTATTATAATAATTATATAATATCTAATAGAGATATGTTTTTCCAATACTCTAAAAACGATTTTAAATTATGGTGTAATTTGGTATATAAATTATATGAGTGTTAAATTTGATATATACTTGTATGTCGTTAGATTTATTACTGGTAGAATAGAATTATATTTCAGTATGAAAAACACCATTAAACAAAATCTATTAATGTATCGTTTATTAATTTATAAAAATCTTTATTTGGTAATAATGTAAAATTATATTCAGTTGAGGAATATAGAAAGTGATAATCTACTTGTGGTATATAACTAAAATAATTTAAATTATACGATGCTATTAATGGGTGTATTTTATCATATAATTCTATTGTGTTATAATGATTATCATATTGGGTCTTCAATGCTATAATATTACTACCAAAATAAGATACGTTGTTATTACTTATTACTGGTGCGTTATAAATAAGTATAATACTACTTATTGATACTGGGTCTTCTTGATGTAATTGGATTATATTATGTTGTCGGCTATATAACAATTTTAAAACTTTTATTTGTTTTATGTCTTTTAATTTCAAAAAATTATTATACTTACATACACAACAATTATATTGTATTGTATCACTTGAAAATGATAATACGCTCAATTTAGTTATACATATATCGCATATCATAAAAGAACACTTACAACACTTATTTAATTTTTTATAGTTCTTGAAACATACATTACACTCGGTAATTTCATTCATACTTAATTTAAACTAATATATTATCTATTTTTGTTAAACTAATTATTTCATTACTATCATTAAGATAAGAATGATATTGTTGAGATATTATACTATTTGTTTTATCAGTTAATATAAAATTAAAGTATTTTTGATTTGTATAAATCTTGCTAATTGGTTTGATTATGTGGATAATTTCATAATCATTTAATAATTTTTTAAACTTGATATTGCTTTCATAAAGACAATTTATACTATGTTCTATAATATCTTTTTCAAAAGTATAATGTTTATTATAACTATAAATAAAATTGTTGTGTTCTTTTGGTTTTTTCGTAGTATCTAAATTATTGTCTTCGTCACTACTTATGTCGCCGTCGCTACTGCTGTCTTCATATATACTGATTGTAGATATATCATTAGTGTCGTATTCTTGCTTTGGTTGTATAGTTTGTTTTGGATTAAATATATTATCAATTTCTTCTTCGCTTATTTTTTTTTGATTTATTAATTTAATTAATTTACTTGATGGGTAATAACACACTCTATTATTCCAATCATTATAAAAAAAACCATCATTAATAGAATGTGTATTATTTGTTGTATCACTATTTAATACTAACTTTGATAATTCTTTATTTTTGTTAATCATAATTAGTTCTACGTGGTAATAAATAATAGCATTATCATTTTGTTCTGTAACCCAACAATTATATAAAAAATCTTTGTATTCTAATTTATTATCGTTAAGCGTTGCTTTGAGTAATGGTTTTATTCTAAAAATAAAATTTTCTTGTATAAAATATAAGTAATCGTGTGTTAGATAATCTAATGATTTAACAACATATTCTATTTCAGTTGTTTTTTTTAAATTTGGTAATTCTTTAACTTGGAATGGGTGTAATTTAATTTTATCACCAACTTTTACTTGTTTGTTACTTAACGAATAATTATTATTGTTTTTAATTCTTAAAAAAACTGATTTTCTTGCTATTGTATGTTGTGTTGTAATTGTAAATAATGATGTTAATAATTCATCTAATAAACAACATTTATCTATAAAAAGTAAGTCTATTATAGTGTTTAATTTAAGAATTGGAAAAGTGATTTTATTAGTAATTATACTATTCTTAATTGCTGTTAAAAAAAGATTATTTTTATTGCGTCTAACAGAATACTTGGATTTATTAAATATTTTTTCATTCTTACTAATAAAAATAAAACAATCTATTTTTTCATCACTATCAGTAAAGTTGTTATACATTAAAAAGTTTATAAGTGTTTTATCAGCATCTACGTCTTTTGGTAAGTCATTCATTAAACTTTTAAATTTATCTTTAATATTTGGTCTATATTTAGAAGTTACTACGTTCATTTTATTTATATATATAATTATAATTTGTCTTTAAATGGTTTTATAAATCTTTAATATGTTTTTGGTGTAATTTAGTTTTTTCGTGGCGTGTTTTAGTTTTAATTGTAAATAATCCACCACAATTACATATATATTTTATACTATTATCATATACAATGCTGTCGTGTCTATCATAAAACTCCAATATAATTTTACTCGTTACTTCTTGTATATCTTCTTTTGTATATGTTAATGGTATTTCTGTTTCTGCTTCATAAATCCATTTTAAATTATTCCAACCATCATTTTCTCGTAGCATTTTATATAAACCATTATTGTAATACTTACTTGATTTATCATTATAATCTGTTTTTTCTTTGTATCTCATAATCTTATCTTTTAATTTTTGCGTTTTATTTCCGTCTATATACGTAATAATAAAAAACACAAACTCGGGGTTTTTATCACATACTATTTTGATAATAATATATAACATAATTAAATGTGTATTATATATTATTAAGTCTTTAAGTAATTTTATATGTCTTTATTTATTTATCAGTTTTTTTATTAATTCTTTTATTGTATTTTTCAATTAAATCATTAATGAACTCTTCTGTAAAATGTTTTCCATCATTACCCCAACCGCCCAATTGCTTATTAGGGTGATAAGTAATATAATTAAATTTATCATAAATACAGCCGTTATTTGTTTCTTTGGATATATTATAAATAAATTGGTCTTTCATTTTAGTTGTATTATTATTAAGTCTTTAAGTAATTTTATATGTCTTTATTTATTGTATATCTTTATTGTATGATTTTTTATAAATTAAATTCGCAGTCGCTACTTGGTGTCCCATTTTATCTGCTGACTTGCGGACATCGCTGTAACATTTATTATCTAAATTATTTTCAGCAACGTAACTATGGCGTATATCATTGATGCTTATGGGTATATTATATAGCATTTTAGATATGGCTTGTATCTTGTGTGATAGATAGTTTGCTGTTATTGGTTTATTCACAGAGCCAATGTTTTCATTATAAATTAAGAATTGTCTGGGTGTTTCGCTTAATGAAGAAGTAATTATTTTTTGTAAATCTTTCGGTGCTGTAAATACATTCGGTTCTTGCTTGATGGTATTAGTTTTAAACTCAAACAAAATAAATTTATTATCTTTAACAGAGTAGTAGTTTTGTGTTGTGTCTAAATCTTTAATGTTGTATTTATCGGTTATAATTTTAACAGCATTGTAATCTGCTCTTACTGGTTCTTGATACGTATATAAAGCATAAGTAAGAAAATCTAATTTAGAAAGTGTTTCTTTATTTTTATTTAATACATTTTTCATTTCTTTAAACGACACGTGGCGGTCATTCTGTTTATCATTAGCACACGGCATATGGTCTTTGTTTTCTTTCATTTCTTTCAATTTAGCAAACTCATTTTCTATTAGTTCCAATTCTACTTTTTTAAGAATAGTTTTAAGATTAGTATTTTTAATTATGCTTTTAATTGTTGCTATAAAAGTATGTTTGCTATTAACATTATCAGTTAATTTATTATTAAGAACATTCATTACTTCTTTTATAAATGTATCTTTTGTAGATGTATTAATTTTATTTAATGTAGTCGTTATTGTCTTTTTTGTAAAAACACTTAATTCTGTTTTTTCAATTTGCTCTTTTAGGTCTGTGATGAATGGGGAATAAACGAAATCTCTTTTGAAAACCATATCTATTACTTTTTATTATATAATATATATTTTATTTTTTTAAATAGTTTTAAACGTATTTAAATAATTATAATTTGCGTCAATTTTTAAATATTTTAATAAATATGTATTTGTAAATGGATTTAGAACTGAAAAAAACTATTGTAAGTTATAGTGATACTAATGAAAATAATTTCGCAATAGATTTGTGGAAAATTCTAAAAGAAAATGTAAAAATTAAAGTAATTAATGATGTTTATAGTAGCGTTGATTATCAATTAACCAGTAAGCAAAATGAAAAAGTGATTTATTTAGAACTTAAATGTCGGGATATTAAATATGCTAATTGTAATACATTCATTATGGGTAAGACTAAAATAGATAATATAACTGCTAAATGTTTAATGCCGTGTATTTTAATTTGGAAGTTTGGTGATATAATATACTTTAAAAAATACACCGCTGATTTAATGAACTATGAAACATCTATTATACAGAATAGTAAAGTAATATTCATAAAAAAATGTGATTGTGATAATGGTATGGAAAGTCTTATAGAATTAATAAATAAATTATTAAATTAATGCTATACACTCAATACTATACTGAAAAAAAATGGCTATAATAATGCTATACAATTAATATGTTATTACTATATCATAAATATTTTATGTCTTTTGTGTCTATTGTGTCTTTTGTTTATTAATAATATAGAAAATAGACGTCTAAATGTTCTTTATATATAAAAGTTTTATATAAAGAAAAAAGTTTGATATAAAGCAATTGTAATAATTACTAAATTATATAGAAAAAAATAGACAATTAAATCGTGATTTTTTAGTTATTATTTAGTGAATAAAATATTGCTATATAATATAACATATGGAAGTAAGAGTTTATAAGAGCAATAAATCAATGACGCCAAGTGAGAAAAAAGCACACACAAAAAATTTAGCAAACATAAGACAGAAACGGCAGTATAGAAAGAAAAAGATGGAACAACTTAAAAATACCAGTGTTAAAATTACAACTCAAAAAGTTACTTTAAATACAAACACATCTATATCACCGAATTATGATACTGATACAGATATGGATACAGATAGTAATACAGACGACACCGATGATTATGAGTTAATGATATATTTAATTGAAAATTTAAAGTGTAATAATAGTAATGAAGATAATGAAAATTTAAAATTAATAGATTTATTAGAAGATAAATTAAAAGTTAATCAAAATGAAAAGTTAAACGCCAATGGCGAATTTGATAAATATATATATAGTGATTATGATAGTGATAGTAGTAGTGAAAGTATTAGTGATTAAATTAAATAATATAAACATTATCTTTTGTTAAATCTACAAAATTATATTTGTTATAATCATTGTTAATTAATATCTCTCTATCTCCATATAACAAGTTAATTAATTCATTTAATTCATCTGTATTACTTACTTCTATAACAGCAACCATAATATAATATTAAATGAGATAATAATAATTTTATAATAAACTTAAAAATAAAAAAATAAAAAAATAAAAAAAAATTGATAAAATAAAATGATTAATTATAAAAGCATTTAAAGATAAATCATATAATAATGGATAGAGTTATTAAGAATATCATTAATAATAATTTAAACACAGATGACGGAATAATAATTTTAAAGTATGAAAATAATGATGCGATAGATAATTTAAAAACTGAACTATTTAATAGTGGAATTATTTATGATAATATTGATAGAACCAATGTATATGATAAATTAGCCGACATATTTGTTGAAGCGGAAGAATACAATATGACCGATACTATAATAATGTGGATAAAAGAAGAAGATTTAAATAATCTATTCTGTTTATATGCGTTGAGTGTATTTGATGGTTTTGTTGTGGAGTTAATAAAAGATAAGTATTTATATGATAGAGAGTTCATTACTCGTGCTTTTAATGATATTAAAGATTTAAGTTTTGATAATATAATTAGAATGTATGATGCCGAAAAAATTAATAAATCAATGTATAAATTTTATAACAATTGGATAATAAGCGGGATTAAAACAGACGATAAAGAAGTAAAGTGGGGATTAGTATTAAAAATTATTAAATCTA
>TARA_R110000803_G_scaffold14383_5_pt1 | contig 12075 bp, 13 predicted proteins | sample TARA_R110000803 | Tara Oceans TARA_R110000803 (sample SAMEA4397772) | marine metagenome | biome: Polar Biome; feature: [SRF] surface water layer (ENVO:00010504); material: water (ENVO:00002006), including particulate matter (ENVO:01000060) such as... | depth 5 m | reverse complement strand
TTGTTTCAATAACTACATCAATATCAGCTTCATCTGCAAAAGCTCCAGCGGTAATGGTGGTTCTTCCTTGAGCGTCCACTGATTTAGTAGAATAATCAATAATACCAAAGGATGCACCGTACTGTGAATCACCAATTATTGAAGAAGTGCCGATTACTAAAGCCCCTGCTTTTGCTGTGTCACCTGTCGCATCCAATAAAACATCTAGAACCGCAGCCGAATAAGGCGGCAAACCGAGAACACTTAGCTCGGTTTTTCTGGCAATTGGAGTGAAGAAATAAGCATACCAGTCTGTTATTCCAGAATAGGAATTCATTAAAAAGGTTTGGTTATAAACAACGCCCTCTAAAGGGTCGGTCATTGTAATAGTTACACTTGATACATCAACATTAATTAGCGCGAGAGCCGTAATAACGGCAGCTGGAGTTATTGTCACATCAATAGTATCGGGGTTAGTGGTTTGATCTTGCACAACCGCATCAAACATTTTAAAACGGTTAGTGCTTGATACTTCTTGCCAATTTGTTCCATCGTCAATAGTTGGGTCGTGGCCTTGATTAGTACCCGTGTGAACTGATTTGTATATTTCATGGGATGCTACAGAAGCGCCATTTGCCGTGGTTGTAACCATACAGGTGTCATCAGTGGCAAAATTTCCAGCTGAAGTCCACTCTGTTGTATCTGTTTCTGGCACATTTGAAGTTGTTAAATTTGCGTCAGTAACTGGGAAAGACTTAATAACTTTCATGTTATGCCCTCACTGGCGGCAAGCCATTCTTATCCCATCGGTCTTCAATACGTGCGGTTTTGCTTACAGCTTTTGCTACTACCATCATCAAATCATTTAAGTTATTGCGTAATCCTATCATTTGACCCGTCATTCTGTCACTTGCCTCGGCTTGCGCCGCTGTTTGGACTCTTTCCCCAGCGTGTAGCTCTGCAATATATCCATCATAAGGTACTGACCGCAGACCAGCAGCGTGTGCGCCATCAATATCAATCCCAAGAGCTAGAGCCTGCGCTATAGCGTCTTCCATTACCGCGTCTGAACCTTCTCCACCTTCGGCCAAGGTGTTCCTTGCCATTTCTAACCTCTGCCGAGCCGCTAACTCAGGAGTCATTTTAGTTATCGGCTGTCCAGACAAAACGCCTTCTTTACCCAACATAGATTTAGCAACAAGGGCAAATACAATAGCTGGACCCAAAGTGGCAAGTAAACCAGTTCCAGCGCCTCCAGCAGCAGTGGTAGCGCCGCCAGTAACAGCAGAGCCACCAGCGGCAGCCATTCCCGCTTCTATACTAGCAACTCCAGCGGCAGTGGTAGCAACAGTGGTAGCGACAGGAACAGCAGCACCAGCAGCAGCCATCCCTCCAGCTATTGAAGAAACTCCAGCGGCAGAACCTCCAGCAGCAAGCACAGAGGTAGTCACAGCAGTAGTGGCGGCGCTAGTCACAGCAGGAACTACAGCAGCAGTCACAGCAGTAGTGGCGGCAGAGGTAGCAGCAGGAATTAGGGCGCTTGTAACGGCAGAAGCTGCATTTGTAACAGCAGAAAGGGCAGTGCTTGCAAGAGAAGAAATTGATGATGCAAAGCCGCCTACAATGCCGCCTAAACCTTGAGATATTCCGCTCATGATTGAGCCAAAGCCGCCGCTTAAACTAGAAAGGAAACCAGTTAATCCTCCCTCACCAAAAATAGCATTCATTATCTTTTTGGCTAGTAGTTCAGCAATTAATCTTTTAAAACCATCTAATACTGAATTAAAAAATGATTTGAAATTTAGCTTTCCATCATCCAAAGTTTTATATATCAAATCTCCAAAAGATGATTGTACATTTTCAATCATGTTCTTGTGCAACTCTTGAGCGTCAGTTAGCTCTACAGTCGCTCTTGTCATTTTGTTTTCTGCGTCTGTGAATTTCTTTTGCTCAACTTCTGCATCAAATAAAGCTCCTGACAAACTTTCTACAGCTAACCGTTCTGCCATAGTTGCGTCAGCGCCAAGTTGCAATTGACGGCTGTACAAAAACTGCTCTCTTTTGTTCATTTTTACTTGAGTCAGTTGTTGAGAAAGAGATAGCGTTAATTCCTTATATTCATCAGTTTGATTTTGAGTAATTTCAATATGAGTCAGCATTTCTGGGCTTAACCCGCTTTGCAGATTATTTTGCAGGTTTTCAAATTCTGCGGCCAAGTTGTCAGCGGCCTCTGTTGATACATCTGTAGAGGCACTTACTAAATCCATTTGTTCTTCAAGAACTTTTTCAGCTTTAGATAAAGCCTCGGTTGTAATTTGAAGATTGGCAAATTGTCGGCGATAAGACATAGTTCCAGTCACGCCATTATTAGTAGCTTGTGTTAATCTTTCTTGTTCTATTTTTAACTCTTTAATATGCTTTGTTAATGGCGCAACTCCTGACAATGCAGCTATTTGTAATTCTTTTGCAAGTTTGTTGGCCTTAACTCCAGTTACTTTTTGCAAAATCTCGTAAAGCGCCCATAAACCCATAACACCAATACTTATTGGCCCACCCGCTAATGTAACCGCTCTGCCAAATAGAGTCGCAGCAGTTGCCGCGCTTGCAAAAGAAGTTACAGCGGCTCCCAAGGCTAAAACTAATTTCAAGCCAATAATTATAGAAAAAGCCTTTGCTAACTTTGTAGCAAGGTCAAGGTATCTAATAAATTTATCCGAGGAAATAAATTCCTCAACTTTGAGAGAAAAATCAGTCACAGACTGAATAACTGATCGGATAGTAGGCTCAAGCATTTTCCCTAATGTAATCGCCAAGCCTTCATTTGCAGAGTTTAAAGTAAGCATATCCCCTGTCATATTATCGAAATTTGTTGCTGCCATTTCAGTAGCTGTGCTTGTTCCGGTAATAGCTTCCTCTAATGTTCTAGCATCCCCTGCCCCCGCAATCATAACCGCCGCTGACTTCATCGCCTCCGCGCCAAACAAACTTGTCAACTCTGTGAGAGACATTTCCTCGGCTGCTAGATTTTCCAAAGCTCCTGCAAGCCCAACCATTGACGGCTTAAATTTGTCTTCTGCTTCGTTTTCTAGCTTTAACAATACTTGCCTAAATCCAGTCCCTGCCTCTGCGGCAAATAACCCACCTTTGGCAAGTAATTGAATTCCTACATTGGCTTCTTCAAAACTCAGCCCTGCCAGCTTTGCGGCAACGCCTGCATTCTTCATTGCCATAGAAGTATCGGTAATTGATGATGAGCCTTCTTTGGCTCCTGCGGCTAATACGTTTACAAACCTAGCGGCTTCACTTGCATCTGCCCCAAATTGGTTTAGAGAAACACCAACGGTTGAAGCAGCGTCTGCCAAACCAACTCCAGCCGCCTCTGCTAGTGTTACAGCTTCTTTTGTAACCGCTGCTAATGCTTCTGCATTTTCGAGCAAATCAGGCTTTGCGCTTGCAATAAGTTTGAAAGCGGTTGCTGCTTGGCTTGCTGATAAAGTGGTTGTTTTACCAATTAACGCGGCTTGTTCTTCATAGAATTTTAAATCTTTACCAGTTGCTCCAGTAATGGCAGATAATTCACTAATTGATTTAGTGAAAGCCATAGTATCGGTTGTAATTTTTTTGAAAGCCGAACCTATGCCAGCAGCAGCAAAAGCAGCACCAAAAAGCCCAATAGCTTTTGTAGCCAGTCCTGTACTTTTCCCAAGGCTATCCATTTGCTGCTTAGTCTGAACAACACCCTTGGATTCTGCTTTAAGAGTGACCGTATAGAGATCAGTAGCCATAATTAATCCTTAAACTTTCCCTGAGTAAGCGCCTGTTTGATTTTATCATCATCAATCGGTAAAGCCTCTATACTTTTGTAAGGCGAGACTGCTGTGCTGTCGTGGTATTTTTGAGAGCATGATGTATAAATTGCCGAAAGCCTTTTGATAGTGTTACTTTCCCACACACTCAAATCTATACCAGTTAAATCGCGCCAGTTACTTAATTCTTGCCATGTAACCTCAGAAGGGCCAATAGTAGCAAGCAGGTCAATCACATAATAAAAAGGCGCAATGTCAGGCATAATTGGATCAGGGTTCGATTCAATACGTGCCTTCGTTGCGCCTTTATGGTTCGTTGTGAGCCAAGCCCAGTAGCGAACATAATCTTCAAGTAACTGGCTTAGGTAAAAAGGTAATTAGCCCTGTCAGCGGCAGCTTCTAAAACCTGCTCCGCAATCCATGATCTTTTGTCGTATAACATTGAAGCGTTCTCTTTGCTGCACTTCAGAGTTTCTTCGTTGTATACAACTCCTGACCATGACACAGTACATTCAGCTAATAAATCACGAACTTGTCGCTCTAATTCAGCTTCAGGCACTTTGCCATTGCGATACTTGTTAGCGTTTTTGGCGGCATTGCGTTTCTGAGCTTGTTGCCACTTTGCAGAGTCTCGGCCTAGTATTTTAATTGCAATACGTTTGCCTTTGTCATCTTCAAGTGCTTCCCCTGTTAAGGGGTGAGCTAGATCAACACTAATGCCGCTGTTAGCGGCTTCTTTAAGATCAAATTGCGCTAAATCCATTCTGAGTTACCTTATACAGTAACTGTCGAACGAGTACGCTCCAAACTAATAGTCCTTTGAACTATTGAGTCCGCGCCCCCAGCGACAGTATCAAAAGAAACAACTTTGCCAGTAAAATAATCAACTGTGGCATCTCGGTATGTAACCGAAAAAGCATAGTCGGCATCTGCTGATAAAGCTGTAAGAATTTCTACTTGACCAGCGTCATCATCATCACGGTTAACCGTAATTGAGTCCGCGCCGTTGTTAAACGTACCTTTATATTTATCTGTGCTGCGTTGAGCAATAGGATTGCTTGTCACAACAGCATAAACTTGACCGGCAGGAGTCCAGTCAGTAACTTGACCGACAGCGGTAAAAGTAAGAGCACCATAGCCCGAACCGTCAAAGGTAGCGGGAAGAGTAGCCGAAGCACCAATGGTGGTTTCGACAAGAGTTTGCACTGAATCAGGCATTTAGATCACCTCGTGATAAATGAAATATATCGTATCGAAACGACAATTGTGTACCAAGCATCTTCAACTATACCTGCTTGGCGGTTTACTGATCGTATTGTCGCAGATTGTCCAGAATATGCAACGCTACTCCCAATTGGGTAATACGCCATGATTTGTTCTGATTTTGTTTTGGGAGCAATAGCCCCTCCATCAGTAGGGTAGCGTAAAATAATTCTAAATATCCCGCTCGTTTCGTTCATGTCTGAAAGCGAGAGAGAATCAATTTGATTTGGCAAATTTGTTAATGTTGCATAAGCTGTTCCAGCTATCGGAGTATAAGGCATATTTTCATAATTGATCGGAAGGCTAAAAGCCCCATCAATAAAAGACTGAATAAATGCTTGGTCTATTTTAATGCTCATTTATTTTTCCGCATGATCGTGTCAATACGAGCAATACTCTTCGCAACCATACCATCTTCCTGTTCCCATATTCCTGCATAAGGGACATTGTTTGTTAAATATGTAGTTTCGCCAGCTCCACCAACCTTTCTACTCATTTTATTTATAGTTTTAGCGCCAGATTTGTCCGTTACATCTAACTCAGAGCCAGTAGATTCTCCAACAGTTGTTTGCCAATTACCTCTCATGCGGCCAGTATCTACTCTTGTGTTAACAATAACGTCAGTAAAAAGGTCTATTTTTACCGCTCTAACAAATTCGTCAAATGTGGCTTCTGCTCTTTTAACAATATTTGCAGGGTTATTTAGTTTCATCTTCTGGCCTGAACAAAATACACTAAAGGAATCCCAGCAGGTCTGGATTCGGCAATTGAAATCACTGTCCAGTTTTCTCCTCGAATAGTAATTACATCTGTCGTTAGTGGCTCAATAGTATTGTCTAAAATAATTAGTCTATCGCTGCTCAAAATCCTAGTGCCATTTACAATATCGTCAGAGTATTTTTGAACAATTGTATTCGGGCTATAAGTTACAGTAGTTCCTGCAATGATAGCGCCAGTCACAGGGTTTACAGAGCCTCCTGTTGTTCTTGTCAGCGTACCAACAGCCCCGAATTTGGTAATTAGTTTTGCGGCGGTTGCTGCCATGCTGTCATAGAAAGCATCGCTCATTAGCCCATTACCAGCGGAATTCCAAGACCACCACGAACCATAAGCGCAGCAAGTAATGACTGACTGCGAGAGTGTCTAGCTATTCGCTGGCTATCAGCTACGGCATATTCAACCTTTACAGCCCCCATTACTTCTTCACTCTTAACTCCGACAGCGCCAGATTGAGAAAGATTATATAAATCTTCGCCTGATTGTATATCGAGCGCGAGAGACATTTGGCAGTTTTTGGCAAGCGTAGGTATTTCGTTATTCTGCCAACTAAAATTGTCCAAGTCTGTCAGATTGTTTCGTGGATAAGATAAGGGTTGATACCGCTCTACCATGTCACCCATTAACTGAGATTCTTTACTGGCAATATATTGAGCAGCTTTGATTAGTTGGACACGAAAAACATTAGTATCTTCAACCGTAACGCCAAAGCCTTCAGCGTAGGTTATATATTCAGGAATAGTTACATAAGTATTGGCTCCGGTAACTATAGAGCCAGTTTCAACAATCAAGGTGGCCATTTAAATCCTACTTGCCTTTCGGCTTCTTTTTGCCTTTGTTGTACATCTTACCATTTCACCTTATTTGACCAGTATGCTCCGCTCATCTTGCCTTTCTTAATATTTTCAGCGTGTCTGGCTTTGAAAGAAGATCGTCTGGCCGTATCAGCCTTGGATTCGTTATCTCGTTTAGGGGAGCCAGAAACACCTTGCTGACCAAATCTAATTGTTTTTACTTTCTCGCCTTCTTTGGCAACAACAACATGAGATTTAGTTGGGTGTTTCGGGGTGCGTTTTGGCTGGTTGTATTTGTCCAAGCCTAATTTAGTAAGTCTTGAATCTTTAGCCATGATATTTCCAGAGCAGCCGCTGTGTATTGTGACTGTGAAAAAGGGGTGACAAAAGCCACCCCCATTTCAATTTATCCAAGAAGTTGAGCGGTAAACTCAGGCTTCCATACTTTGTAGCCATAGAGACAAGACACATCAAACATCGCCTTGTTATAGCCCTTATAAGCAGCAATTTCAAAAACCATACCGCTTACCTTATCCTGCACTGTCATACGATCAACAGCTGCATCGCCGCCGTTAGGTTGGGCTAGTGGTCGCATACCGATCTCAACAGCTGCCTGATGAAAAGCAATGTTAGCAGTATGATTAGCAACCGTTGTGACTGTATCTCCAAGGGCAGAAGCATTCCGAAGTCCGGGAGCCGCTATTGAGAAAGACCCAGCAGCAAGTGCTTCTGTCACTACATATTGGTCAGCAAAGCCTTCAAAAACCACAATGTCACCAGCAAGAATAGTTCCTGTGCCAGTGTCTACGCCAATAACAGTTTGACCAACCGCTTCAATACCAGTAGTGACATAAGCGCCATCATCAGTGCCTGAAGTATGCAGAACAATACCGGCAGATTCTTTGATGCGTAGCCCTTGAAGATCAAGCAATTGGCCTTGACGCAAAAGATTATCATTGCCAGCAGTGTTCACAGATGAAAGCGGAGCAAGTTGACGCAAGTTAGTACCAGCGGCACTGTTCATAACGATAGTCGCTCTATTGTCATTAGAGGGCATTCCGTTATCAACAAGAATTTGCCTGATTTCTGCAACGTCATCAAAGTTAGCTGCAAAAGGAGTGGTTCCAGCAGTTCCTATAGCCCGTGAAGCATTTACAGAAATATCCAAAGCAACTTCTGCCTCGATTTGATTGCTGATAGCTCTCATAGCTTGCTGAATTTGATCGCCATAAATGGATTCAAATCCTGCACCATTGTTTACGCTTTTTATATCTTCGCCTGTCCACGGAATTTGCACAGAGGCTGTGGTACTGAGTGTCATAGTCTTATTATCGACAGTTTGATCAGTGCCTTCTGGGATAGTCATTGATGGTGTAACAGTTGTTACAGCCGCTGAACGTGTAGAAAAGGAACGAATAGTATCGCCCTGCGCCGCTCGTGCTGTAGCGTCTGAGTTGATAGTTGCTGAAGGAATAACACCAACAAGCTCACGGCCAACAATGTCCGCTGCTTGATAAATGTCTGCCGCTAAGTCAGTAAGAACATTAGCCATGAGATATAACCTCGATTAGTCGTTTATAAGTTTGCCGCCACTTTTGGCGAATTTTGCGCGTTGTACTTGGTTCATTCGATCAAACTCTGACCGAGTTATTTCATTGACTCCAGCCCCGCTAGATTCATTGCCACCTGTACGCCCTGCGCCGTTGGCCTTTGTTCCCACAATTAACGGAGCAAAAGCCGCGCTATTCTGGAATTCTGATTTAAGCTCATCCATTGACATAGCGGAAGGCTTACCATCTTTGTCGAGAACAACAGTAACAGGACTGCCATCTCTAAATTCTGTTTTTAATCTCTTTTCTAGGTGTGGCAATAAAACATCTGCCGAACCCTGAACCGCAATCTCTGCCGCTATCTTTGAGGCTGTCTGACCGCTAGTGAGAGTAATCAAAGTGCCTGATAGTTTTTCCAACTCACTATTTAGCTCTGTCTCTCTAGCATCAAACTTTTCTCGCCAGCTTTTATCCAAAGCCTCTGTATCATTGCCTTTCTTGGCTGCATCAAGTTTAGCCGCTTCTGCTTCTTGTGATGCTTCCTTTGCTTTTAAAGATACCGCCTTCTTTTCTCGCAGTAACTCATCGACTTTATTTTTCAGCCCAGTTAAGTCTTCATTCTCTGGCGCTGGCATTCCTGTTACTTTGAGCTGATAACCTTTGTCGGTTTCTTCATATAGCTCTTTCAAGGATTCATCGAGATTTTCAAGAGTTTCTACATTGTATTCAATCATTCTATCACCCTGTGATTAAAGCAAGCCCAGCTTGCGATTCGGTTATTGTAACTTGCAAAATCTTTATGTCAATGCTACCCAAGCCCTGCTTTTTCAAATGCGATAGGCTCTAGCAGTTTCATTTCTGCCAGATTCATTGGTTGAAAGTTTTTACCTAACTGCAAACTGGTAAACTTTTCCGAGGTTAATCCTCCGTCCCGAAGTAATAGACCCCTGCTTTTGCCTATAGCAGAATTTTGAAACGCATCAGGCTGTTTCTTGAGCCAACCGTAATAAGTCTGGTCAGCAGGTACAGAGCTAACTTTCCCGCTTGGCCCTCTAGCCGACCGCGTTGCATCTTCGCGCAAGAAAGCAAACCTATCATCAAGGACTGCGACTATAGTGCTGCGGCAGTTGGGATGGATAGGTGGCCTTGGGCCTTTGTCTATAGGAAATTGCTGACCATCTAAAGAGCGGCACTGAGGCGATGTTCTACTGTCTAGCGTACTGACCCACCTAACGCCTTTGACTATATCAGAGTTATTTTGCCAGACTTGTTCTCTGGATTGAACGGCTGAATGTTGTAAAGCGGTTCTAGTAATAGTCTTTGCTGCATTGTTCATTTGATACAAGATGCCATCTGTAAATTTAGCCGCTCTAGTACCGCGCACTGACTGCAAGATTTGATTAGTGGTTTGCCCTTCGTAGTAACCAGCAGAGATTGCGCCACCTACTCTATCCAGTGTTCGCTGAGTCATATCTTTAATAAAAGGTTTTAATAGTTTGCCATTATCCGCACCAACCATTGTTAATGGGTTATTAAAAACGGCAAACTCTAGAGCGGCGGCAGTAGGCACAACAAAGTCAGCAGCCGCAACTTGACCCAACGCTCTAATCTCAAAGCCAGATTCATAGTCGGCCAGATCAATAGACTGTAAAGCTACAGTATCAGTGAACTCTTGCGCCAAGATACTCATATCAGAGCGAACAGAAAGTAATAATTGATTTAGCCTATCCCTAGAAAAGTCGGTTAAATCTCTATTGGCTAATCGAGCAGTAACAGATTGGTCAATCTTCTTTAGAAAATCGCCAACCTTGTTAGCTTCGCCTGTTTTTAACCTTTCTAGATAAACCTGATGGCGAGTCGCTATATTAATTAACTCTTCAGGAGCGGTACTCATTATTCAGCCTCAAGGTCTATCATACCGCCCTGCGTACCAATTTCTTCTTGATAATCTTCAAGCTCTTTCTCTGCGCTGATTAGCCCATGCTTTTTCTGCCAAGCAAATAGATCGCTGATAGGTAGAACACCTTGCAAGAATGATGCGACAACCGCATTTAGCATCTGTGCGTCAGCTTCTGGGTCAATGAAGTCCTGATTAATATCATAATCATACTCAGGCTCTCCGCTTACATCCATAAATTGCCCAGCCATTTCTAGCGCAATATCATAGGCTTCGGAAACATTGTGCGCTATCAGAGAAAGAACGGAGTGCTGTGCCATAAGCTCCCCGCTTATTTGAGTTGCTGTCATTGCAGCGCCTCCTGTCTTCATAAACATTGCGCCCAATCCAATCATCATTTCAACTTTATCCATCATTGCTTCACGAGCCAGCATATTAGGACCAGCTTGCTCAAAGCCAAATTTCTCTCCTGAAGGAACGCCGATTAATCTTCCTGACCCGATGTACATATTATTAGACTGCATTAAATCAATAGTTTCTTGATTTAGCCCTGACATCCACGGCTGCACTTGTCCGACAGTAAAAACTGAGTCTTCATATATCGCTGAATTGTTGTAATGGCCTAAATTGATTTTGGCTAAGTCGTACATAGGTGGATGATTAACAGTAGTCGTATTGGTTTCTGAGCCTATGAAAACAAAAGGAATATAATCTAAAGGCTTACCAGCCCCATCACGCGGCACTGTTTCGTTATGAACATAAAACTCATTGTGATTATCTAGCCGCCATTCCCGCTGGACATATAAGCCTTCTTCAATAGCAAGCTCTATCCAAATATCTTTGGTTTCAAACTCATAGCCATCTTCTTTTGGTTCACTAACCGTAGAAGTTAAAACAACAAGCGTTGGCATGACTTTGGAGCCGACTCGTTTAGTTTGCCAATTGATTATGGCTCTTGCGTCAAATCGAGTGACTGTGGCGAATATGTTTTTTGAAATAATATCTGCGCGAGATACCTCGCCTTCTGTAGTAGGAAAGTCCACCAATAAACCACATCGGCCTATGCGAATAACGTCCCGCATTACTTCTTGTGATTGCTGGTAGATAGATGACCCAGCGCCATTAATGTCCTTTTTGATATATTCAATTTCATCAGGAACAGACAGCATCGGGGCTTTTGCGAAAGCCTTCCCAACAAACCCTCGGCTTGTATACCCTGCAACTGCGGCAAATACGCTGCGCTTGAAGAACTGCGAATTACGCTCTACATTCTCAACGGATACATCTCGTGGATTTAATTGAACCAGATATTTTTTGAGATTATCGGCATCACATATATCGTTTACCAAATCCCACTTTCCAATGTTTTTAATATACTGCGGGTGTTTAAAATCTATCATCTTGACATACCTATATCTGTAACCACGATAGGTCTGCCCAGCGACCATTTGCGGTTGATAAAATAACCCGCCGCATCGACCCAGTCATCTATTGCAGGATGTTCACTGAACTTTTCGGGTACGCCCTTCATATAACCTTGCGATTCTAACGCATCAGTTAAGTGTGGACAGGTATCCGTATTAATTAGCCATCTGTCGTGCGATAGCAATCCATTAACTGCATTAATCCGATCTCTGACCATTGGATTAGCATTAGGACAATCAACAGAGTAACCGTGAGCGCGTATTATATCAATATCTGACCCAGTAGCGTTAGTGCTACCAGACTTCCCACTTGCATCAGGATGAACTGTTATTTTCCTACCTGCCCTCTCATACTTAGCAAGTCTTGAACAAAAGTCCCTAGTGTCGTGGCTAATAAATTCATCTACAGTGATTGGGTTCTTGCCATCTATTACGCTGACTATCGAGCAGCAGCCGCCAATATTAAAATCAATACCAACGTATACATATCTATCATCGTCAGTAAGGATGCGGTCTGTGTGATGTTTTTCTCTAGCAAAGAAGTGATAAACCTTATTAGCAGATAAACTAACGAACTCCCCTTTC
>TARA_R110000803_G_scaffold14328_5_pt1 | contig 12112 bp, 28 predicted proteins | sample TARA_R110000803 | Tara Oceans TARA_R110000803 (sample SAMEA4397772) | marine metagenome | biome: Polar Biome; feature: [SRF] surface water layer (ENVO:00010504); material: water (ENVO:00002006), including particulate matter (ENVO:01000060) such as... | depth 5 m | reverse complement strand
TTAGATAAAATAGAAGATAAAATTTACAGAAGATGAAAAAAAAGTTTTCAGAAACTAAGGTTGGTAAATTTCTTAAACAAGTAGCTCCTCATCTATTTAGTTTAACAGCTTCAATGACACCAACTAACAGTATTTTAAACGCTATTAAGAGCTTTATCCATAAAGATAGCACATTATCTCCTGAAGATAAAGAAACTGCCTTAGAGCTTCTTAAAATGGATCAAATAGAAATGCAAGAAATTACAAAAAGATGGGACTCAGATATGAGGTCAGATAGTTGGTTATCTAAAAACACAAGGCCAATGACATTAATATTTCTTACAGTATCAACTGTATTTATTTTATTATTAGACTCTTTAAATATAGATTTTGGAGTAAATATAGAATGGATAAATTTGCTTAAATCTCTTTTAGTTACTGTTTATGTAGCTTATTTTGGATCAAGAGGAGTGGAGAAGTTTAAAGCTATTGGCAAATAGAATATAATACCTATAATATTATTTTTACTATATTTATTTATATATATTTAGATATAGATATATTTATAAACAATTAAAAAATGTCAAAGATATTATTTTTTTTTTAAATTAAAAAATTATTTTATATATTTAATAAAAAAAAGATGAACTACTCTCAGGAAATAATAGATAAAATTTATAACTACAAAACTATAAGTGTTAGAAATAAAATAGATAGAATGCTGGAAATTGATGCAATACAATACACTAATTTAGGTATTGATAGCACAAAAACTGAAAAAGAAATTGTAAAAAAAAATAGCAAGTATATATACAAGGCTATTAAAAAAATACACGAACCTACTGGTAAATTATTACTAGAACACCAAGATTAATGGCAAAAAAACTTACAAGAAGTAAATTAGTAAAAAAACTAGATTCTATATTTAGCCAATATATTAGACAAAAAAATTCAGTAGATGGAATTGCTGAGTGTTTTACTTGCGGAAAAAAAGACCATTGGAAAAAACTACAAAACGGACATTTTCAAAGCCGAAGACATTATATAACAAGATGGGATGAGATTAATTGTCAAGTACAATGCGCAGGATGCAATGTGTTTAAATATGGTGAACAGTTTATATTTGGTCAAAATCTTGATTTAAAATATGGAGAAGGAACAGCTAGAAGACTTCATATAAAAGCTCAGAAAATAGTAAAATTATCTGATTTAGATTTAGAAGATTTAATTATTAATTATAAAAACTTTGTAAGTCTTATTTAATTATGTAAATTTGACTGTCTGGTTTATTGTTAATTTAAAAAGGGTCGATATTAATTGACCTTTTTTTTTGTCTTAAAAAGTTTTTTACAAAACATTTTGTTTATAAGTTATTTTAAGTTATCTTTGGGTATAACTAAAACAGACAAAATGAAAATAGGACAAACATTTACAAAAACTTACACTACTCACTACGGAAAAAAAATAATTGCTGACATAACTATTGTTGCAATAGATGGATACAATATACTTTTTGATAACGGAGCTTGGTATAATGTATTAGAATTAAGAAAAGAATTACAATTTTAAAACCAAACAAAATAAACAATATGAAAACACAAGCAGATGATTTAAGAAAAGAAATTAAAACCTTGCAAGTTATGTTACAACACGCTCAAATGATGGGCGATGAAAAGCACGTAAAAGAATTTCAAAACAAAATTAATCACGCAAAGGATTGCATAACACATATGATGTAATGAATACAAACTACTCACACCAAACAAAAGATACTGTTATATTAGAATATAAATATAAGGTAGAAGCTTTAACAAATAAAATTCGATTTTTAGAAGCTCAATTAGAAGTAATTAACAATGAAAAAAATTATATATGAAAAAAGAAACAGATACATTAAACATACATCAAAAAATATCTTTAATTCAAAATGAAATTGGAGGAATTAGTAAAGATGCTACAAACCCTTTTTATAAGTCAAAATATTTTGACATTAATTCTTTGATAAGACAATTAACTCCATTGCTAGAAAAATATAGTTTAGTTTTATTACAACCAATTTCTGACAATAAGGTTAATAGTATTATTTGTGATACAGTAAATAAAGAAGAAATACACTCTTCATTAGAATTGCCTACAAATTTAGATCCTCAGAAATTAGGGAGTGCAATAACATATTTTAGAAGATATACTTTACAATCTTTATTAGCATTACAAGCGATAGATGATGATGGTAATTTAGCTTCAAAAACTAAAAAACCTAATTTATATTTAAATACTCCTCATTTTAAAAATGCACAAAAAGCATTAATAAATGGGAAATCAATACAAGACATTAAAAATGTTTATACATTAACAACAGAAGTTCAACGAGAATTATTAAATTTTAAACTAACTAAATAAATAAAAACTATGGGAGCATTAATTACAACAAACATTAGAGTAGACAAATTACCTAAAGAGAAATTTTTTAAAGGTAAAGATGGAGCAGTTTATTACAATTTTACAATATCAATTTCAGATGAAACTAGGTTCGGTAATAACGTAGCTTTAATGGACAGTAGAACACAAGAAGAGAGAGAGGCTAAAAAGCCAGTAGATTACTTAGGTAATGGTAAAGTAATATGGATTAAAGATGCTGAAAATGGAGCAGGTAAAATTTTATTAGCTGAGAAAGAAGAGAAGGTAGATATTATTTCAGGTACTGAAACAGTAAAAGAAGATTTACCTTTTTAAATCCAAAATTTAACTAACCATCAAAGAGGTATGAGTTTTTAATTCATACCTTTTTTTTATATACCTTTATTAAATGACAAGCAAACAGACAGAACATTACATATTAATGGAGTGCATAGAACAAGATTGCCACGTTGATTCAAAAGAAAAAATAGATTATCCACCAGTAGCTTTATCCTATGGTGAAAAACTTTTAAAAACAAAAAACGGAGATCAACTTTTGCCAATTCCTTTAGGAACTTTTGGCAATTTATCGGTTGTAACCGCTCCACCCAAAACAAAAAAAACATTTTTTATTTCATTATTAGCTTCAGTCTTTTTAAGCGGTTCTAATATATATGGAGGTAAAATTAAAGGACATAGAGGCAACGGACATCTTGTACATATAGACACAGAACAAGGACTTTGGCATTGTCAGAAAGTATTCAAAAGAGTTTACGATATGGATTCTAATATAAACTCAGACATATACCATACGTTTGGGCTTCGAGCAATAGGTTATAAGATACGTTTAGAATTTATCGAGTATTATCTATCAAAAAAAATAAATAGTCCTTCACTTGTTATTATAGACGGAATTGCCGATCTTGTTAGTGATGTTAATAATCTTGAAGAGTCTAATGCAGTTGTACAAAAATTAATGGAGTGGTCAGCTAAATATAATTGTCATATAATAAATGTTATACATCAAAACTTCGGAAGTACAAAATTAGGAACAGGTCATTTAGGTTCTTTTTTAGAAAAAAAAGCTGAGACAGTAATGTCATTAGAAGCAAATACAGTAAATAAAGATTGGATTACAGTAAAATGCGGTAGAAGCAGAGGCTATGCTTTTGATACATTTAGTTTTAAAGTTAACGAAATTGGAATACCAACAATAATAAATGATTTATACGACCCTTTAGATTGATATGGTTGAAGAAAAAATAATTTTAATTTCAAAAAAACACGAAACTTGGGTAGATATTGTTTGCACATTTGGCTGTACAAGGTCAGTAGCTGAAGATTTAGTACAAGAAATGTATATTAAAATTCAATTAAGTTTAGAAAAGGGTGCTTTAGATATAATGTATAAAGATGAAATAAATTATTATTATGTATTTAAAACTTTAAAAAGTTTATTTATTGATTTGAAAAGAAAATCTAAAAACATTGTTATTGTTTCTTTTGATGATATTAAACACAATAGAGAAATTATAAAAGATTTAAATTTTGATGTTGATAATCAAGTAAATTTTAATGAATCAAATAAAATAGTAAATGATGCTTTATCTAAAATGCATTGGTATGATCGTAAAGTATTTGAAATAATTAATGGAGGAGAAAGTATTGCACATTTTTCAAGAAAATCAAAAATAAAATATTACGCTCTTTACTTTACATATAAAAAAGTTAAAGACAAATTAAAAAAACTTTTATGAATTATAGAGAAATTTATAAAAAACATCATAAAAAGATTAATGAAGGTTGGCATATACACCATATAGATGCTGATAGAAAAAATAATGATATTAGTAATCTGATAGCTTTACCTGCTGAATTTCATTTATCATTACATAATTATATTGGTTTATTGCCAAGAACTAAAATAAATGTTTTGTTAAAATGGTATTTAAAAAAGAGTAAAAATAAATTAAGTAAAGCATATTTAGAATATAATTTAAAAAAAGAAGCGTCTAAATTGAAACTTAGTAAATCTCTGATTCAAAAAAATAAAATTTATATAAAAAATAAACAAGAACAATATTTAAAATATTTAAAAAGTTATGCTCCTGATTATTATACAAGATTAAGTTACTGGAATAAACAAATAGAAACTTGGTAAATAAGAAAAATGTTATGACTGAATATATAATAGAAAAAAATATAGTTGATTATGCTTTAAAGAAGTTTGATAATAATAATGTAACTAAAAATAATAATCCTAGTAAATTTGGTTTTTCAAACAAAAGAATAATAGAAGGATATATTGGAGAGAGAATTATAATGAAATTCTTAAATATAGAAAAAGATATTGATGGATTTGAATATGACCTGATGTCTAATAAAGGTAAAAAATTAGAAATTAAAACTATAAGTTGTAAATTTAAACCATTAGATAATTATCTATGTACAGTTAATTCATATAAAACTAATGGATTCCATAAACAAAAAGCTGATTATTATATATTTTTAAGAATATTAAACGACTATAGTAAGGCTTGGATTCTTGGATGGTATGATTGTTTTGATTTTTTTAAAAAAGGAGAGTTTATAGCTAAAGGAAAAGATTTTGGTAAATTTAAATTTCCAAGATCAAATGCAACTGTATTACCAATTAATAAATTAAATAAATTTTAATATGAAACTAGGAGACATAATTTACTACATTACAAAATATACAGGTATTAAATATATCGTTGATAGTTATCATAATTTTAGAGGTACAGAATGTAATTGTGGTAAAAGAAGAAATGAGCTAAATAATATAAAAATTAAAAGATGGTAACTTTTGAAAAATATGACTTTAAAGACTGGCAACAATTTAGAATGGGTGCAAAACACGACATTATTACACCCACAGAGTTTACATTGGTTTGCAACTTACACTCTAAATACTATAAGCACCGCTTCTATAAACCTTGTACCTGCGACCCAAGAACAGTAAATAAATGGATTAAAGATTTAAATATCATTTGGGACAATGGGACTCCAGAAGATTAATAAATGGGAAAGAGCAGTTGTATTATTATTGAATTTAGATGGTTGGGATTTAAAATGGACTGGAGAAGGTTTTACACATTGGGATGCTGAAGGCAAAACTCCTAAAGGTTTTGATTGTGTAATTGAAATGAAATTCAGAACTAAATATTATTCTGAGAAAATGCTTGAGAAATACAAGTATGATGCATTAATGGATTTAGATAAGAATATAATTAAATTGTATTTTGTAAATGATCCAAAAGGAAACTTTATGTACTGGCTAAATACTCTTAAAATGCCAATACCAATTAAAAAATACTGTCCTGATACTACAATGTGGACAAAAAAAAGATTGCTTAAAGATGTTTATCTCCTCAAGGAAAACGAAGCAAGTCGAATAAATATTAATATTTCTTAAAATAAAACTTATAAAATTTTGTTTATAACTAAAAAAGCGTTATATTTGTATTATAATTGCAATGAAGCAGTTATATAAACAAACAAACAAATGACAATTACAACAGCAATAAATGAAATGAAAAAATTAAATTTAAAACTAAATGTATCTAAAGGTTATATGCAAGGTTTAAATATAAAAGAATATGATAGAATCAATAGTTTACATAGTTTTTTAGTATCTACAAAAGATGGTTTAGATGCTTTATATTCAAATAACCTTTTAACAAAATAATAACAATGGGAGTGTAACAGCTCCCTTTTAAAAACAGACAAAATGACAACATTATTTCAAGCAGAAAACAGACAAGGATTTTTAGTTAATATCGACATTAATAAACCAAATTTAGAAAATTTACTTTGGGATTGGTTAAAAGAAAAACATAGTGAAATTTATTGGGATATAGAAATGAACGAGGGTGGAAAGGTTACAATAGGTTTTGACTCAGGAAATATTTCAAAAGGAAAATGCATAACATTCTCAGGAGACAATGGAATATTTGAATTAGTAGAATGTGAAACAGAAAATATATGAAACTTAGCAACGCAGCTTGGAAACAACTCAAGGATAGAATAGAAGTTTTTTTAGATGTTGATCCAAATATTACAGACGTTATGATTAATTATCAAATCAAAGAATCTAAAAAAGGAGTTAAAAACTTTTTAAAATTAGACGTAAAAATAGATAAAATAAAATTATGAAACCAAAAATAAAAAGACCAAGAAGCAAGGCAAAATTTATACCTTGTGATGAGTTCAGTCAAATTTATACTTGGCACAAAACAAATAAAAACCCAAAACTAAATAGAACAAAATGACACAAAAAGAACAGATTGCAGACTTAAAAAAACAATTAGCTGAAGCTAAACAAAATACATACATATACGAAACTAATCATTTACAATGTTTTGATGGAGAAATCCATATAGGGTTTGGAGATTACGGAGAAAATGAAAAGTGGTTAGTATGGAATACAGATAGTTTATTTAAAGACTTACCATTTATAATTAATCAAGTTTTAAAAGAAAATAAAAAGCAACAGAATATATATTTAGAACAAATCAAAGACTCAATAAAAGAATTATGAATGAAAAAAAAGAATTTTTAATATTAGGAATTACTATTATTTGCATTTTAGCCATATTATATAATTTACTTTATTTAACAATATGATTTTATTAGTAGATGCAGACAGCTTAGTATTTGCAAGTTGTTATAGAAAAAGAGAAACTCCTGAAGATGAAATGTATTATACAGACATATCTGATGCTAGAAATAAGTTTGATGAGCAATTTATGGGTATTGTAAATCATTTAGAAGAGATGTATACTATTGAAAAAGTAATAACATTTAGCGGATCAAGAGGGAATTTCAGGAAACTAATAACTAATAAATACAAGGCTAATAGAAAAGGTCAAGAAAAACCGCCTTTATTAAATGAAATGCATAAGTTTGTTAGAAATCATTATGATAGTATTATTGGTTATGGTGTGGAAACAGATGATATGGTAGCTCGATACTGGTATAAATTAACTCAAGAACTCGGTAGAGATGAGGTTATGATAGTATCAATAGACAAGGACTATAAGCAGTTTCCTTGCTTAATGTATAACTACCATTATAAACATAAAGAGATTTTAGATATATCAGAAGAAGAGGCTTTATATAATTTCTATGAGCAGATGATAATGGGCGATACAGCAGACAATGTAAACTACTTTATGGGAAAGGGTAAAAGATTTGCTCAGAAATATTTTGCAGAATGTTATACTAAATATCAATACACAAGAAAACTTTATGAATTATTTAAACAAGAATATAAAGGAAAAGCAAGACAAAAATATTCTGAATGTTATAACCTTTTAAAACTAAGAATAGAATAATTAAACTTAAATTAAAAAAATGTATAACAAACCTCACGCATTTGAAAGTGAAATATTTGAACACTACAGAGAACAAACAAAAGCAATTAATAATGCTATAATCCTATTAAAAAAACATAATTATGGAATCATCAAGCCCAAAAGAAATTAGTGATAAAATAATAAAATTCTCAGGAATAAATATATTTAAGAATACAAGAAAAAGAGAGTATGTACAATACAGAGCAGTACTATGTTTTTTATTGAGAGAAAAACTTTTAATGCGTTGGACAAATATTGCAAATTATTTCCAGTCTGAAGGTAAAACTATGACTCACGCCACTACAATGTATATGGTTAGAAACTATCATCATTTTAAAAAAGAAAATAAAAAACTAGATGAGCTAGAAAATATCTTTATATTTAAAAGTAATTTAAATTATGATGAAATTGATAAACTTCATTACTTAGAAAATAAATACAGAAATTTAGAAGGCAAATATTTTAAACTAGAAGATAAATTAAAAAAACCATTAGTAAAATTAGTTTTAGACGTTGAAGATAAATATGAAAATTATTTAATAGAAAAAATTAAAATACTTAAACAAGGCTCAGCTTGGCAAAATAAATCAAAATAATACGTTATATAGTTATGGTAAAGAAAGTTAAAACAAATACAATTAAAAGTAATCCAGCAAATCCTAGAATAATTAAAAACCAAAAATTCAAAGATTTAGTTGAATCAATGAGAGGTTTTCCAGAAATGCTAGAAAAAAGAGCGATTGTTGTTGATGAAGATATGATGATACTGGGGGGTAATATGAGATTCAAGGCTTGGAAAGAAACAGGCTTTAAAGATGTTTGGATTGATATTGCAGAAGGATGGACTCAAGCGCAAAAGGATGAGTTCACAATTAAAGATAATGCACACTCAGGTGAATGGGATTGGGATTTACTTGCTAATGGTTGGAATCCTAAAGAATTAAAAGACTGGGGTATTGATGTGTGGCAGCCTGAAGAAGCAGTTGATTATTCAATACTTGAAGATGATGATTTATCTATTGAGTTAGAGGATATGAAAAGCAATGTTAGAAAAGCTATTCAAATTGAATTTGAGCTAGAACATTATGGAGATGCTTGTGACCTTGTTAGGTTTTTTAGGAAAGAAGGTTCTTATATAGGGGGAATGTTTATGCAATTTTTAAAAGATGAAAAAAATAAGTTATGAAAATAACAGAGCATAATCATAAAAAAATTCAATTTCTTTGTAGAGAAGGTACAAGCGATCTAAAAACATTTGAAGAAGTCATAGTAAGAAACGTATATGAAAGAAAATACTTTAAGATAAAAGAAGGGGAGCATTGGATTGATTTAGGCGGCAATGTGGGAGCTTTCGCAATACAAGCAATAAGTAAAGGAGCTACTGTTGATATATATGAGCCTGACCCTTATAACTGTAAGATGATTGAAAGAAATCTAAAGCTTAATAATATGAATGCAAACATTTATCAAAAAGCGGTTGTTGCTGGAAAGAGCAAAAAAATGAAAATGTATGTAGGTAACGATTTGCAGGTATGGAGAAATAGCCTTTATAAGAATTGGGGTAATGAAAAGTTTAATGTAGATTGTATTCATTTTTCAGATGTTTTAAATGATTCTAAGAACTGCGTAAAAATGGATATAGAAGGTGCTGAAATGGATATTTTAGAAAGTATGGACTCGTTTCCTAATAAAATGGTTTTTGAATGGAGCTTAGATATAGACCGAAGTCTTAAAAGATATAGAAAAATGATTGATAAATTTAAACCACAATACAAGAATTTTATGTATAAAGAACAATTTTATGAAATGGCAGATGAATTTTTTCCTAGATACATATTTCCTGCTTGTGATAATATATACTGTTATGAAAAGAGTTAACCTAATTGAATTAGAACATAATACCAAGATAGGCGATGTGTGTGGACATATAGCTCCTAACATAACAGAAGATAGTATATTCTACTCTTCTGATCAGCCAATAGGGTTTTACATCAAAGACATTTCGAAGTACTCTAAAAAGGCATCTAAACTAGCTTCTTTAGCAAATCAAGAACTGAGAAGTAAAAATGTGCCTAAAAGTGTAATGAAAAGGTCAAGCGGTTTTGCTAATCCTGAAAATGAAGTTTTACAATATAGCACGATAATTGGAAGCGTTCCTCCTAAACCACATATGCGAAGACCTTACCCAACTATAAGCAGCGTTCATAACGTACCTTCAGCTAAGATATTTATAAAGGCAATGATATTGCTTTGTAGGGAAAGCGAAGAGCTTTTAAAGAAAATTATACCAAATGTATATGAAGATCAATTAAAACTTATACAACAAAATGTACCTGAAAAATGGAGGTTTGGAAAATTATTTACAAGTAGCATTTCTAATTATAATATACCTGCTCCTTTTCATAGAGACAATGGAAATATAAAGGGCTGCGTAAATGTTATTATTGCTAAAAAAAATAATGCAACTGGAGGAAATACAACAGTACCTGATTATAACGCAACAATGGATAGTTGTGATAACTCAATGTTAGTATATCCAGCTTGGAGAAATGTGCACGGAGTTACTCCTATTGTACCAACTTCTGAAGGTGGTTACAGGAATAGCTTAGTATTCTATCCGCTTAAAGCATTCAAAGGATTATGAACAAAAGTAGACACATAAAAAAGGAATCAATGTTAAAAGCATTGGAAAAGAGTTTAGGGGTTGTAACAGTAGCTTGTAGAAAGTCTGATATACCTAGAAGTACATTCTATAAATGGCTAAATGAAGATCAAGATTTTGCTGATGAAGTAAAAGATATAGAAAATATTGCTTTAGATTTTGCTGAAAGTCAGTTACACGAACAAATACAAAGTAACAATACAACAGCTACTATTTTTTATTTAAAGACAAAAGGAAAAAAAAGAGGGTATATTGAAAGACAAGAAATAACTGGAGCTGAAGGTATGCCAACTAATTTTCAAATAGAAATAATTGACTCAATTAAAGATAAAGACTAATATAGTTTATAGACATTTAGTAAACTCTAATAAAAAGATTGTAGTAGAACAAGGAGGAACTCGTTCAGGTAAAACTTACAATATTCTTTTATGGATTATTTTCGAGTATTGCACTAATCACAGAAACAAGGTTGTTACTATTTGCAGGAAATCATTCCCCAGTTTAAGAGCAACAGTCTTAAGAGATTTTATAGGTATACTACAATCCTATAATATGTATAAAGAAATAAATCATAATAAATCAAATAGTGAATATCACTTGTATGATAACCTTATAGAGTTTATATCTTTAGATCAACCACAAAAAATAAGAGGTCGTAAAAGAGACTTACTTTTTATAAATGAAGGTAATGAGTTATACCTAGAAGACTGGCAGCAGCTAATATTCAGAACACAAGAACGTATAGTAATTGATTACAATCCTTCTGATGAATATCATTGGATATATGACAAGGTATTGCCAAGAGAAGATTGCGACTTTTTTAAAACTACATACTTAGATAATCCATTTGTTGGAGATTCAATTAAAGAAGAAATAGAAAGACTTAAATATACAGATGAACAATATTGGCAGATATATGGATTAGGCGAAAGAGCAGCATCTAGGTCAACTATATTTAAATATTCTGAGGTTAATAGTATACCTATTGATTCTAATCTACTTGCTTATGGTATGGATTTTGGATATACAAATGATCCAACTACTTTAATTTCTGTATATACTAAAGGGCATAATCTATATATTAAAGAACATTTATATCGAACTCAAATGACCACTAAAGATATTAATGATTTTTTAAAAGATGAGAAATTACAACGCAATCCTATATATGCAGATAGCGCAGAACCAAGATTAATCAGCGAGTTAAGAGGTATGGGACATAATATATTTTCAAGTATTAAAGGTAAGGATTCTGTGAATGCTGGTATTGATTTATTAAGAAGATATAAAATTCATATTACAAGTGATTCTTCTAATGCTATTCAAGAATTTAGAAACTATAAATGGAAAGAAGATAGGAGCGGTAAACTTATTAATGTTCCTGAAGATAAACATAACCATCTTATTGACCCTTGTCGTTATGCGACTTACTCCATATTAAGTAGGCCAAACTTTGGTAAATATACCCTCCATTAAAAATAAGTTATAAAAAATTTTGTTTATAACTAAAATAGTTTTATCTTTGAGTATAATTAATAACTAAAACAAACAAAATGACAGTAAACAAAATTATTTCAGACATTGAAAATCACAAAAGAACTAAGTATCCTAACGAACCTTTTAGATTTGACATAACAAAGCCAGTACATTTTATAATGTTAAAAGACAAGATTAATAAGGAGTTATGTAAATTAGG